>OODU01004091.1_pt1 | contig 10223 bp, 10 predicted proteins | sample 1671171 | NCBI WGS metagenome assembly OODU01 (sample SAMN06348129, study PRJEB24527) | human gut metagenome | biome: human gut; feature: ankylosing spondylitis patient; material: feces | host: Homo sapiens | place: China | collected 2015-10
TTTTTTTCAAGCAGAAGACGGCATACGAGATTCAAGTGTGACTGGAGTTCAGACGTGTGCTCTTCCGATCTGGAATCCTGATGACATAGCGATCGCATCATCTGACAGATCAAGATCAAAGCCCTTTTTGATCGCATAGATCACCGACTCTGAACAGGCGAATCCTTTCTGAAAAATCTCAACCGCATCTTTTCGCATTGCGTCTACGTCTACATTTGTATTCATAATTATCCTCTTTTCATTTTCCTTTAAATATTACACACATCCTCTCACCGGGCAGAAACCATTTGTAACATGCTTCATCTTCGCACGAGTACATATCTTCGGCACGGAAAGTCTTTTCAGGATCCCCCCGGTAAATTAAATAGTGCGGATCACATGGCGGTTAACATGACAGCAAATATTTACAGCTACCGGAAGTCCGGCAATATGAGTCGGATAAGTGTTGACATTGACAGCCAGCGCGGTTGTACTTCCCCCAAGTCCGCCCGGTCCGATTCCAATCTTATTGATCCGCTCCAGTAATTCTTCTTCCAGTTCTTTTACATATGGAATGTCTGAATGGCTTCCGACTTCTCTTGTAAGTGCTTCTTTTGCCATCAGTGCGCATTTTTCAAATGTGCCGCCGATTCCCACGCCGACAACCATCGGAGGACAGGCATTCGGACCGGCATCTTTTACTGCCGTAAGAACTGCTTCCTTTACTCCTTCGATTCCGTCTGCCGGTTTCAGCATAAATACACGGCTCATATTTTCGCTTCCAAAGCCTTTTGGTGCGACCTTGATCTTCACCTGATCGCCCGGAACAATTTTATAATGAATGATTCCCGGTGTATTATCTTTTGTATTCTCTCTGAGAATCGGATCTTTCACGACGGATTTTCTCAGATATCCGTCAACATAACCCCGACGGATCCCTTCATTTACCGCATCTTCCAGGTTGCCGCCTTCGAAATGTACATCCTGTCCGATCTCAAGAAATACGACTGCCATTCCAGTATCCTGGCAGATTGGGATCATATCTTTTCCGGCGATCTTCAGATTATCCTGAAGCTGGCTTAATATCTTTTTCCCCAGTGGTGACTTCTCTGTTGAAACTGCATTTTTCATCGCAATGTCCATATCTTTTGAAAGAAAATGGTTCGCTTCAATGCACATTTCTTTGATATTCTTTGAAATCTCTTCCACGTTCAATGTACGCATTGGTTTTTCCTCCTGCATTTCATAATCTGATTTTTATTATACTATGGTTTTTTTTCATCTGCAATGTAATCATCTTCAAATAAACCTGTATTACCTCCAATTGTTAACCTTATAAAATTTTAAGTTGACATTCTTTCTTTTGCATGGTAAAGTGTGGAATGTATTTGATATTTTTTTACCAAGGAAGGTTTACTTATGATTTCTGAAATTGAAACAACTACAGATCCGGTGCTTTCACGAGAAGATGCGATTGCAATCCTGAATACACCGGACGAAGAACTCGATCAGCTCATTGCACAAGCTGAAAAACTGCGCAGAAAATATAAGGGCAATCATGTAAGTATTCATATTCTTACCAATGCCCGCAGCGGTAACTGCTCACAGGACTGCGCTTACTGTGCACAATCCTGTCGTTCAAAAGCCGATATCGACAAATATAAGTGGGTAGCTGATGAGAAGTTATATAAAGATAATGATTTTGTAAATGAACATCATCTTTCCAGACACTGCATCGGACTCAGCGGTATGAAATTCACCGACGAAGAGATTGAAGAACTGGCTTCTAAGATCCGCAAGATGAAGGAAGACGGAACCCACCTTTGCTGTTCCATCGGATTTCTTACTGAAAAACAGGCTCTAATGTTAAAAGAAGCCGGACTCGACCGGATCAACCACAACCTGAACAGCAGCCGGGCTTACTACAGTCACATCTGTTCTACCCATACTTTTGAGCAGCGCGTTCAGAATATCAAAATGCTTCAGAGACTTGGATTTGAAATCTGCAGTGGCGGAATCATTGGAATGGGCGAAAGCAAAGAGGATGTTGTTGATATGCTTCTGGAGCTTCGTGAGATCCAGCCGGAAGCTCTGCCGATCAACTTCCTGTTGCCAATTCCGGGAACTCCGCTCGGTGATGCCGATATTTCCGAACTCACAACTGAGTATTGCATGAAAGTTCTCTGCCTTGCAAGACTTCTGGTTCCGCAGTCAGATATCCGTTGTGCTGCCGGACGTGAGGTTTATTTTAAAGGTGAAGAAAAGAAGCTTCTCAGCGTTGTAGATTCCATCTTCGCTTCCGGTTATCTGACCGCAGATGGCCAGGGAATCAAAGATACGATCCAGACGATTACGGATGCCGGTTTTACATACGAGATCGAATCTGCTTAATTTATTGACACACCGAACATTATTAACATTCTAAAAGGAGAATACTTAACATGGCTCAGGGAAACACTCAGACACTTAGAACTACCAATACTTACGCAATGGCTGTCACCGCTCTTATGACCGCTGTCACCTGCATTCTTGCACCGCTTTCCATCCCGATCGGACCGGTGCCGATTTCACTTACCAACTTTGCAATTTATCTTTCTCTCTATCTTCTGGATTGGAAGAAAGGAACGATCAGCTATATCCTTTATCTTCTTCTCGGACTTGTGGGACTTCCTGTATTTTCCGGATTCACCGGAGGAATCGGAAAGCTTGCCGGACCAACTGGCGGATATATCATTGGTTTCATCCCAATGGCAATCATTGCCGGTATTGTAATTGACAAATTCAGTCAGAGATGGATCCAGATTCTTGGAATGATCGTTGGGACTGTAATCTGCTATGCATTCGGAACTGCATGGTTCTGCATTCAGGCAGGTTACACTGTATCTGCTGCCCTTGCAGTATGTGTCATTCCATTTATCCCGGCGGACCTGATCAAGATGGTGATCGCCATGATCATCGGACCTGAAATCCGCAAAAGACTCGGAGCTGTTGCACAGTAAGATGCACGGCATCTGCCAGAATATTTGAAGTCTGGCAAAATAATAATTCAGCCCCCTCTACAAAGTCCGGAAAGCCTGTTTGCCGCAGCGTTTCCGGACTTCTTTGTTTTTTTAATCTGGCTTTTACCAGAGCAAACGTAAGCCATGCCATAACATTTCTTTCCATGCAGCCTCACAAAACAAAGCAAGAGACCAGACAAGGCATTTGCATATTCCCTGTCCAGTCTCTTTATGATTTATCCTGCTTCTGTATTTCTACTTTCGCTCAGATCTTTATTCTTCTGTCTGCTCTTCTACAACCGTCTCAGCAGTTGCTTCTGTATTTGCTTCTTCTGCAGTCTCTTCTGCGTTCTCCTCCAGTTCACCTGAAGCCCTGCGTACCTTTGCGATACTTGCAACTTCTTCGTGTTCCTTCAGATTGATCAGTTTAACACCGGATGTGATTCTTCCGAGTACGGAAATCCCCGCACATTCCATACGGATCACGATACCATCTGTGTTGATGATCATAATCTCATCATCCGGACCTACTGCCTTTGCACCGACTACATTTCCGGTCTTCTCTGTGATCTTATAGCATTTCACGCCTTTTCCACCACGGTTCTGGGCTGTGAATTCTTCCATGCGGGTTCTCTTGCCCATACCCTTTTCAGATACGATCAGAAGCTCTTCACCCTGCGCATCAAGCTGCATTGCAACAACTTCATCACGGTCACTTAAATTCATACCACGAACGCCCATAGAGGTCCTTCCGGTTGAACGTACATCAGATTCATGGAAACGGATGCATTGACCATACTGCGTAACGAGAATAACATCTCTTTCATCATCCGTAATCTTAACTTCGATCAGTTCATCATCCTCACGGAGTGTGATCGCAGCAAGTCCTGTCTTTCTTACATTTGCGTAATCCAGGATCGGAGTCTTCTTAACAAGACCTTTCTTGGTTGCCATGAACAGATAGTCACCTTCCTTGAAATCCTTGATCGGAATCATTGCTGTGATCTTCTCATCTGGCTGAAGCTGAAGGATGTTGATAATTGCTGTACCTCGGGAAGTTCTTCCTGCTTCCGGAATCTCATATCCCTTCAGGCGATAGCAGCGTCCGGTATTGGTAAAGAACATAATATACTGGTGAGTATTGGTCATGAACAGCTCTTCTACATAGTCTTCATCCAGAGTCTGCATACCCTTGATACCCTTGCCGCCACGGTTCTGGCTCTTGAAAGTATCGTTGCTCATTCTCTTAATGTATCCCATCTTAGTCATGGTGATCACCACATCTTCTCTCGGGATCAGATCCTCTGTAGAAATGTCGTATTCATCAAATCCGATGGCTGTTCTTCTGTCATCTCCGTATTTTTCAGAGATCACAAGGATTTCTTTCTTAATTACGCCAAGCAGAAGCTTTCTGTCTGCGAGGATCGCCTTGTACTCTGCGATCTTCTTCTCAAGCTCTGCATACTCTGTTTCCAGCTTCTCTCTTTCCAGACCGGTCAGAGCTCTCAGACGCATATCCACGATAGCCTGGGACTGTGCATCACTTAAGTTAAAGCGGCTCATCAACTCTGCTTTCGCAATCTGTACGGTCTTGGATCCACGGATGATCTTAATAACCTCATCAATGTTATCCAGGGCGATCAGCAGACCTTCCAAGATGTGTGCACGTTCTTCTGCCTTATTCAGCTCGTATTTTGTACGTCTGGTCACAACGTCTTCCTGATGTTTCAGATAATGGTTCAGGATTTCCAGAAGGCTCATAACCTTCGGCTCATTATTGACCAATGCAAGCATGATCACACCAAATGTATCCTGCAGCTGTGTATGCTTGTAAAGCTGGTTCAGAACGACATTCGGGTTCACATCTCTTCTCAATTCGATGCAGACACGCATACCTTCACGACTTGACTGGTCACTCAGGTCTGTGATTCCATCAATTTTCTTATCTCTTACAAGCTCCGCGATCTTCTCGATCAGGCGGGCTTTGTTGACCATATACGGCAGCTCGGTTACTACGATTCTGTGCTTTCCATTCTGCATTGGCTCGATATTGGATACCGCACGCACACGGATCTTTCCACGTCCTGTACGGTAAGCCTCTTCGATTCCTCTTGTTCCAAGGATCGTTGCTCCCGTCGGGAAATCAGGTCCTTTGATGATCTCCATGATCTCTTCGATCGTGGTCTCATCTTTATCTTCAATCTGGTCATCAATAATTTTCACAACCGCACCGATGACTTCTCTTAAGTTGTGCGGTGGGATATTGGTTGCCATACCTACCGCGATACCGGAGGTTCCGTTTACCAGAAGGTTCGGGAATCTTGACGGAAGTACAGTTGGTTCTTTTTCTGTCTCGTCAAAGTTCGGTGCAAAATCAACGGTATCTTTATTGATATCCGCTGTCATTTCCATCGAAATCTTACTAAGTCTTGCCTCGGTATATCGCATTGCGGCAGCACCGTCACCGTCCACAGAACCGAAGTTACCGTGACCGTCTACAAGAATGTAACGGGTAGACCAGTCCTGTGCCATATTAACGAGGGCTCCGTAAATAGAACTGTCACCATGCGGGTGATATTTACCCATGGTATCACCGACGATACGCGCGCATTTACGATGCGGCTTGTCAGGACCGTTGTTCAACTCGATCATCGAATAAAGAATACGTCTCTGAACAGGTTTCAGACCGTCTCTTACATCCGGAAGCGCACGAGAAGCAATAACACTCATGGCATAATCGATATAGAACTCTTCCATGGTTTTTTTCATATCCACTTCATGAACTTTATCAAAAATATTATCTTCCATTGGTATTCTCCTATATATCTAAGTTCTTAACAAATTTTGCATTCTCTTCGATAAATTCTCGTCTTGGTTCTACTTTATCTCCCATCAGGGTTGTAAAGGTAAGATCCAGTTCGGAAGATGTCTCATCGTCCATTGTCACTCTTCTCAAGATTCGATGCTGCGGATCCATTGTGGTATCCCATAACTGCTCTGCGTCCATCTCACCCAGACCTTTGTATCGCTGAATCTTATTGTTCTGATCACGTCCGACTTCGCTGATGATCTTCGCCAGTTCTTCATCGCTGTATGCATACCAGACTTTCTTGTTCTTCTCCAGCTTGTAAAGCGGCGGCTGAGCCAGATATACATAGCCCTGTTTGATCAGCTCCGGCATAAAACGATAGAGGAATGTCAGAAGCAGTGTACTGATATGTGCTCCATCAACGTCGGCATCGGTCATGATGATGATCTTGTGATATCTCAGTTTGGAAATATCGAAATCATCATGGATTCCTGTACCGAATGCAGTGATCATTGCCTTGATCTCGGCATTACCGTAGATCTTATCCAGTCTTGCCTTCTCTACATTCAGGATCTTTCCACGAAGTGGCAGGATCGCCTGGGTTGCTCTGTCGCGGGCTGTCTTTGCAGAACCTCCCGCAGAGTCTCCCTCTACGATGTAGATCTCACACTTGGATGGATCCTTGTCTGAACAGTCTGCAAGCTTTCCAGGCAGTGACATGCCTTCCAGTGCGGATTTTCTTCTGGTAAGATCTCTCGCCTTTCTGGCCGCCTCTCTTGCTCTCTGCGCCATAACCGACTTCTCAACAATTGATTTTCCAATAGCAGGATTCTGTTCAAGGAAGATCTGAAGCTGGCTGCTGACGATACTGTCAACCGCACCTCTCGCTTCACTGTTACCGAGCTTCTGCTTGGTCTGTCCTTCAAACTGAGGATCCTCGATCTTAACACTGATGATTGCTGTAAGACCTTCCCTAATATCCTCACCGGAAAGATTCGGCTCACTGTCTTTTAATAATTTGTTCTTTCTCGCATAGTCGTTAAAGGTCTTTGTGATCGCATTTCTGAATCCGACCACATGGGTCCCACCTTCCGGTGTTGTGATATTATTTACAAAACCATAGGTGTTATCTGTATAAGAATCATTGTGCTGCATTGCAACTTCAACTTCTACATTATCTTTTGTTCCTTCACAGTAGATGATCTGCTCGTAAAGCGGAGTCTTACTGCGATTTAAGTACTGAACGAACTCCTTAATACCGCCTTCATAGTGGAACACTCTTTCCTTCGGTTCTTCATCCCGGAGATCGGTCAGGCTGATGCGAAGTCCCTTGGTAAGGAACGCCATCTCACGGAATCTCTGTTTTAACGTATCATAATCAAATACTGTATCTTCAAAAATAGTTTCATCCGGAAGGAAGGTTACCTTTGTTCCTGTCTTCTCCGGATCACATTCGTCTACAACCTTCAGCTTGTAAACAACATGTCCTTTTTCATATCTCTGTCTGTACACCTTCCCTTCGTGGCAAATCTCAACCTCAAGCCAGTCAGAAAGCGCATTTACAACGGAAGCTCCTACACCGTGAAGTCCACCGGATACCTTGTATCCTCCACCGCCGAATTTACCGCCGGCATGAAGCACAGTGAATACAACCTCTACCGCAGGGAGTCCCGCTTTGTGGTTGATCCCCACCGGAATACCACGTCCGTTATCTATAACCGTAATTGAATTATCCGGATTGATGAACACCTGGATATGATCACAGTATCCTGCAAGCGCTTCATCCACCGAGTTGTCAACGATCTCATAGACAAGATGGTGAAGTCCTCTTGAAGATGTACTGCCAATATACATACCAGGTCTCTTTCTTACTGCTTCCAGACCCTCCAGTATCTGGATTTGGTCTGCTCCATATTCTGCACTCATATTGATCCTCCTAATTCTCTTTTGATACATGTCCGTTCTGAACATGGAATACTTTATTTATTGAAAATCGATGATTGACAAACTCGTCAAGTCCCGTACAGGTGATCAGAGTCTGTATATCATGAATACTGTCCAGTAAATAGTTTTGCCTGTGTTTGTCAAGTTCAGACAATACATCGTCAAGCAGCAGCACCGGCGTATCCTTTATGATCTGCCGTACCAGCTCGATCTCAGACAGTTTCAGCGAAAGTGCCGCTGTCCTCTGCTGCCCCTGCGATCCGAATCTGCGGATGTCGATCCCACCTGCCATAAAACAGATATCATCCCGGTGAGGTCCCACCGAGGTACTCTTCATCCTGATATCGCGCTCCCTGTTCTTCTCAAGCGCCGCCTCAAGTGAAAGTGCTCCGCATCCAGGTTCATACGAAAGGCCGATCCTTTCCCTGCCTCCCGTCAGTTTATGGTGAATGTCTCCGATTATCGCATTGACCTCCTCGATAAACCGGATCCTTCTCTGAATAATCTTTTCTCCATACTGAACCAGCTGCATATCCCATACATCCAGTGTGTCCAGTATATCATCTCTGTAATAGGCATCCTTCAGCAGACGGTTCCGCTGATTGAGTGTGCGGTTATAATTTGCCAGGTCACTAAGATACACCTTATCAAGCTGTGAAAGCTCCAGGTCCATGAACCTTCTCCTCTCCGCCGGACCATTTTTAATAATGTTCAGATCCTCCGGCGAGAAAAACACAAAATTCGTCAGACCGAAAAGCTCACTCGCCCTCCGGATCGGGACCTTGTTAATCGCAATCCCTTTCGGACTGTTCTTCTTCAGGTGCATATCGATCTGCCATGGAACGCCATTTTTCTCAATGACAGTCTCAATATGAGCCTCATCCTGCCCGAATCGGATCAGATCCCGGTCCTTCGTCCCCCTGTGAGACTTCGTGGTTCCCGACAAATACACCCCTTCCAGGATATTCGTCTTGCCCTGCGCATTATCACCGTAAAAAATATTCGTGGCATGATCAAATTCAATATTCAATATTTCATAATTTCTGTAATCTTTTAATTTTAATGATTTGATAATCATACCTGTGCCAGCCTATTTTTCAATCTTGATCTCTTCTCCGTTAAATGTAACAACGTCGCCGTCATATAATTTTTTACCACGTCTGGTATCTACTTCTCCATTAACTTTTACCAGACCTTCTGTAATGACTTCCTTGGCTTCCACACCGGATCCTACAAGACCTGCTGCTTTCAGTGCCTGACCAAGCTTGATAAATTCATCTCTGAGTTTGATTGTCTCCATAATTTTTGTCCTCTCTAAATTCCTATACTGCTCCACTGAAGTTCACCGGAAGAATCAGGTATACATAGCTTTCTCCTTCATCCTTGATAAAGCAAGGAGCCTTTGCATTCATAAAGTAAAGATCTGCTTCTTCATCATCAATGACACGAAGTGCGTCAATGAGGAACTTCGGATTGAAGCCGATCAAGAGGTCTTTTCCCTCTTTAGTGATCATAATCTCTTCATCCATCGTACCCTTCTCTGACTTGATCTTAAGTTCCATCATTTCATCCTGAATGTTGATGATGATCGGCTTCTTATCACCTTCTTTTACAAGAAGAGTTGCACGGTCAATACAGTTCAGGAGTTCTCTTTTATTGATTCTTACCTTTGTCTCATAATCATTGGACAGCATCTGCTCGATACGGAAATATTCTCCTTCAATCAGTCTGGATACCACAACGGTATCATCAAATTCAAATACAATGTGGTTGGCTGTGAAATACAGTCTCACTTCGCTGTCTGCTTCACCTGAAAGGATCTTGCTGACTTCGATCAGGGTCTTTCCCGGAACCACGATCTTCTTCGGTTCATAAGATTCCTTCAGCTCGATCTTTCGGATGGAAATACGGTGTCCGTCAAGGGATACCACTTTCAGAATATCTCCGTTCATATCGAAGAGTTCTCCTGTCATCAGTTTGTTGCTGTCGTTGTCTGCAATTGAGAAAATGGTCTGGCGGATCACTTCTTTCAGTGTGAACTGGGAAATGGAAACCGGATTTTCTCTCTCAATATACGGCAGATAAGAAAAATCTTCACCAGATTTACCGGAAATATTGAATTTTGCTTTTTCACAGGTAATGAGCGTCTGAAAGTTCACTCCACTTTCAATCACGATTTCATTATCAGGAAGCTTTCTTACGATATCTGAGAAAATCCTCGCATCCAGTGCGATCATTCCCTTCTCATCGATCTGCCCTCTGATCACAGTCTCGATCCCAAGCTCCATATCGTTCGCTGTAAGTTTGATAATATCTGTAGTTGCATCTATCAGAATGCATTCCAGGATCGGCATGGTTGTCTTTGTCGGAACAGCCTTTGATACAATGCTGACCCCTTTCACAAGATCTGATTTAAGACATCTGATTTTCATAATGTGTAAAACTCCTTTCGACGCGCAAAATATATATTTATATAAAACAAATCCGTAGTT
>OODU01004093.1_pt1 | contig 10221 bp, 8 predicted proteins | sample 1671171 | NCBI WGS metagenome assembly OODU01 (sample SAMN06348129, study PRJEB24527) | human gut metagenome | biome: human gut; feature: ankylosing spondylitis patient; material: feces | host: Homo sapiens | place: China | collected 2015-10
AAAACCAATCCTGTGCAAGCACGTCGTGGCGTCAGGCTTTTGACCCTGGCATCTTATAATTTTAAGAAAGATGGAGAGGATAAGAACATGAGTGTAGTGATTATTGGAGGAAACGAAAGAATGGTCTGTCAGTACGCTGACATCTGCAAATGCCATGGCTGCAAAGCAAAAGTCTTTGCAAAAGAGCATGGTTCAGTAAGAAAAAAAATCGGTTGCCCGGATCTTCTGATCCTGTTTACCAACACGGTATCACACAAAATGGTAAACACTGCGATCCAGGAAGCAAAACGGAACAACATTCCGGTTGCAAGGATCCACAGCAGCAGTGCAAGTGCACTGCACTCAGTACTGGAAGAACACTGCGTGGCAATGTAAAAAGGAGGTTTCTCATGCTGGAACGATATCTGATCGAACACTGTTCGCCGACTCTGGCATCGGTGAAGACGGCAAATTTGTTTACCTGGTCTTTTGCACCGGAGGAAATGCCAGAGCAGCAGGTACGGTACTGGAATCAGGAATTACAGGCGAGGGGGATTTCACTTGTTGTCCTGAGAGTACAGAATCAGAAGGCACTGATGTATGTATGTCGCAAACAGAGACTGCAGGAGCGGCTCGATGATCAGGAAGTGCAGAACTTCCTTGGAAAATACGGCTATGTACAGAAAGATGCCGATTATGCATTGCAGAGACTGAAAGAGCGTCTTGCAAAAGCAGAAGGATTCCCACATGAGATTGGTGTGTTCCTTGACTATCCGCTGGAGATCGGAATGCAGGGCAGAATTACAAATGCTCCGGCTGCTGGAAAGTATACTGCAATGAATGTGAAACAAGAAAACTTTTTGCAAAATACAAAAAATGCAGAGAAGTCTATCGAAGACTGTGGAAGCAGGGGCGGGACATCCGTACACTTACTGTCGCGTCATAAGACTGCAAACATGATTTTGCAGCAGATGCTCCGCAGATATTGTTAAAAAATGTCGGAGGGCAAAAGTCCGACAGCATGAAAAATATAAAGAAGAAAGAAGAGGAATAAAACATGAGCAAAGTAGCAGTTGTATATTGGAGTGGAACAGGAAACACAGAGATCATGGCAAATAAAGTAGCAGAAGGTGCAAAAGCAGGCGGAGCAGAAGTAGAAGTATTTGAAGCAGAAGGTTTCTCCGCTGATAAAATGGATGAGTTTGATGCAGTAGCATTCGGATGCCCGTCCATGGGATGCGAAGAACTGGAAGATACCATTTTTGAGCCGATGTTTGCTTCCTGCGAATCCAAACTCCAGGGCAAGAAGATTGCACTGTTTGGTTCTTACGGATGGGGCGATGGAGAATGGATGCAGAACTGGGAAGAAACCTGCAAAAATGACGGTGCGTCCCTTGCATGTGACAGCGTGATCTGCAACGAAACACCGGATGATGAGGCAGAAGCAAACTGCGTCAACCTCGGAAAAGCACTGGCATAAGCAGAAACTGAAATTCATAAAACCGTAATAAGAAAAGAATGAAAACCTTCAGGGCAGATGAAAAAACGGATGCTTTGGAGGTTTTTGTTATGGAGGCAAAACAAAGAACTTTGGCGGAAGTTCCCACAGTTGCGATACCGCTGTTTCCTGTGTTAGAATAATAAAATGTTTATAGAATTGCGAGAGTTACTTTGTAACGGAGCAATTCGTAAGGCATCTTTATGTAAACGTCAGATAGCAGAAGAAAGGGGAGCAGGCAGATGCGTCTTGAAAAAATACAGGCTTATTTAAAAGAGAAACAGTGGAACTACGAATACACGGAGGAGGACGGGCTTGGAAGCATTGATTTTGAGCACCGTGGACTGAGCTATCACATCTGGGAATTTGAGGATGGTGGATACGGTGCGGAGACAAATGTGCGTACCGTGGGAAGACAGGAAGACATCATGGGGAACTACGAACAGGAGATCATCGAAATCCTGAAAACCTGGTAAGAGGAAAGGAACGGAAAATGTTTGAAATAGCACGGTAGATGTGCTATCCTACTGTCTATGGAGGTGAAAGCCATGAAATTAACAAAATTACTGGAAAGAGTAGAATATGAATGTATAAATGGCTCTGTAGATGTCGAGGTGGCAGATCTTGTCAATGACTCCAGAAAAGCAAAAGAAGGTTCTCTGTTTTTCTGCATCAAAGGAGCCGTTTCTGACGGACACAAATACGCAGCAGATGTGATCGCCAAAGGAGCAAAAGTTCTGGTCGTGCAGGATGAAGTAGAAGCTCCGAAGGATGTGACGGTGATCAAAGTGGCGGACAGCCGCTATGCGATGGCAATGATCTCAGCAGCATATTTTGATTATCCGGCGGAAAAAATGAAAGTGATCGGTATCACCGGAACAAAAGGCAAGACCACAACCACGTATATGATCAGATCCATCCTGGAAAGTGCGGGACACAAAGTCGGACTGATCGGAACGATCGAGGCGATCATCGGAGAGGAGCATATCCCGGCGGCCAATACGACCCCGGAGTCCTACACCGTGCAGTCTTATTTTGACCGGATGGTAAAAGCAGGATGCGACTGTGTTGTGATGGAAGTATCTTCTCAGGGACTGATGCTGCACAGGACGGCAGGCATTCCGTTTGAGATTGGTATTTTCACGAACATTGAACCGGATCACATCGGACCGGCAGAACACGCAAGTTTTGAAGACTATATGCACTGCAAAGGGCTGCTGTTCCAGCAGTGTAAGCTTGGCATTGTCAATATGGATGACAAACATCTGGAGCAGGTGTTAAAAGGTCATACTTGCAGGATTGAGACATTTGGATTCTCAGAAAAAGCAGATCTTCGTGCCGAAAACACAAAACTGGTATCAAGACCGGGTTATCTTGGTATTGATTACACGGCGGAAGCAAAGGATTTCCATCTGGATGTCGAGATTGATATCCCGGGTAAATTCAGCGTCTACAACTCTCTGACAGCGATCGCAGTCTGCCGTCATTTCGGTGTCTCAAAAGAGGACATCTTAAAGGCACTGGCACAGGCGAAAGTAAAAGGCCGTATCGAGATGATCAAAGTTTCCGATGATTTTACGCTGATGATCGACTACGCCCATAATGCCATGAGCCTTGAGAGCCTTTTGACGACATTAAAAGAATATCATCCAAAGAGACTGGTATGTCTGTTCGGGTGCGGCGGAAACCGTGCAAGATCCAGAAGATTTGAGATGGGAGAAGTCTCCGGAAGACTTGCGGATCTGACGATCATCACATCCGATAACCCACGTTTCGAGAAACCACTGGACATTATTGCGGACATCCGGACCGGCATCGAAAAAACGGATGGTAAATACATCGAGATACCGGATCGGAAAGAGGCGATCGCCTGGGCGATCCACCACGGTCAGAAGGGTGATGTCATCGTTCTTGCCGGAAAAGGACATGAAGATTACCAGGAGATCGAAGGCAAAAAATATCCGATGGATGAGCGTGTGCTGATCCGGGAGATTCTTGCGGAAGATGCAGCGAAAGGAAAGTAAGTGTCAGGAACAGAACAAGTACTTTACGCAAATGTGATCGTAGATATCAGCCACGAAAAGCTGGATAAGATTTTTCAGTACCGCGTGCCGGATGTTCTGCGGATGCAGATTCATCCGGGAACAGCCGTTACGGTTCCATTTGGAAACGGCAACCGCAGGATACAGGGCTATGTGGTCAAACTGACGGACCGGACCGATTATCCGCCGGAAAAGATCAAAGAAATACAGGGAGTCTGTGCAGGTCAGACAGGCGTAGAAGGAAAGCTGATCGCACTGGCTGCGTGGATGCGGGATTATTATGGTTCCACGATGATCCAGGCATTAAAAGCAGTGCTTCCGGTCAAACAGAAAGTGGCACAGAAAGAACAGAAACAGATTCGTCTGCTGCTGCCGGAAAAAGAAGCACGGGAAATGTTGCAGGTTCTGGAAAAGAAAAATCAGAAAGCCAGGGCAAGACTTTTAGATGCTTTGCTAGTGATTGCGAAGCAAAACGAAAAAGGCATGGCAGTTCTTTCCTGGGAGCGGGCAAAGGAGCAGTATGGCGTTACCATGCCAGTTGTACGGGCAATGGAAGAAAAGGGTATCGTAAAGCTGGAAAGCATGCGGATCTACCGCGATCCGCTGGATCTGATGATCTCCCGGTCCAATCAAAAGCAGGAAGAGGTAAAAATGCAGACAGGCAGAGACTTTTTTCTGAACGAAGAACAGCAGCTGGCAGTCCAAACGATTTTAAAAGAGTGGGATCAGAAAGATAAGTCTGTTTATCTGTTGCATGGTGTGACTGGGAGCGGAAAAACAGAAGTCTACATGGAACTGATCGATTTTGTGCGAAAACAGAGCAAACAGGCGATCTTTTTGATTCCGGAGATCGCTCTGACGTATCAGATGGTGTTGCGGTTTTACCAGCGGTTTGGAAGTCGTGTATCCATTCTGCATTCACGGATGTCAGCCGGAGAACGCTATGATCAGTACGAAAAAGCAAAAAATGGTGAAATTGACATTATGATCGGGCCAAGGTCGGCACTGTTCACACCATTTTCAAATCTTGGCATTATTATTATCGATGAGGAACACGAAGAGTCCTACAAAAGTGAGACGGTCCCTCGTTATCATGCAAGAGAAACAGCACAGAGACGGGCCGAAATGGAAGGTGCGAAGCTCATTCTGGGATCGGCAACCCCGTCGGTGGAGTCGTATTACCGGGCAGAAAAGGGAGAATATTGCTTGCTGGAGATGAAGAGGCGGGCGAACAGACAAAAGCTTCCGTATGTCTGGATTGGAGATATGCGAAACGAGATGCGGGAGGGCAACCGCAGTATTTTAAGCCGATATCTGCAAGAGCAGCTTGGGATGTGTCTCGAGAGGGGCGATCAGGCGATGCTGTTTTTAAACCGACGCGGTTATGCCGGTTTTGTGGCATGCCGTTCCTGCGGTACGGTGATCGGGTGTCCGCACTGCAACGTGTCCCTGTCACTTCACAAAAAAGGTACGGCAGGCGAAAAGCTGGTGTGTCATTACTGCGGCTATACACAGCCAAATCCTCGCCTCTGTCCGTCCTGCGGTTCTCCTTTTATCGGAAGTTTTCAGGTGGGGACACAGCAGGTAGTAAGCCAGGTGCAGCGTATGTTTCCGAAGGCACGTATTTTGCGTATGGATGCCGATACGACCAGAGGGAAAGACGGACATCATAAAATTTTAGAGACCTTTGCAAAAGGCGGAGCCGATATTCTGATCGGGACGCAGATGATTGTCAAAGGGCATGATTTTGCAGATGTCACGCTGGTCGGGGCACTGGCAGCGGATCTGTCGCTCCACATGAGCGATTACCGGGCAGCCGAGCGGACCTTTCAGCTGCTGACGCAGGCGGCCGGACGTGCCGGCAGAGGTGAAAAAACGGGAAGTGTCGTGATCCAGACTTATGAGCCGGATCATTACAGTATAAAAGCGGCGGCAGCTCAGGATTATCAGGCTTTTTATGAAGAAGAGATCCTGTACCGCAGCCTGATGGATTATCCGCCGGTCGGCGGTATGCTTGCCCTGCACGGACAGGGGGAGGATGAAAGTTACCTTCAGATGGCGATGGAATATTTGAAAAAATACCTGGATGTACTGGCGAAGAAAACACAGGCAAGAGTGATCGGACCGGCAGATGAAAGCGTTTCGAAAGTTGCGGATATTTACAGAAAAGTGATCTATGTAAGGCACGGGCGAAAAGAAGTGCTGGATCAGATCAAAGAGCGGACAGAACAATATATTGAAATAAACAGAGGTTTTGATAAAATTACCATTCAGTATGACAGAGATTAGAGAAAGCGGAGGATAAAAGAGATGGCAACCAGAACAATAAGGACAATCGGAGACGATGTACTGACGAAAGTATGTAAAGAAGTAAAAGAAGTAACGCCAAAAACAAAAGAACTGATCGATGATATGTTTGAGACGATGTACGATGCCATGGGCGTCGGACTTGCAGCAAACCAGGTCGGCATGCTGAAAAGAATCGTAGTTATCGACTGCGGGGATGATCCACACGTATTGATCAATCCGGTGATCATCGAGACAGCCGGAGAGCAGAGAGGTTATGAGGGATGCTTAAGTGTTCCGGGAAAAACGGGGGTCGTTACAAGGCCTGATTATGCGAAAGTAAAAGCATATGATGAAGATATGAATGAATTTATTCTGGAGGGCGAAGGACTTCTGGCCCGTGCCATCTGTCACGAATGCGAACATCTGGATGGGCATATGTATGTAGAAAAAGTAGAGGGCGAATTAGAAGATGTCGCTCCTTATGATGAAGAAGAGTGATGAAAATATAGTAAAAAAGAAACAGGAGGCGATAAGATGAAGATCATATATATGGGAACACCGGATTTTGCGGTTGAGGCACTGGAAGCCCTGGCTTCATCCAGACATGAAGTGACCGCGGTCTTTACACAGCCGGATAAGCCAAAGGGACGCGGAAAAGCGATGCAGTTTACGCCGGTCAAAGAAGTGGCACTCCGGGAGAATATTCCGGTCTATCAGCCGAAAAAGGTAAGAGATCCGGAAGTGATCCAAAAGATCCGGGAACTTGCACCGGATGTACTGGTTGTTGTGGCGTTTGGACAGATCATACCACAGGAGATCCTGGACATCGCACCGTATGGCTGCATCAATGTGCATGGTTCACTTTTACCGAAATATCGCGGAGCTGCTCCGATCCAGTGGGCGGTGATCGACGGTGAAAAGGAATCCGGCGTGACAACCATGCAGATGGATGCCGGACTGGATACCGGTGATATGCTGCTGAAAACCGTCGTGCCGCTCGATGAAAAAGAAACGGGAGGAAGTCTGTTTGACAAACTGAGCAAAGCAGGGGCAGATCTGCTTCTTGAGACGCTTGATGCACTGGAAAATGGCACGGTTACCCCGCAGAAACAGGGTGAGTCGCCGACCGCTTATGCAAAAATGCTGACCAAAGATATGGGAGCGATCGACTGGAACCGCCCGGCGAAAGAGCTGGAACGTCTGATCCGCGGACTGAATCCGTGGCCGAGTGCCTATACGAAACTAAACGGTAAGACCCTGAAAATCTGGGCAGCAGATGTATGTGGGCAGACCGGTGAAAAAGCACAGCCCGGAACGGTGCTGAAAGCAGAAAAAGACGAGTTCCTGATCCAGACAGGAGAAAAGATCCTGTCCGTGAAAGAACTTCAGTTAGAAGGTAAGAAACGTATGGACACGGCAGCCTTCCTTCGCGGCTGTCATCTTGAGAAAGGGATGATTTTATAATGTATGGATGGTATTATGATCCGACTTTTATACTTGTTTTTGCGGGGCTGATCCTGACGCTGATCGCATCGGCTGGCGTGAAAAGCACCTTTTCAAGGTATTCACGCGTTCGCTGTATGGCAGGCTATACCGGTGCACAGGCGGCACAGGAAGTGCTCCGCATCAGCGGTATCTATGATGTCCGCATTGAGCGTGTGGCAGGAGAGCTGACTGATCATTATGATCCGAGGGCAAAAGTGCTGCGTCTTTCAGACAGCACCTATGGCTCCAATTCCGTTGCGGCAGTATGCGTGGCAGCACATGAGTGTGGTCATGCAATCCAGCATCAGAAAGGATATGGACCTCTGGTACTTCGAAGCACACTGGTTCCGGCAGCCAACATCGGTTCCAGTCTTTCCTGGCCGATTTTTGTTGCAGGGCTGATTTTCAGCATGCGTCCGCTTCTGATGCTCGGTATTCTTCTGTTTGGACTGGCTGTGATCTTTCAGCTTGTGACACTGCCGGTTGAGTTCAACGCATCCAGCCGTGCGATCAGGATCCTTGAGGGAAACGGAATGCTTGGAGAGAGTGAGATCACAGGAGCAAAAAAAGTGCTCAGAGCGGCAGCTATGACTTATGTAGCAAGTCTTGCATCATCCATACTGCAGCTGCTGCGTCTTGTCATTTTAGCAGGAGGAAACAGAAGAGATGATTAATCTTAGAGAAATTATCCTCGGTGCACTGATGGATATCGTGGAAGAAGAACAGTACAGCCATATCGTGCTCAAGGATGTGCTGGAAAAATATCAGTACCTGGACAAACGTGACCGGGCATTTATTACGCGTGTGACCGAGGGCACGCTGGAAAATATGCTCCAGATGGATTATATCATTGAGCGTTTTTCAAAAGTAAAAGTGGAAAATATGAAACCGGTGATCCGCAACATCCTGCGTATGTCGGTTTATCAGTTAAAATATATGGACAGTGTACCGGATTCTGCCGTCTGTAACGAAGGCGTGCGTCTGGCACAGAAACGGGGCTTTTATCAGCTCAAAGGTTTTGTGAACGGTGGTCTTCGAAGTTTTGCAAGAAATCTGGACGACGGGCAATATCCTTCAAAAGAAAAACAGCCGTTGCTTTATCTTTCAGTCACCTATTCCATGCCGGAATGGATCGTAAAGAGCTGGTGTGAACTCTACGGCTTTGATGCAGTGGAGAAGATCTGCCAGGATATGCATGAAGAAAAACCGACTTCGATCCGCTGCAATCTGGATAAAACAGAAAAAGAGCAGATTATCGAGAGCCTCAAAGAGCAGGGGATCCAGGTAGAGCAGAGTCCGTATCTGGACTATGCACTCGGCATCCGCGGCTATAATTACATGAAAGCGGTGCTTGCCTTTAAACGCGGCTGGTTCCAAGTGCAGGATGTCAGCTCCATGCTGGTTTCTGAGATTGCAGCACCGAAATGGGGCGACTACTGCATTGATGTCTGTGCCGCACCGGGAGGCAAAAGCCTTCACCTTGCAGATATGCTGCACGGAAGCGGTCATGTGGAGGCAAGAGATATCACCGACTACAAAGTCCAGCTGATGCAGGAAAATATTGAGCGTATCGGCGTGATCAATATGTCTGCGACCCTGCAGGATGCGACCGTTTTTGATCCGGAATCCGTGGAGCGTGCGGATATTCTGCTGGCAGATGTGCCTTGCTCCGGACTTGGCGTGATCGGCAAAAAGGCGGACATCCGCTACAAGATGACACCGGCAAAACAGACGGAGATCATCAAACTGCAGCGTAAGATCCTCGATACGGTCTGGAAGTATGTCAAAGTGGGCGGAACATTGATTTACAGTACCTGTACGATCGGGGCAGAAGAAAATCAGTACAACGTCAAATGGTTTCTGGAAAATTATCCGTTTGTGCTGGAAAGCATTGATCCGTACATCTGCGACGAGCTGAAGGGTAAGACAACCAGTGCCGGATATCTTCAGCTTCTGCCCGGCATACATAAATCAGACGGATTTTTCATTGCACGCCTGAAACGCGTAAAGTAGGAGTGTGGCATGGAAAAAACAGATATCAAATCATTGGATTATGACGAACTGAAAGATTTTTTTGTCAGCATCGGCGAAAAGCCGTTCCGGGCAAAGCAGGTCTACCAGTGGATGCATGAAAAACAGGCGGATGGTTTTGAAGAGATGACCAATCTCTCAAAAAATCTGCGGGAAAAACTGGCAGAAACCTGTGAATATACCTGCCTTGAGAACGTACAGACGCTGGTTTCCGAACTGGACGGAACGAGAAAATATCTGTTCCGCCTTTCGGACGGCTATGTGGTCGAGAGTGTGCTGATGCGTTACCAGCACGGCAATTCGGTGTGCATTTCCACGCAGGTCGGCTGCCGCATGGGATGCCGTTTCTGTGCCTCCACGATCGGAGGAAAGACAAGAGATCTGACGGCGGGGGAGATGCTCGATCAGATCTACCGTATCCAGAAAGACATCGGGGAGCGGGTATCCAACCTGGTGATGATGGGTACCGGAGAGCCACTGGATAATTACGACAATGCGGTAAAATTCATCCGGATGCTGAGTGATGAACACGGACTGAATATCAGCCAGCGAAACATTACCTTATCAACCTGCGGGATCGTGCCGCGGATGCGTCAGCTTGCAGATGAAGGATTTCAGATCACACTGGCACTTTCGCTCCACGCACCGAATCAGGAAAAACGAAAAGCACTGCTTCCGATCGCCGGAAAATATGAGATCCATGAGGCGGTGGATGCCTGCCGGTATTATTATGAAAAGACCGGACGTCGCATCACGTTTGAGTACAGCCTTGTTGGCGGACAGAATGATTCAAAAGAAGATGCAAAGCAGCTTTACGAACTGATCCATGGCATCAACTGCCATGTGAATCTGATTCCGGTCAATCCGGTAAAAGAACGTTCTTATGTGCAGTCGGAA
>OODU01004095.1_pt1 | contig 10217 bp, 8 predicted proteins | sample 1671171 | NCBI WGS metagenome assembly OODU01 (sample SAMN06348129, study PRJEB24527) | human gut metagenome | biome: human gut; feature: ankylosing spondylitis patient; material: feces | host: Homo sapiens | place: China | collected 2015-10
TTATTGACGAAAGCAGATCACACCTTCGAGGTGGCGGAGGGGGAACTCTGGGTAAGAGGAGACCATATCTGTTATATCGGGGATGGCACAGATACTTCAGCTGTCTGCAAAGAAGATGATATCATTATCTGGGATCGGGAGATCGATGCAAAGGGAAATCTTTTAATGCCGGGATTTAAGAATGCACACACGCATACACCGATGACATTTTTACGTTCTTTTGCAGATGATCTTCCGCTGCAGGAATGGCTGCAGCAGAAAGTGTTCCCAAACGAGGCAAGGCTGAAAGGGGAGGATACTTACTGGCTTGCGATCCTCGGGATTATGGAGTATCTGACGAGTGGTATCACCTCAAATTTTGATATGTACATTATGCAGGACTATCATATCAATGCCTATGTGGATACGGGGTTTCGGACTGTTTTTACAAGTGGATTGAATAACTTTACCGACAGTCTGGAAGTGCTTGAGGAAAATTATTTAAGGATCAATGAACTGAGTGACCTCACTTCCTATGTGCCGGGCTTTCATGCAGAATACACCACATCACGCCCACTGCTTGAGGGGGTTGCCAAGATTGCGGACAAGTATCACGCACCGGTCTGGACGCACAATTCCGAGACAGAGCGCGAGGTTGCAGAGTGTAAGGCACGCTGGGGAATGACACCAATGCAGTTTACGGAAAGTCTGGGGTTGTATAAACATGGCGGCGGCGGTTATCACTGTGTCTGGCTGGAGGAGAAAGATATTGAGATATTGAAAAAACACCGCATGTCAGTAGTGACGAACCCCGGTTCGAACACAAAGCTTGCTTCCGGTATCTGCCCGGTCAAAAGACTGCTGGATGAGGGGATCAATCTTGCGATCGGTACGGATGGACCGGCGAGCAACAACTGTCTGGACATGTTCCGGGAGATGTTTCTTGTGACAGGACTGGCAAAGCTCAGGGAACGGGACGCTTCCTGCATGCCGGCGGAGGAGGTGCTTTATATGGCGACCGCCGGAGGCGCATATGCGATGGGACTGCCGGATTGTGACTGTCTTGCAGCTGGGAAAAAGGCAGACCTTGTCATGATCGATCTGCAGCAGCCGAATATGCAGCCGGAGAACAACCTTGTGAAAAATCTGGTTTACAGCGGCAGCAAGCAGAATGTGAAACTGACGATGGTAAACGGAAAAGTACTTTACGAGGATGGAACATTTCTCATTGGATATGATCCGGTAGAAATATATACAAAAGCAAATGAGATAATTGGAAGGATGAAGGAATGCAGGTAATATTTATACATCACAGCTGCTTTTTAGTGGAAGTGGATGAGAAGGTTTTGATTTTTGACTGGTTTGCAGGAGACCGGGTGAACAGCTATACGTTCCGTGGACAGATCCCGGAGTATGAGCCGGACACCCCGGTTTATGTGTTTGCAAGCCACAAACACAGAGATCATTTTGACATGGATGTGCTCCACTGGGCAGAGCGTTACAGCAACATACATTATATTTTTTCAAAAGACTGCAGGATGTCACCTCATTTTCTGGAAAAACACGGGTTTGACCTGTCTGTCAGGGAACTGATCACATATGTCAGTCCGTGCGAAAAATATCAGGTGGATGATTTGGAGATCGAGACGCTTCGCTCCACGGATGCAGGCGTTGCCTTTTATGTGAAAACAAACGGAGCAAGTTTTTATCATGCCGGGGATCTCAATAACTGGAAATGGGATGGAGCAGGGGAACTTGTCAATGGCATTATGGATGTCAATTATAAGAACCAGATCAAAAAGCTGGCAAAGAAGGACATCAACCTGGCATTCGTGCCGTTTGATCCAAAACTTGGAATGTATCAGTCGCTTGGCATGGAATATTTTCTGGAACACACAAATGCAGAGTATGTGTTCCCAATGCATATGTGGCAGGATTATTCCGGGATACAGCCTTTTATCAGGAGACTGAGCAATCAGGCGATGGCGGACCGGATCGTGCCAATCGTCCATGAGAATCAGGTGTTTGAGATCCGGGAAGAATAAACCAGGACAGTTTTTTCGGGAAAAGACGGCGGCTTTTCAAAGAAAAGACGCTTGATACCTTGACGATAAACAAATAAGTGAGCTATAATATTTAAATTGTGAGCCGGCTTTCATTTTTGCAGTGCATAAGTGTCAGCCATAGCAGAAAGGCAGGTAGAAGAAATGGCATTTTTAGGATCATTTTTACAGTATGCAATTATTATGGTGATTTTGGCAGCAATCGCTCTGGCGGGATTTTTTGCAGGCAAAAAGCTGCGGGAAAACAAAGATGCAAAGGCAGCGGCGGAAGCTGATACGGCAGCAGAACACGAGGTTAAATAATTTGTAACTATATAGATAGTTTCTTGGAAAGAAACAGCTGGTAATTACAATTTTATTAAATAAAAAATGTACGGCAGAGATATGCCAGTACAAAAGATTTTGGAGGAACTTAGTCGTGAAGAAATTTTACGGTGAAAACGAATTACGAAGAATGTACCTTGAATTTTTCGAGAGCAAGGGACATCTTAAAATGAACAGCTTTTCATTGGTACCACACAATGATAACAGCTTATTACTGATCAATGCAGGTATGGCACCACTAAAGCCATATTTTACAGGACAGGAGATCCCGCCTCGCAGAAGAGTGACAACCTGCCAGAAATGTATCCGTACCGGTGATATCGAGAACGTTGGTAAGACAGCAAGACATCTTACTTTCTTTGAGATGCTTGGTAACTTCTCTTTCGGAGATTATTTTAAGCATGAAGCAATCGCATGGTCCTGGGAGTTTCTGACAAAGGTTCTCGGATTAGAAGAGGACAGACTGTATCCATCCATTTACGGTGAGGATGATGAAGCATTCAATATCTGGACAAAAGAAGTCGGAGTTCCGGCAGAGAGAATCACAAGATTTTACCGCGATCCGGAAACCGGAGAGTGTGATAACTTCTGGGAGCACGGTGCCGGCCCTTGCGGTCCATGTTCTGAGATTTACTATGACCGCGGAGAAAAATACGGCTGTGGCAAACCGGACTGTAAAGTAGGATGTGACTGTGACCGTTTCATGGAAGTATGGAACAACGTATTTACCCAGTTCGAGGGAGATGGAAAGGGTGGTTACACCGAACTTTCCCAGAAGAACATTGATACAGGTATGGGACTTGAGCGTCTTGCAGTTGTCATGCAGGATGTAGATTCCGTATTTGATATCGATACAATGAAAGCAATCCGTGACAGAGTATGTGAGCTGTCAGGTAAGAAATATGAAGTGGATGCAATGGATGATGTTTCGATCCGTCTGATCACAGACCATATCCGTTCCTCAACATTCATGGTCTCCGATGGTATTATGCCATCTAACGAAGGACGTGGTTATGTACTCCGCCGTATCATCCGCCGTGCTGCACGTCATGGAAGAATGCTTGGAATCGATGGCATTTTCATGGCAGAGCTTGCAAAGACTGTGATCAGCGAGAGCAAAGACGGATATCCTGAATTAGAAGAAAAGAAAGATTTTATCTTAAAAGTACTTGCACAGGAAGAAGAGAAGTTTGCAAAGACAATCGATCAGGGTCTTGCAATCTTAGAGGACATGGAAAAAGAGATGATCGCATCCGGTTCCAAAGTATTATCCGGAGACAATGCGTTCAAGCTTTATGATACTTATGGATTCCCGATGGATCTGACTTCCGAGATCTTAGAAGAAAAAGGCTTCACAATTGATGAAGACGGCTTCAAAAAGGCGATGGAAGTACAGCGTACAACAGCAAGAAAGAATCGTAAGACTACAAACTATATGGGGGCAGATGCGACTGTTTATGATGAGATCGATCCTTCCGTCACAACAGAGTTTGTCGGATATGATAAATTAGAGACAGCATCTACGGTAACAGTGCTTACTTCTGAGACTGAGATCGTAGAGGCATTATCCGATGGTGAGATCGGAACGATCATCGTAGAGGAGACACCATTCTATGCTACCATGGGTGGACAGCAGGGAGATAAAGGTGTGATCTACACTGCTGATGGTACTTTCAAAGTGGAAGATACAATCAAGTTATTAGGTGGAAAAGTTGGACATGTCGGCAAAATGACAAGCGGCATGATCAAGTCCGGTGATAAAGTTACGTTATCTGTTGACGCAGATCTTCGTGGCAAGACATGTAAGAATCATTCTGCAACACACTTATTACAGAAAGCACTCCGTGAAGTATTAGGTACTCACGTAGAACAGGCTGGTTCTTATCAGGATGCAGAGAGAACACGTTTTGACTTCAGCCATTTCCAGGCTATGACAGCAGAGGAGATCGCAAAAGTTGAGAAGATCGTAAATGACGAGATCGCTGCAGACCTTGAGGTGCGTACGGATGTCATGACCGTAGAAGAAGCCAAAAAGACAGGCGCTATGGCGTTATTTGGTGAGAAATACGGTGAGAAAGTACGTGTCGTATCCATGGGAGAATTCTCCAAGGAGTTCTGTGGTGGTACACATGTAAAACACACAGGCGAGATCACTGCATTCAAGATCATTTCTGAGAGCGGTGTCGCTGCCGGTGTACGTCGTATCGAGGCGTTGACAGGTGATAATGTATTTGCATATTATAAGAATATCGAAGCTGAATTAGAAAGAGCTGCAAAAGCTGCAAAGACAACTCCGGCTGCATTGGTTGAGAAGATCGAGCATATGATGGCTGAGATCAAGGCGTTGAATGCAGAGAATGAGTCCTTAAAGAGCAAAGCTGCCAAAGAGGCACTTGGCGATGTTATGGATCAGGTTGTAGAAGTAAAAGGTGTAAAACTTCTTGCAACAAGTGTTGCAGGGGTTGACATGAACGGCTTGAGAGACCTTGGTGACCAGCTCAAAGGAAAACTCGGCGAGGGCGTTGTAGTGCTTGCTTCTGAGGCAGACGGCAAAGTAAATCTTGTCGCTATGGCAACAGAGGAGGCAATGAAGAAAGGCGCTCATGCAGGAAACCTCATCAAAGCAATCGCAGGAAAAGTTGGCGGTGGCGGTGGCGGACGTCCAAACATGGCACAGGCCGGCGGTAAGAATCCGGCTGGAATCCCGGATGCGGTAGCCGAGGCTAAGACAGCACTGGAAAATCAGATTAAATAATAATTTGATGAAAAAAATAGAATTGTCTGAATTTTTCTAAATATAAGAAAAACTATTGACGTGAACATTTTTTATGCTATAATAACTTATAGTGCAATGAAATTTACCCAAACAGTTGAATATGCACAATACGCAACTGGAGGGAGGTTAGGTGTGAGATAATGTCTAGTGTAATAGTAAAAGAGAACGAGACTTTAGATAGCGCTTTACGTAGATTTAAGAGAAACTGTGCTAAAGCAGGTATCCAGCAGGAGATTCGTAAAAGAGAACATTACGAGAAACCAAGCGTAAGACGTAAGAAAAAATCTGAAGCAGCTAGAAAAAGAAAATACAACTAATAATTAGTTGTAGTGCAAAAAGACTACCGCATGTGTGGTAGTCTTTTTTTTCTCTGAGTGAGGTTATTTACCAGATATATTTTATTGCGATAATAAGTCTATTCGTAAGGTGGATAATCTTTAGAAATATCGTGGAGCAAAGGGCATGGTATTGCAGAAATGCATAAATATGTTTATAATATGAGAAAAGATGTATGAAATACGAATTTAAGATAGAGACAGAATATACGAAATGAGTAGAATGGAGATGATATTTTATGATTAATTTAAAAAACTGCCGGGTAATTATCCGTGAACAGAAAAAAAACAGTGTACTTGCAGACACGGTAATTCTTGGTCATAATCTGCTGACAAATATCATCAAAGTGCGGGCGAGTGCGATGGCATATCGCCCGAAAGAACCAGTGGGACTGCTTGTTTTTCTGGAGAACAAAATATATTCTTATTTAGGTACCGTACAGGGGGCGGTGATCGCAAACGAAATGTCGATTGCGCTATACGATGAAGAACAGAAAAAAGGCAGAAAATTTGAGCGTTATGAGATTGAAGCATCTGGCAAGATCGAAGGTGTCAGGATAAAAAATAACATGATAACGCTCCATAAGCCGATACCGGTTACCATCAAAAATATGAGCGCAAATGGTGTACTGTTTAAAGGAATTTCCGGCTGTCTGGACGTTGGAATGCAGCTACAGCTTTATATGGATGTAACTGATTCAGGAATGCGTTATGAGTATAAAGTGGTTCGTAAGCAGAACAGCAATCCGGAGACCGAAGAGTATGGTTGCAAAATGGTTGCAAAAAAGAAATGACAGAGATGAAAAAAGGAACTGTGAAATATTAAAAAGTAATAGCTCAACTTTCATATTTTCACAGCTCCTTTTTTAGTTCATGATATAATAAGACTGCCGAGCGAAGCGAGTGTAGATCACGATCATGTGCTGATTTTGCACATGATATATTCTATTATTTAGATCAGGTATTTAATAGCCGAAAGTATCTCCGATCAGCAGTACTTTGATACGCCCTTTGATACCGCTTCTTCTGGTGATAACAACCTGGTTGCAGATACAGTCAGGTGAAAGGCAGTCGGCACATGTACCTGTCGTGGAACAAGGTGTCTTTTTATTAAGACGGATGCAGTTCTGTGGTGTGGCAACATTATGAATACGGCTTAAGGCTTCTTCTACATTAGCAGCCACCTTATTCATGCCGGTCAAAATAATAACGGTTTCCGGACCATAGATCAGTGCAGCAACACGGTTTCCGGTTCCATCGATATTCACAAGTTCACCGTTTGCTGTGATCGCATTGGTACTCATGAAATAAACATCACTGGAAAGTGCATCATGATACATTTTTTTTGTTTCCTCAGGTGTTTTTGCAGTAGAACGGTCGATTAAATGGATTGATGGATCGTGGCGGAGAGCCGTTAACATTCCAGTTTCCTCTAAAGTCATGGAGCCGCCGAAAGATACACTCTGTCCGTCTTTTAAGAAAGAAAATGCAAGTTTTTCCGCATCTTCCACAGTTGGACAGTAGTAACCTTCCATCTGGCGTTTTTCAAGATTTTTGATGATTGTTGCAGCAAGTGTTTCGTGGTATTTACTTTTGATTGTATCCATACATGTACTCCTTTTTATCATATTTGACAATGGATATATTTCAGCCGGACATTGGCAGTTATTGCGATAAATTCATTGTCACTGTGTGCTTCTTTTAGTATAGCACATATTCTTGACTTTTGGGACAGGATAGATAAAATAAAAGAATATGTGTTCCGTAAATAATGAATCATTACGAATGAAAAGAGACTGAAATGGAGGAACTTTATGAGTGAAAATCTGAAAAAGATGATTTCATATTATAAACCATATCTTGGAGTATTCTGGGCAGATATGTTTTTTGCTACGGTATCTGCAGCGGTTGCCCTTGTGATCCCGCTTGTGATCCGCTATGTGACTTCCACATTGATCTATTTAAAGCCGCAGGAGATATTAGGACAGATCCGGTGGATCGCTGTTATGCTGTTTGCACTTGTAGCGATAGACTGTTACAGCCGTTTTTTTATTGCAAACCAGGGGCATGTGATGGGCGCTAAGATCGAATATGATATGCGGGCAGAAATTTTTGCGCATTTTCAGAAACTGTCATTTTCCTTTTACGATGACCAGAAAGTCGGACAGCTGATGTCCCGTATTACGACGGATCTCTTTGATATCACGGAGCTGATGCATCATGGACCGGAAAATATTATTCTGTCCCTGATAAAGATTATCGGTGCATTTATAATTTTAATGAGTATTAAACCGGCACTGGCACTTGCTGCGTTTGCGGTGCTGCCGTTTATGTTTCTGTTTGCCTATTACATGAATGGAAAAATGCGTCGTGCGTTTCGCAGTAATCGTGAACGGATTGCAGATATCAATGCACAGATCGAGGATAACTTATCCGGTATCCGTGTGGTAAAGTCTTTTGCCAATGAGGATATTGAAAAAGAAAAATTCCGTCAGGGAAATGAAGGGTTTTTACGTGCAAAAAAGAACAGCTATTATTATATGGGAAGTTTTTCAGCGGGACTTGGCACTTTTACTACCCTGATCCAGGTCAATGTTATACTTGCAGGTGTGATTCTGATCGCAAAGGGAAGCGTGGATATCAGTGATCTGGTTACATTTTTACTTTATATCAGTGTGTTTACAGACCCGGTGAGAACCCTGATCGATTTTACGGAACAGTTTCAGAATGGTTATACCGGTTTTGAGCGTTTTCAGGAAATTATGGCGGTCGAACCCGATATTGCAGATAAACCGGATGCAAAAGAACTGGTCAATGTAAAAGGAAATATCAGTTTTGAGGATGTTTCTTTTAAGTATGAGGAAAATACAGAATGTGTATTAAACCATATTAATCTGAATGTTCCGTCAGGGGCGTATATGGCACTTGTGGGATCATCGGGGGCTGGAAAGAGTACGCTGTGTTCTTTGATCCCAAGATTTTATGACGTGACGGCAGGGGCAGTAAAGATCGATGGATGTGATGTCAGGGATATCAGATTAAAGAGCCTGCGTGACCAGATCGGTATCGTACAGCAGGACGTATATCTGTTTGTTGGAACAGTTTTTGACAATATCCGCTATGGAAAGCCGGATGCGACACGTGAGGAAGTCATTGAAGCAGCAAAAAATGCCAATGCACATGATTTTATCATGTCGCTGCCGAATGGGTATGATACCGATATAGGGCAGAGGGGAATCAAACTTTCCGGTGGACAGAAACAGCGTCTTTCCATTGCAAGAGTATTTTTGAAAAATCCGCCGATCCTGATTTTTGATGAAGCAACGAGTGCTCTTGATAATGAGAGTGAGAAAGTTGTACAGGATTCTTTAGAGAAACTGGCGAAAAACCGGACAACATTTGTGATTGCACACAGACTTTCAACAATTAAAAATGCACAGCGTATACTTGTTTTGACGGAAGAGGGGATTGCCGAGGAAGGAACACATGAAGAATTGCTGGCAAAAGGTGGAGTGTATGAGAAACTGTATCAGATGCAGTTTCATAAGTAAGGGTTATTGCAACAGGTTATCCGGAACTATGGATCAGTGAAAAACAGGGAACACCGTGCCAAATATAAAAGTTTCATGAAATCTGTGCAAAAAATTGCAAAAGAAGAAAAACTAGAGTAAAATAGTAGTGTTTGTGAAGGGAGAGATAAGACAATGACAAAGATTGATATTATATCTGGTTTCCTTGGAGCCGGAAAAACAACATTTATTAAAAAAATGATCGAGGAAGTTTTTAAGGGCGAGAAGATCGTTCTGATCGAGAATGAGTTTGGTGAAGTCGGTATCGACGGAGGATTTTTAAAGGATGCCGGAATTGAGATTACAGAGATGAACTCCGGTTGTATCTGCTGTTCTTTAGTAGGTGATTTCGGTAAGAATTTACATGAAGTTATCGAGAAGTTCCATCCGGACCGTATTTTGATCGAGCCGTCCGGTGTCGGTAAATTATCTGATGTTATGAAATCTGTGATCGACGTGGAAAAAGATGAGGATGTCAAATTAAACGGACTGATCACAGTTGTCAATGCATTAAAGGCAAGCAAGCAGATGAAAGCATTTGGCGAGTTCTTTAATAACCAGATCGAATATGCGACGACTGTTGTGTTAAGCAGAAGCCAGAAGGCAACACCAGAGCAGTTAGAGCTTTGTGTAAAACAGATTCAGGCATTGAATCCAAAAGCTGCTGTTATCACTACTCCATGGGATGAGATCAAAGGTGAGCAGATCTTAAAAGTAGTAGAGGGACAGGATTCTCTGGAAGTAAAACTTCTTGCAGAGCAGCATGCAAAGGAAGAAGCAGAGGAACATGAGCATGAGCACCATCATGACCATGATCATGACGAGCATGAACATCACCACGATCACGACCATGATCATGAAGAGGACGAACACCATCATGACCATGATCATGATGAACATGAACATCATCATGACCACGATCACGACGAGCATGAACACCATCATGACGATGATCACGACGAGCATGAGCATCATCACGAACATGATGAGAACTGCACCTGTGGCTGTCATGACCATGAACACCATCACCATCATCATGCAGATGAGATATTTACAAGCTGGGGCAAAGAGACTCCTCATAAATTTACAAAAGAGCAGATCGGAAGAGCGTCGTGTAGGGAAAGAGTGTAGATCTCGGTGGTCGCCGTATCATTAAAAAAAACAAAAAAAA
>OODU01004097.1_pt1 | contig 10217 bp, 9 predicted proteins | sample 1671171 | NCBI WGS metagenome assembly OODU01 (sample SAMN06348129, study PRJEB24527) | human gut metagenome | biome: human gut; feature: ankylosing spondylitis patient; material: feces | host: Homo sapiens | place: China | collected 2015-10
TTTTTTTTTTTTTAATGATACGGCGACCACCGAGATCTACACTCTTTCCCTACACGACGCTCTTCCGATCTAGCAGGTATACTTGATGGAGATTTTGCGATAATTGAAAGAACTCAAACTGCATCTAATGGTGATAAGATTTATGGTGTAATCATCAATACAACAGACGGAACCACTTATGCACTCCGTCATCTTGAGAATATCTGGAAAGGAAAAGAACTTGCATGGAGCACCGGCTTTACAACAGAATCTCACGGTTGCCCAATAAGCTCTGACCACTACAAATCCATGATGGGAAAAACTATTTCCAGCGTAACGTACTATACGGATAAGGGGGAAATTAATTTTGATATTCCAGATACTTATGTTCCGGTAAAAACAGGTGTCAGTGCAACCGTTGACAACATTAAGGTAACAGATGCAGAGGTTAAAGTTGAATTATCTGAAGCACTTCCATCTGATTATTCAAAGAAATATGCAGTTGATGATGTGGAAGCAGCGACAACAGAGACAGGAGTAAAGGTTACAAATCTTACACCTGGAACACATACTCTGACAATTTCCGATGCAAATGGAAAATATGCTCCTGTCAGCGCTACTTTTACAGCAACAACAGATACTGTAATGGCTTCCTATGATGAGTATGAAGGAAAACTGGTTGCTGCGGCAGATATTACCGCTGAGCAGTTTGTTGCATTTACCAAAACAGTTTCAAAAGTAAAAATTGGTGACCAAGAGTATGCTGCAAGCGGAAAAGGTGCTGTGAAGATTGTTCAGGAGGATGGAACTCTTGATTATTCTAAAACAGCTGTAAACGATGGAGATACAGTAGTTGTAAGTGCTGCCGGATACCCAGATGTAACATTTGTTTACAACGAAAACGTATATGTATACGCAGGTCTTACATGGGCTGAGTACTGGGCTTCCGAGGATGTATACAATGCAGGCTCCACAGCTTCTTCTGAAGAAAAAGACAGAAGAGGTGAGTCAGACCTTGGAGCATTTGATGCTGTAACAAGAGCAACTGCAAACCATGGCCTTCACAGAGGAAGCTTCCAGGCAATCGCGGTTCTTAATGGAAAAACAGTTTCTCACTGGAGCGCAGACGGAAAAACAGTTTATTATGCCGATGGAACATCAGAAGTATTTAACCGGAACAATGTAACCGGATATACCGTAACTGGACTGAAATATGTACCGGTTGAGATTAAGAGAGCTGACCTTGCTGCTTTTGCAGAAAGCCATGCAATTGTAAAAAATGGCGGACAGCTGATCGGCGGTTATGGCGAGAAAGAACTGAAATCCTATGAAGCTGTTGCAAATGTAACTGCAAATACAAATGGTTTGAAAAAAGTTACAAAAGCTGAAGACGGAAGCTTTGTAATCGGAGCAAGACAGAACGGAACTGAGTCTGGCATCAAAGATGCAGAGCTGAAAGTGGCAGACGGAATTACAGCAACTGTAAAACCTGGAAATGGTTCTTATGGTGAGTTCCTGAGAGTTGACCTGACTGGAAACTATGGCGATCTTGGTGCACATATGCAGTCTGTTGAGTGGGCATATTATGGAAATGATTCCACTTATACAAACAGACTTGCAAACTATGGAACAAAATTTGCAGCTGATAACTGGATGCATAAAATGATGGGTATCCAGCTTGGCCTTACAGAATCAGGAAGATGCAAGCTTCCGGAAGGAACTGACGGAACTGGTTACTGGATCCTTACTGTTCATGCCCTTGGATACCAGGATTACGTTGTAAAATTCCAGGCAACAGCTGAGAATATTGCAAAACCTGCAGGTGATGCAGATTCCACACCACTGGAAAACATTATCGCAGAAGCAAAAGCCCTGAACGAGGCTGATTATACTCCGGAGAGCTGGGCTGCTGCAAAAGACAGCATTGCAAATGAGCTTGAAGAGTGCGAGGAAATGCTTGCAAATATTAAGAATCAGACAACTTATGGCGTAGAAGAGCAGATCGGACATTTAAGAGAAGCTCTTAACATGCTTGTAAAAGCTCCGGCTCCAACTGCAACACCGGCACAGCCGACTGCAACACCAGCCCCTGCACAGCCAACTGCAACTCCTTCACCGACTGTAGCACCGGCCAAAGGAATTACAGCAACTGCAAAAGCTTCCACAATTTACACCAAAGGAAAAACCTCTACAACCATTACTGTTGTAAAAAATGATGTAACTGGAAAAGTTAAATTTACATCCAGCAACAAGAAAGTAGCGACTGTTACCTCCAAAGGCGTTGTAAAAGCGAAAAAAGCGGGAAAGACAACCATTACTGTAAAGGTTGGAAATTACACTAAGAAGGTAGTAATCCAGGTTAAGAAACCTTCTCTGAAGCTTGCAAAATCTTCTGCAACAATCAAGAAAGGCAAAACAGTAAAAATCAAAGCAACCGCAACACCATCCGGAAAAGTAACATACAAGTCCAGCAACAAGAAAGTAGCGACTGTTACTGCAAAAGGTGTTGTAAAAGGTAAGAAGAAAGGTACTGCAACCATCACTGTTACAAGTAATGGAGTATCTAAGAAATTCAAAGTAAAAGTAAAATAATGATTACAAAGCTTTTACGATAACAAATAATACTTGTGCAAAAACAAGGCAAAGGAACGGGGGCCGTTTTTAACAGCCCCTGCTTTTGCTTGTAAAAAGAAACTTATTTTGCTACATATTTTAACAGGAGACAGCATGAAAAAACGAGACAGTGATAAGAATCCTTTTGAAAAAAAGAATCTGGTGAAACTTGCTCCAGCAGCAGTGGTTATTGCGGCTGTGGCTGCAGCAGGTGCTCAGGCTGGCAGCAGTGGAAAAGAAGTGACTGCTGAAACCAGAGAGGTTGTAAAATCCCAGGATCTGGAATCGCTTCTGAAAACAGCCTATTCCTATGAGGCAGCAGATGACGAGGCAAAAGAGGAGAGTCTGCTGAAAGCAGGCAAAAATACATCATCATCTTCAAAGAAAAAAACCTCCAAAATTTCAAAGAAAAAAAGTGGTATAAAAAAAGGAAGCTCAAAGACCCTTCCAGTAAAAACGGCTGCATCTTCAGGGGTAGGTCAGGGCTCCACCACTACACCAACTACAGAAGTTCCGGAAGGCGGCTATAAAGATGGAACTTACCAGGGAAGCGGAACTGGCTTTGGAGGAACGATTACCGTACAGGTAACTGTATCAGGTGGGAAAATCACAGCTGTTGATATATTGAGTGCCTCTGGAGAAACAGGCTCTTATTTTGCCTCTGCACAGGGCGTTGTAAGTAAGGTTTTATCAAGCCAGTCCCCGAATGTGGATGCAGTCAGCGGTGCAACTTATTCCTCAAACGGAATTATCCAGGCAGTACAGAACGCCCTTTCACAGGCAGGAAACAGTGATTCTGCCACACCGGCTGCCACACCAACTCCAACGCCAAAACCTGCAAAGAAACCGAAGAAAGATACTTCTGTCAGCTATAAAGATGGCGTATATGAGGGACAGGCAGAAGGCTTTGATGGAACCGTAACGGTAAAGGTTACAATAAAAAATGGAAAAATCAAAAAAATAAGCAACACAAATACAGATACACCTGAATTTTTTAATAAAGCATGGAAAACAATCAAGTCCAATGTGATTTCCAGACAGAGTACTTCTGAAATTGATACTGTAAGTGGTGCAACATTTTCTTCCAATGGAATTCTCGGAGCTTTATCCCAGGCTCTTTCAAGGGCTGATCAATCAGGAACTACAGACTCAAAGGAAGAAGATATAACTCCAACCCCGACTACTGTACCTGATGAAACTGTAACACCAATTCCAACGGAGATTCCACAGCCTACCAAGACTCCGGATAATCCGTCAGATGAACAGCCGGTTGTAAAGCTTTTGAAAGATGGTACCTATACAGGGTCTGCAATGGGATATTCCGGACAGGTCAACATAACACTGACAATTAAAGATGGAAAAATTACGGAAGTAACCAATACAAACTCAGATACCCGAAGCTTTTTCAATAAGGCATGGAGATCCATACAGCCTAAAATACTGGAAAAGCAGAGTACAGAAGGAATTGACACTGTAAGTGGTGCAACATTTTCTTCTATGGGAATTCTGGATGCGTCCAAAATAGCATTGGAGCAGGCAAAAAATACAGAGGTACAGCCTTCAGTAACGCCAGAGCCCACTGAGGCGCCGGATTCCACCGAGAAGCCAGAACCCACAAATACGCCAAAGCCGACTTCTGTTCCGGAACCAACGACTGCACCGGAGCCTACAGCTGTACCAGAGCCTACTGAAACGCCAGCGCCAACTTCTGCACCGGAACCGACGGATACACCGGAGAATTCTGTGACGCCGGAACCGACAGCTACGCCAGAACCCACGCCTGTGCCTGCTGGTGCATATACAGATGGAACCTACACTGGCATTGGAGAAGGCAATGACGGACCAGACAGTGTACAGGTTACCGTAACAATATCCGGAGGACAGATTGTGGGAGCAACTTATTTTTCCTATGATGATGAAGAATATGCAGATACAGCCTGGGAGGGAATTCTTGGACAGGTTATGGGAAAGCAGTCCGCAGACAGTGTAGATACAGTATCTGGATGCACATATTCCTCCCAGGGATTTATTCAGGCATTTAGAAATGCATTAAATCAGGCAAAAGGAGCATAACCCATGAAATACCAGAGTTTTATTATGAGAGTTTTATGTCTGCTTCTGATCGTTGGTGTCGTTCTTGGCTACAACTCCATGCAGAAAAAAGATAGTGATACCGAAAAAGACCAGCAGATCGCCAGTCTGACAACCAGAGTGGAGGCCTTGGAAAAACAGCAGGATGAGATATTAAGTGCCCTTGAAGAGGCTGCAAAAGCGCAGGAAGAGGCGAAGAAAAAGGCAGAAGAGGAAGCGAAGAATCAGAAAGCCCAGACGGAAGAAGCGGCTTCCGGGGATGCTTCCGAGGACGCGAAAAAAGATGACAAAAATACAGATGAGACAGAGGCTGAGGACGCTTCTTCTGAGGAAGAAAGTGAAGATCTTGTCTACAAAAACGGAACCTACACAGGAGACGGCCAGGGCTTTGGCGGCAACATCCAGGTTCAGGTTACACTTGAAAATGACACGATTACAGACATTCAGGTGGTAAGTGCACCAGGCGAAGACTCTGCATACCTTTCCCAGGGACAGGGCGTGATTAGCACCATTCTGGCTTCCCAGAGCACAGACGTTGACACCATTTCCGGCGCAACCTTCAGTTCCACTGGAATTATCAACGCTGTAAATGATGCACTTGGAAAGGCGGAAAATCAATGAAAAAGAGACAGAGAAAAATCCGGCTGATCCGTGCCGGCATCCAGCTTCTGTTTTTCATTTTTGCTCCGGCACTTTTTTCCACGGCATTCGCGGGCGTGAAGTCCGTTTTTCAGGCAATCGCAGCACATCAGACAATCAGCTGGAATTCCTTTCTGGATGTGACTGCCGTGCTGCTGGTGGTAACCTGCCTGTTCGGACGGCATTTCTGCGGATATGCCTGCGCATTTGGTTCCCTTGGGGATGCATTGTACGAGCTGACTGTGTTTATCCGCCAGAAGGTTTTTCATAAAAAAGGCCGTCACGGATACTCAGAAAAAGCCATCCGCATTTTGCAGAAGGTGAAATATATCTGGCTTCTGGTGCTTCTTGTATCTATCCTTACCGGCTGGTACAGCAAGCTTCAGGGCATGAGCCCCTGGGATGTGTTTTCCATGCTCACCGCTGGCAGACTTCCCGGTGCTGCCTACAAGGTGGGGATTGTGCTGCTGATTCTGCTCATGATCGGAATGTGCACTCAGGAAAGATTTTTCTGCCAGTTCCTCTGCCCAATGGGCGCAATTTTTGCTATAATGCCTATAGCGCCCTCTGCGCTGTTCAACCGTGACAGAGGCACCTGTCCGGCGAAATGCGGAGCCTGCAAAAAGCGCTGTCCTGCTCATCTGGACATTGACGGTGATACCCCTCTCTCAGGAGAATGTATCTGCTGCCACGCCTGCCAGGGAATCTGCCCGAAGAGGAACATCCGGATCGGGATTCCGAAGGCGAAAGATGAGAGCCTTTTTTAAACACGAGCTGGGAAAAGATGGGCGAACGCTATTGGAAAATAAGAGAAAATAAAATCAGAAAGAACAGGATATGAGTAAAAAAAGAAGTAAAGTAAGATTTCAGAATGAAGTCGATTTAATTAAGGTACATTATAAAAAGCAGTCCAGAGGTCAATCACTTACCTGCTTGGATATGTTTAATGGGAGAAGGAATTTGAGAAAGAGAAGTGCGGCAGGAATTCTCTGCAGCAGCCTGTTTCTCACTGTCATTTCTGCAACAGTACTGGGAAAAACCACTACAGTTGTTTATGCTGCTGACGTAGAAAAATACACCAACGCAGATTTCGCAATGGACACGGTAGTTTCCGAAACCCTTTACACCTCAGGCGCGGACATCAATACCCAGATTGGTGAAAAGCTCCGCGAAATGGAAACCACCCTCCTTTCCTGGACAGAGGAAAACTCCCAGATTTCCCAGCTGAACAATGCTGATGGCAAGACCATGGAAGTTTCTGATGCTCTTGCCGCCGACCTTGAGAAAATCCGCCAGCTTTCCCAGGATTCCAACGGTGCTTTTGACCCCACCCTTGGAAAAATTATCCGCCTGTGGGACATTGCCGGCGAGAACCCTCGTGTCCCAGATCAGTCCGAAATTGACACCCTTCTTCCCGAAGTGGGCTACGAGAAAATTCAGGTGGACGGAAACAATGTAACCCTTCTTGATGGCTGTACCCTGGATCTTGGTGCCGTTGGAAAAGGCATGGGCTGTGATTTGATCATGGATTACCTGCAAACCCAGCCAGATGTCTTCGGTATGATCCTGAACCTTGGCGGCAGCAGTGTCATGACCTACGGCGAAAAGCCCGACGGCTCCTCCTGGAAAGTAGCCCTTACCGATCCCCGTGACACGGAAGGCGACTATCTTGGAGCCATCACCCTGGACGCCAACCAGTTCCTTTCCACCTCCGGCGACTACGAAAAATACTTCATAGAAGATGGAATTCGCTACCACCACATCCTGGATCCAAAGACCGGTTACCCCGTCCAGAACGGTCTCACCTCCGTCACCATCGTCTGCGACCAGGGTTACCTGGCCGACGGCCTCTCCACTGCCTGCTTCGTTCTGGGTCTGGACGCCGCGAAACCTCTTTTAGAGAAATATGATGCAGAAGCCGTATTCGTTGATGAAGACAAAAATGTGTATGTGACAAGTGGATTGATGGATAAATTCGAATTAATGAAAGACGGATATATAGTAAACGAATTATAAGTTGTCCATGATAAATTCATAGAAAATGATAACTTATGGAATAGCAAGAAGAGCTCCCGACGATAGTTCAAAACTATCGTCAGGAGCTCTTTTTCAATCAACAGCATTTGGGCTGAATATATTCCTAAGCGGGGCATTCAAGGCGCGCCTTTAATGGAGCGGAGATCCACTGCTTACGAAGACTTAACATCGAAGGCTCTCCTGAGATGTTTAGTCGCAGTTAGCAGTTAGCTCCGCGGAATGTTGCGCCTCCCCGCGTGGAATATATTCAGCCCAGATGCGTACGGTGGTAACATATTACGGAATCCTCTTAAGCACTTCCTTCGTCAGCACTCCAATCAGCAGTCCTGTAATCACTCCCGACACCATCAGCGCCGGAGCATAATAATACAACAGTCCCACCGTATGCGTTGCCGGAATCGCCACCAGCAGCTGACCGATGTTATGGGAAACGCCACCAGCCACACTTACACCCAGCTGCCCGAATCCAATCTTATTTTTCACAAAAACCATCACAATCAAACTAAGGGTCGCCCCCGCCAGGCTATACATAATACTGGAGCCGCTTCCAAACATAAAACCGATAATAAAAATTCTCACAATGGAAACCAGCGCTGCTTCTTTCCACGTATACCTCTCCAGCACAAAAAGCACCGCCAGATTTGCAAGCCCTAGTTTCATTCCCGGAATTCCCGCAAAAAACGGAATCAACGATTCCACATACCCGAAAATAATGGCAATGGCTGCAAACAGCCCAAGATACGCTGTCTTTTTCTGATTCATCACTTACACCACTGCGTCAAATCCACTTTCGGAATCCTGTGAATCTGAATCGCCCTCTCCCTGAATGACTACTCTGTTTGGCAGGCACACAATATATCCGCCTGCACTGCCCACTGCCGGCTGCTTCATGCAAAGATGATCCGGGCAGTCCGCCTCTGTCATCTTTACCTCGCCGTCCTTAATTTCACACACATTGGTATCCCCAATCTGGATCACCTGATCCTCCGCCAGTGAATAAGTCCCATAAAGTTCCCCATCCACCGTAATCTGGATCGACCCATGAGTTCCATGTGGAACCGCATAAACAAAAATACAAAGCACCACTGAAATAACCAATAGTGCACCAATAAATACCGCTTCTTTCTTCTTCAAAAATGATACCTCTTCATTAATAGCTTTAACCAAAATCATCATATCATAGAACCATGTTCCACAAACGAACCATTAGTTTATGATATAAGAAATACAGAGATTTTTCAACCTATTCTAAAATCCATTTTTGAGAAAAAATCGCAACAGAGAGAATGACTGTTATTCACAGAGGAAACGGTAACGGGTGGCTGTTCCTTTCCACACCGCTTTTTATTGTAATTTCCCACGGAATATGCTATTGTATAGTTTGAAAGTCTGTGTGCCGTGCGGATCGCGGGAATGATTTTTCAAACACGTTCCAGGCCGGCGGCATTGTTGAAGAAATGTAACGATTCAGAAAACACTGGACAGTTACACAGAAATATTAGAAAGAAGGTGAAGCTATGGTTGAATTAGACCAGTTCAAGAGCATTCTTGCAACATACACAGAACCATTAGTGGAAGTGAGGGATTCACTTTGACCTGGCTAACAAAGAAAAGCGGGTTGAAGAATTAGAGCGTGAAATGGAAGCGCCTGATTTCTGGGACAATGCAGAAATATCCCAGAAGAAAATGAAAGAATTAAAGAGCATGAAGGACGACATGGAAACCTATCAGAATCTGGTAACCCAGAAAGAAGATATGGAGACCCTGATCGAGATGAGCTATGAGGAAAATGATCCGTCCATGATCGAGGAGATCCAGGAAATGTTAACCGAGTTCCAGGCTCAGTTTGACAGCATCCGCGTGAAGACTCTTCTCTCCGGAGAGTATGACAGCGAGAATGCCATCATTAAGCTGAATGCAGGAGCCGGCGGAACAGAAGCCTGCGACTGGTGCAGCATGCTGTACCGTATGTACACACGCTGGGCTGAGCGCAAGGGCTTTTCCATCGAAGTACTGGACTATCTGGATGGAGATGAAGCTGGTGTGAAATCCGTTACTTTCCAGGTAAACGGAGAGAACGCATATGGACTTCTGAAGTCTGAGAAAGGTGTTCACCGTCTGGTCCGTATTTCCCCGTTCAACGCAGCTGGAAAGCGTCAGACCTCTTTCGTATCCTGCGATGTAATGCCGGATATTGAGAAAGACCTGGATGTAGAGATCAACGACGAGGATATCCGAATTGATACCTACCGAAGCAGCGGTGCCGGCGGACAGCACATCAACAAGACCTCATCTGCGATCCGTATCACCCATTTCCCAACGGGAATCGTGGTACAGTGTCAGAATGAGCGTTCTCAGCATATGAATAAAGATAAGGCTATGCAGATGCTGAAAGCCAAGCTGTATCTTCTGAAGCAGCAGGAAGCAGAGGCCAAGCTTTCCGGAATCCGCGGTGAGGTAACCGACATCGGCTGGGGCAACCAGATCCGTTCTTACGTTATGCAGCCATACACCATGGTCAAGGATCACCGTACCAACGAGGAAACCGGAAATATAGATGCAGTTATGGACGGTGCAATTGATATTTTCATCAATGCATATCTGAAATGGATCGCACTTGCGAAGAAACCGGCAGAACAATAAGTAAGAACAGCAGCTGCCAGGTACAGTTCATAGCGGAAAAGGAAGCGCAGAATGCCAAAGACAACAGATAAGAACAAGTATTTTGTAGTAAGAGAGCGGGCTGTGCCTGAGGTGCTGCTGAATGTGGTAGCTGCCAAGAAGCTTCTGGAATCAAAGCGTGTGGCTACTGTTCAGGAAGCAGCAGATGCTGTTGGAATCAGCCGGAGTTCTTTTTA
>OODU01004098.1_pt1 | contig 10212 bp, 7 predicted proteins | sample 1671171 | NCBI WGS metagenome assembly OODU01 (sample SAMN06348129, study PRJEB24527) | human gut metagenome | biome: human gut; feature: ankylosing spondylitis patient; material: feces | host: Homo sapiens | place: China | collected 2015-10
GGCAGGCGGGCCGCATGATCCGCAGCGGCGTCCACCGCCACAAGCTCAAACCCTACCGGGCCGCAGCCAAGGCCGAGCGAAAGTCCATCGCCGCCAACGCCGAGTTTGCGTATCAAAAATCCCTGCGGGATCACCCGGAGCTGGCGCAGGCGGCCAAGAACCCCGTTTCCCGTTTCTGGCAGAAACAGCACATTAAGCGGGAATATGCCAAGGCAGCAAGGGCGGCGGGCCAGACCGCACAGGGGGCGGCAAGCACCGCCAAGACCACGGCTGCCGCAGCCAAGAAAGCCGCAGAGAAAAGCAGACAGGCCGCGTCCTTTGCCGCCCGGCACTGGAAAGGGGCGCTGATCGTCGGCGGCGTGGGCCTCATGCTCCTGCTGGTGATGGGCGGCCTGCAATCCTGCACCGCCATGTTTGGCAGCACCGGGACGGGCCTTGCCGCCACCTCCTATCTCTCCGAGGACAGCGATATGCTGGGAGCCGAAGCCGCCTATGCCGCGCTGGAAGCAGACTTGCAGCACGAACTTGACAACTACGAAAGCCTGCACCCCGGCTATGACGAATACCGTTTCGATCTGGACGAGATCAAGCATGACCCCTATGTGCTGACCTCCATCCTCTCCGCGCTGCATAACGGCGTGTTCACTTTGGGGGAGGTACAGGGCGACCTTGCCATGCTCTTTGAAAAGCAGTACATCCTGACCCAGACCATCGAAACGGAAACCCGCTACCGCACCGAAACGAGGACGGACAGCGAGGGAAACACCTACACCGTGGAAGTCCCCTACACCTACTATATCTGTAATGTGAAGCTGGAAAACTTTGACCTGTCCCACCTGCCCATCTACATTCTCACCGAGGAACAGATGGGCTTTTATGCTGCCTATATGCAGACTTTGGGCAACCGGCCAGACCTGTTTCCCAACGGCAGCTATCCCCACGCCTCCACCCCGAAAGAGCCGACCTACTATGAAATCCCCCCGGAGGCGCTAAAGGACGAAGCCTTTGCCGCCATGATTGCCGAGGCGGAAAAGTATGTGGGCTATCCCTATGTGTGGGGCGGCAGCTCCCCAAGCACCAGCTTTGATTGTTCCGGCTTCATTAGCTGGGTTATCAATCATTCCGGCTGGAATGTGGGACGCCAGACGGCGCAGGGGCTTTACAACATCTGCACCCCCGTTTCCCCGGAGCAGGCCAAGCCCGGCGACCTTGTATTTTTCGTCGGCACTTATGACACTGCCGGGATGTCCCATGTGGGGCTGTATGTGGGAAATTCGGTCATGCTGCACTGCGGCGACCCCATTTCCTACACGAACCTCAATTCAAGCTACTGGCAGCAGCATTTTTATTGTTACGGGCGTTTACCTTAAACGCCAGAAAGGAGTAAATCACTATGGCAATGAACAAATTGGAACGCATTGAAAAGGATATTGAGAAAACCAAGGGCAAGATCGCGGAGCTGCAAAAGCAGCTTCGGGAGCTGGAAGCGGCCAAGACCGAACAGGAAAACTTGCAGATCGTCCAGCTTGTGCGCGGCCTCAACATGACCCCGCAGGAGTTCGCCGCCTTTGTGCGCGGCGGCGCGTTGCAGGCGGCCCCGGCCCCGATCCCGGACTTTGAACAGGAGGACAGCGCCCATGAAGAAATCTAAACTGTTCCGCACCTTGACGCTGGCTGTGGCCGCTGCGCTCTGCATGGCGACCACGACCGTTACCGCCTACGCCGGGGGCGCTGACCCTGACCCTGTGCCGCTGCCGGAAACCACCGAGGCCCCCGCAGAGGTGCCGGAGGAAACCGAAGAACCCACCACCGGCGGCATGGAGCCGGAGGGCGTACCTGTCACCCCGCAGGGCAACGCTACGCTGGTGGATGATTTTTTCGGGGATAAGCAGCTTATCACCGTTACCACCAAGGCCGGGAATTATTTTTACATCCTGATCGACCGGGCCAACGAGGACAAGGAAACGGCAGTGCATTTCCTCAACCAAGTGGACGACGCCGACCTGCAAGCCTTGTTGGAGGACGGGAAAAAAGAGCCGGAGGTCTGCAACTGTACGGCCAAATGTCAAGCCGGGGCCGTCAATACGGCCTGCCCGGTCTGTAAAAACAACTTGACCGCCTGCAACGGGCCGGAGCCAGCGCCCCAGCCGGAGGAAGAAAAGCCGCAGGAGGAAAAGCCAAGCGGCATGGGCGGCCTTGTGGTGTTCTTTGTGATAGTGCTGCTGGGCGGCGGCGCAGCCCTCTACTTCCTGAAATTCAAAAAGGAAAAAGCCGACACCACAGGCAATGACGATCTGGCCGAGTATGACTTTGGAGAGGACGAGGACGACGAGGACGAAGCCCCGGAGCCGGACGAGGATATGACAAGTGAAGATGGAAATAAGGAGGACGAAGTATGAGCTATCAGTTAGTAATTGCAGAGAAACCAAGCGTCGCCCGTAGTATTGCGGGCGTGATCGGCGCGGATAAGAAACAGGACGGCTACATGGAGGGGAACGGCTATCTGGTGAGCTGGTGTATCGGCCACCTTGTTTCCCTTGCCGATGCCGGGACTTATGACGAGCGTTTCAAAAAATGGCGCTATGACGACCTGCCGATTCTGCCGCAGCAATGGCAGTACATCATTCCCAACGATAAGAAAAAGCAGTTTGACACCCTGCGTTCTTTGATGAAGCGCCCCGATGTCACCGGCCTTGTGTGCGCCACCGACGCCGGGCGCGAGGGGGAATTGATTTTCCGTTTTGTCTACCAGATGGCGGGCTGCAAGAAACCGTTTCAGCGCCTTTGGATTTCCAGCATGGAGGACGCGGCCATCAAGGACGGCTTTGCCCACCTGAAACCGGGAACTGACTATGACAACCTGTATCAGTCGGCCCTTTGCCGGGCGCAGGCGGATTGGCTGGTGGGGATCAACGCGACAAGACTTTTCTCCATCCTCTACCACAAGACCCTGACCGTGGGCCGTGTCCAGACGCCGACCCTGAAAATGCTGGTTGACCGGGAGGCCAAGATCAGCAGCTTTCAGAAAGAGAAATACCACATCGTCCAGATCGCGGCGGGCGGCATGGAGGCGGCCAGTGAACGCATAGGAAACGCAGACGACGCCAAGGCCCTGAAAGCCGCCTGTGAAACGGCGCAGGCCGTTTGTGTGTCGGTAACACGGGAGAAAAAGACGGAGCAGCCGCCCCGCCTCTATGACCTCACCACCTTGCAGCGGGAAGCAAACCGCCTGTTTGGATTTACCGCCAAGCAGACCCTTGACTATGCCCAGCAGCTTTACGAAAAGAAGCTGCTGACCTATCCCCGCACCGACAGCCAGTATTTGACTGATGATATGCTGCCGACGGCGGAAAGCCTTGTGTCCGGCCTGTGGCCACTGCTTCCCTTTGTGGCGGGGCTTGACCTGTCCCCGCAGTTTGGCCGGGTGCTGAACAGCAAAAAGGTGAGCGACCACCACGCCATTGTCCCGACAATGGAATTTGTGCAGAAAGGCTTTGACGGGCTGACCGAGGGCGAAAAGAAACTGCTGTCCCTTGTGTGCTGCAAGCTGCTGTGCGCCGTGGCCGCGCCCCATGTGTACGAAGCTGTCACCGCTACATTCACCTGTGCCGGGAACACCTTTACCGCCAAGGGAAAGACCATCCTGACCCCCGGCTGGAAAGAGCTTGACCGCCGCTTTAAGGCGTCGTTCAAAACAGACGCCGACGACACCGCCCCGGAGCCTGCGCGGGAACTGCCGGAGATCACCGAGGGACAGACCTTTGACAAGGTAACTGCCGCCGTCACCGAGCATTTCACCGCACCGCCAAAATCCTACACGGAAGATACCCTGCTTTCTGCTATGGAGCGCGCCGGTGCGGACGATCTGCCGGAGGACGCCGAGCGGCAGGGATTGGGAACCCCGGCCACCCGCGCCTCCATCTTAGAAAAGCTGGTGCAGATGGGCTTTGTGGAGCGCAGGGGCAAACAGCTACTTCCCACCAAGGACGGCCATAACCTTGCCTGTGTGCTGCCGGAGGCGCTGACCTCTCCCCAGCTTACGGCACAGTGGGAAACGGAGCTGACGGCCATTGTCAAGGGGCAGGCCGACCCGGAGGGCTTCATGGCTGGCATTGCAGAAATGACAAGGGGCCTGATCGCAAACTACTCCCAGATCAGCGAGGACGCGCAGAAGTTGTTTCAGACCGAGCGTGTGGTTATCGGCAAATGTCCGCGCTGCGGGGAAAGCGTCTACGAGGGCAAAAAGAACTACTACTGCGGAAACCGAAGCTGCCAGTTTGTCATGTGGAAGAATGACCGATTTTTTGAGGAACGGGGCAAGGCGTTCACCCCGAAGATCGCCGCCGCGCTCCTTAAAGATGGAAAAGCAAAGGTAAAGGGCCTGCGCTCCATGAAAACCGGCAAGACCTATGACGGGACGGTGCTTTTGGCCGATACCGGCGGCAAGTATGTAAACTACCGCGTGGAACAGAGGGGCAAGAACTAAAAACAGCAAGCATAGGGAGTGTAGCCACACTCCCGGCAAAATCCCTGACCCGGCGCACCTGCCGGGCCGGGGATTTTCTCTTTGGGGAAGCCCCAAACCCCTTGTATCAGATCACCACCATAGAAAGGATGTGAACCCCAAATGTCTTACAGCTCCTACGACCATGACGATTTAGAACCGGCCAGCACTATGCGGATCGAGCGCCGGATTTACTTTGAAAGCGGCAAGGCCGATCTTTCCGAAGCGGTAAAGCTGCCCCTTGCAGAGCTTCTTTCCCTGCGGGCGGAAAGCGCCGCCGCAGAACAGGAAGTGTTTGACCGCCTGAAAGAACAGGCCGCCGCATGGGAGGAACAGGCTGGAAGAACCCTGTTTCTGGATAAAGCTCTTGAATATGCCCGGACGCTTCCCGTCACCCACACCGCAAACCAGTGGGAGGCCCCGGACGAATACCGCCATATCCGCAGCAACATGGTTTACCAGATGGATTATTCCATTTCCGAGAACACCCGGTACGACAGCGCCGCCCAAAAATCCGTTCCCTACTCGTGGACGCTCCGCTGGAGCCTCCGCACCAACGCGCCGGGCAGCTACCGGCAGGCCAAGATCGCCGGACAGGATCGGAAAGTCTTTGCCAGCCGGGAAGAACTGGACAAGTACCTGAATGGCCGGATCAAAGCCCACGACCATTACTTTACCGAAATTTCCCCGGCCATCCCCAAGGAATACGCCGACTGTTTTAAGGTCAATGGCTGCCTGCTCCCCGGCTATACCATCGAGGGGGAGGAACCGGCAAAAGCCGCAGCACTTCCCACACAGGAGGAAGCCGCACAGCCGCAACAGACCACAGCCACCCCGGAAAGGAGGGAACCCGTGAACGAAGTATTTTCTATTTTTCTTGATAACCGCGCCGAGGCGCAGACCGGCGGGCCGCATGGCTACTGGCTTTCCCTGCCGACTTCCGCCGAACAGGTACAGGAAGCCCTAAAGGAAATCCACATTACCACCGACAACCAGCAGGACTTGTTCATTGGCGGCTTTTCCGCCCCGGAGGGAAAACCGCTGGAACTGCCGGAGGATTTAATCAAGGCCGCCAGCGTGGACGAACTGAACTTCCTTGCCGCCCAGCTTCAAAAGCTGGACGCCGTGGAACTGGCGGAGCTGAACGCCGCCATGCAGTCCCCGGCAAAAATGCAGACCATCGGGCAGCTTTTGGACTACGCCGAAAACACCGATTGTTTTGTCTTAATCAATGCCAAGGACAACCACAGTCTGGGGGAATATTACCTGAATGATTCCGGGCTGTTTGTCGTTCCCGACCCGTGGAAACCGGCCATTGACACGGAACGGCTGGGGAGCTTTATCGCCAGCGAGGAACAGGGAACCTTTACCGATTACGGCTATATTCTGCGAACCAGCGACGAATGGCAGCGCGTCCATGAGGGCCAGCCAGTGCCGGAGGAATACCGGGTGATGGCCTATCCTGCGCCGGAAATTCTGCGGGAGGAAAGCAAGGTGCAGCCGGAGGCGGCAGCGCCTACAAAGGTCCCACAGCCTGTCACTCCCATTCTCTTAAACGGCCAGAACAGCGCCGAGCGCATGAAAGAGATCACCGACCGGCTGGAAACCGGCATACAGGAGCTTTTCGAGAGTGAACGCTACAAAGCCTATCTCACCACCATGTCCAAGTTCCACAGTTACAGCTTCAACAACACCCTCCTGATCGCCATGCAGGGCGGACAGCTTGTGGCGGGCTACAACAAGTGGCGGGACGATTTTCACCGCAATGTGAAGAAAGGCGAAAAGGCCATCAAGATACTGGCCCCAGCCCCGTTCAAGGCGAAAAAGGAAGTGCAGAAGCTGGACGCACAGGGCAGGCCGGTGATGGGAAAAGACGGAAAGCCTGTTACCGAAGTACAGGAAATACAGGTTCCGGCCTTTAAGATCGTTTCCGTCTTTGATGTGAGCCAGACCGAGGGGGAACCGCTGCCCTCTATCGGCGTGGAAGAACTGACCGGCAGCGTGGAACGCTACGGGGAATTTTTCAAGGCGCTGGAACAGACCTCCCCGGTTCCCATTGGTTTTGAGGATATTCCGGGCGGTTCCCACGGCTACTACCACCTGACGGAAAAGCGGATCGCCATTCAGGAGGGCATGAGCGAATTACAGACCCTAAAGACGGCCATCCATGAGATCGCCCATTCCAAGCTCCACGCCATCGACCCGGAAGCCCCGGCCATAGAGCAGGCCGACCGCCCCGACAGCCGCACCCGTGAGGTGCAGGCCGAAAGCGTGGCCTATGCCGTCTGCCAGCACTACGGGCTGGACACCTCCGACTATTCCTTTGGCTATGTGGCCGGTTGGAGTTCCGGCAAGGACTTGAAAGAGCTGAAAGCCTCCCTTGAAACCATCCGGGCCACCGCCCATGAGCTGATTACCACCATTGACGGCCACCTTGCCCAGCTTCAGAAAGAACGGCAGACCCAGCAGGAGCAGCCGCAGGCCGCGCCGCTGGAACAGGCCGCCGAGCAGCCAGACCCGGACAGCGTATTTTCCAAGCTGCCCCCGGAGCAACAGCAGGAAATGACCGCCAGCGTAAAAGCCATGCTGCAAACCCTCATTGACGCGGATTTGAAATCCACCGGCGAAGTGTCGCAGGGAACCAAGGAGGCGGCGCAGGCGCAGGGCTTTACCATTGCCGGGGATGGAACGCTGGAACAGGCAGAAGCCCAGCAGGAGGCCGCCTACCGTTTGGAAAGCGGCGATTACCTGTATATCCAGACATCGGAAACCGGCTACGATTACACGCTGTATGACCCCGACTACAAGGAACTGGACGGAGGCCAGCTTGACAATCCCGACCTGTCCCTTGCGGAAGCCGGAAAAGAAATCCTTGCCATCCATGAGCGACCGGCTGGGACGATGGAACCCCTGACCGGCGACAGGTTGGATGATTTTCTGGAAGCAACCGAACAGGCCAACGCCATTCCCCAGCCGCAGGCATGGAACGGGATCGACGGCCTTTTGAATGGAAAGCCGTTCATGCCGGAGGCGTCCCCGGCTGACCGGGCCGCCGCCCTGATCGAGCTGGCAGAGAAAAACGCCCCGCGTTTGGGCAGCGAGGAACGGCAGTTGATCGTGGCCTATGCCGAGGCCGTGGGCGATACTGACAAGGTGATCGGGCTTATCAACCGCCTGTGTGAACAGGGCTACGAGCTGCAAAAGGGCCAGATGGATTCCTTTGTGAAAAGCGAGATCGAAAGTGAGATTGCCGTTGCCAACGCCCAGCGGCAGATCGCGCAGAATCCGGCAGCGGAGCCGGTTGTCACGATCCTTTGGAGTGAAAGCCCCCATTTGAAAGACGGCCAGCAAATGCCGCTGCATGAAGCCGAGGCCGTTTTCAACGAGCTGGACAGCGCCAGACGCCATGAACGGGAGCAGCCGGGCTATACGGGCCATTGGTACGACAAGACCAAGTTCCGCATTGATTTTACCATGCAGGGCCAGCCGGACAGCTACGAGGGACGGCAGGACTTTGGCGACGGGGACGGTTCCCTGATCCAGCATATCCGGGGCTATCACGAATACTACGCACAGGATGAAAGCTGGAAAAACCATGTGCTGCACCATGAGGGGCCGGAGGCATGGGAGGCGGACAAGGCCCAGCGGGATATGCTGCTGCATGAGTTCGTCCCATATATGGAGCTGCATTGCAATCTGGCCACTATGGAGCAGGAGGCCCGGCGTCCCCTGCGATCCGGGGAAACCCTGACGCCGGAACAGACCGCTTATTTCAACGCGGTTTTGGACTATGTAAAAGAGTGCCGCCCGCTTCTCAATCAGGGCCAGTACCACTTGCCGGAGCCGCCGCAGCTTGCCGACTTCGACCAGAGCTTGCAGGACTACAAAAAACAGATCGAGGCAGAGCTGGAACAGGAGGCCGCCGCTGCCGGGCTGACGGTGGAGGAATATGTTGCCTCTGACTATGAGGCCCCGGCGCAGCCCAACTTTTCCATCTACCAAGTGCCGCCCGGCCCGGAGGGGCGCGACTTCCGCTACCGTTCCTATGAGGACTTGCAGGCAGATGGGCTTTCGGTGGACAGGAAGAATTACCAGCTTGTCTACACCGCGCCGCTGGACAAGGACACCACACTGGACGAGATTTACCGCCGCTTCAACATGGAACATCCCGCCGATTACAAGGGACATTCCCTCTCGATGGGGGATATTGTGGTGTTCCGGCAGGATGGAAAACAGACCGCCTACTATGTGGACGAGGGGGCCGACTACCGGCAGGTGCCGGAGTTTTTCGCCCAGCCGGAAAAGCAGCTCACGCCGGACGAGTGCATGACCGGCGAACAAATCCAGACGCCGAGAGGCCGTTTCTATCTGACCGACAGGAGCCGGGAACAGATGGAGGCCGCCGGGTATGGATTCCACCACCAGTCGGAGGACGGCAGGTATCTTATTATGGCAAACGGCACAAGAGCCTTTGCCATCCCCGCCCAGCCAGAAAGCCATATCAAGACGGCGGAAATGTCCACCGAGCAGAACTACAACATGATCGACGGCATGATGAACAACGCCCCGTCTATGGAGGAACTGGAAGCAAGGGCAAAAGCCGGGGAACAGATTTCCCTTTTGGATGTGGCCGAGGCAGCCAAGGCGGAGGCCCAAAAGCCCAAGCAGACCCGCAGGACGACGCAGAAACAAAAGAAACCGTCCATCCGGGCGCAGCTTGCCGCCGCCAAGGAGGAACAGAAAAAGAGGCCCCCGGCGCGGGAAAAATCAAAAGAAATGGAGGTATGAGGAATGTATTTCACCGTGGAAGAAGAAAACCTGATCTGTCTGTACCACAATGCCGACCGCCACAGGACGGCGGCAAATTTCCGGGCAGCTTTGCCGGACATGGACAAGGAAATGGCGGCGCTGGCCTGCCAGACCGTCAATAAGCTGGACGCCATGAGCGACGCCGACTTTGCGGCGCAGCGGTTCCACTTCACAGACGAATAAGCAAAACGCCGGGCGCGGGGGCTGTCAAAGCCTCTGCGTCCGGCGCTTCTTTTTTGCAACAAAGCACAAATCAAAACCAGCTTGCCTTTGCATTTCTAAACTGGGGCGTATCACTATGCTCATAGGGATTATAATGATTCAGATTGCACCCAAATTCTTTTAATGACTTAATTTTGTTCTCGTCTGTCCACTCAATCAAAGAGATTCCGTCAAATTCTTCTATGCTCCCATTGTCCATTTCATTTTTGAAATACCACTCAACGATTGTCTGATTTTCCTTGTGGAAGAATTGTTTAATTTCCCAAGCAACGACTTTGCCACGGGTATTCCATTCCTGAAACCAGTGCTTCACAGTTTTTCGATTGCAATATTGGGGACTCCAACTTTCTGTATATAGAACATCCTCTGTAAAAATTTCATCTATTCCAAAATCCTGTTGCTCCAACCACATATCAAACCAACGCCGGATAATCTTTTCTCTTTCATTCATGGATAATCACCCCGATCTCGTTTATTTACTCAAATTATAGCACTGCACAAAATCAGTGTCCATGCCAAAATTCAGCCGGGACAAAGAACTGAAAAGTTATCTTTGTCCCGGCGCTTCTTTTTTGTCCATTTTCCCGCATTTAGAACCCTGTTTTGAGGGGAACAGGATAACTTTATCCACCTGCCTGCCGACCATGCGGAAAAACCCTTGATTTCCGTGGACTTTT
>OODU01004099.1_pt1 | contig 10210 bp, 1 predicted proteins | sample 1671171 | NCBI WGS metagenome assembly OODU01 (sample SAMN06348129, study PRJEB24527) | human gut metagenome | biome: human gut; feature: ankylosing spondylitis patient; material: feces | host: Homo sapiens | place: China | collected 2015-10
AGCCCGGTGAAGATGAAGCATCTTCTGACCGGGATCCAGAATGAATACAGTAAGCAGGGCAGAAATTTCAGTGCAGCACAAAAGGAGCTGCTGGAAGCCTTTTTATAGAAGTACATACGATAGAAAGATGGAGGCACAGATCAGATGAAGAAGAAAGGAATCACTACTTGGATCAGAAAGAAAAAGGTCAGATATGCGGCGGCCGGAACTCTTTGTCTGGCTGCAGCCATTGGAATCCTGGTGCTGGGACTGGGGATCGGTTCGCGGGCCGCAGATACAGTGAATCTGGGAACCGGACTCAGTGAAAACTTTGAGGTTGCTTCCGATGGAGCATATTTGGTGGAGTCTGCAGGGCAGCTTAAAAATCTGGGACTGGCAACGACGGGAACAGAGGATAAAACCTTCCGCCTGAACCAGGATCTGGAGATGAATATCAAATCCGCTGCTACGGGAACTTTTGAGGGAACCTTTGACGGTGATGGACATGTGATCAAGATTGTGAATCTTGATATCAACGACAGCACATCGGGGACAGGGGCACAGGGCGTATCTCAGGGTGCGCTCTTTGGTACGGTGTCAGGTATGGTAGAAAATCTGATCATTGATGTGACCCATGAGGATGCGTCTTATGAGCGGATCTCTGATGCTGGGGTGACGGAAAGTAGTGAAAAGGGCCAGGAAATCCTAGCAGCTCCGCAGTATAGTTTGGCTGATAACGAAAAGGTTACTGTGAACAGTACAGGATACCAGCAAAAAGCATATCAGGCTATCTGTTTTAACGACAAGGACTATACAACGGTATATCTGGATAAAAAGGGAAAGGAATGTACAGAAGAAACCGAAGGGGCAGAGGAATATCGGAAATATGTAGGAAACAAAGTAATACGCACAACGACAACAAATACGGCATCAGATGCCTCTGTCACAGATTCCTTTGGAATCCTGTGTGGAACGATCGGTTCAGGCGGAACAGTTAAGAAAGTGAGTCTGAATGGTACATCAGTGACAGTTCGGCAGGCAGGGGCATCCCATCCGGAAAAGGTAATATCTGATGATAAGACACCTTATGCATTTTATTATAAAGTAGATTATATGCCGGTCACAGTAGCACATGAGATGGAAGTGACGAAAGATAATACATTGGAAATAAAGATTCCGGAGGTAGAACAGAAAACTTCTGTAACTGTCGGAAATCAGGCAGTCGGGGAATTGCTTTCTATGGAGGTCACTGCACCTCAGGCAGTGGCATCCAAAGACGGAAGTACATATACCATTACTTATAATTTGAAGCTGGCAGCAGTTGATGAAACTGTCAGCGAAGCAGTGCTGAAGACAAATCTGACAGGAGGAACATGGAGCAGCAATGCAGCGAATGGAAAGGTAAGCTCCATCACAAAATCAGGAACAACCGTCACATATACTTATACGGGAACAGCACCTGCATTGCCACAGAATATTTCAGCGAAGTTTTGGGCGGACGTGTCAGATGGCACAGGACAGACAGTACCGGTTACGCCAGATGCTCTTACTACAGTGATTATTAATGAAAAAGTACCGGATGCGGTTGGAACATCACTGAAGTTAAGTGTCTCAGCACCAACCGGAAAAGCCATGGAAGCAGGTGAGACATCACCAAAGACAGAATTCACTGTAGTTCTGAAAAATACAACATCGAGGGAACTTTCAGATGCAGTGCTCACCTATGAAGACGGTATGACTGTTACGAATGCAGCAGAAGGAACGGTTGATCCGGTAAACCATACCATCACATTCTCTACGCTTCTAGCTGATGAGAAAAAAACAGTAACAATTTCAAAAGCAGATTCTAATCACGGAACAGCTAATACCGTTACGATCAGTGGAACCTTTTTGGCATCAGCAAAGGATGGCGATCAGGCAACAGCCGAAGCAAAGGCAACAGCATCTACGTTGGTGTATACGATAGTAAAACCAAAGTCATTCAGTGCAGAAAAGGAAGCAGCGTGGGGGAAACCAGGTGTATCCGTGGAAGTGTCGGCGCCGGAGATGGTTTATTGTCCGCATGGTACTGCTGAAATAACATATACGATTACGGTGAAGAATCTGCATAAGTCAAAGGCAGAAAATATCTCAGTTGTTGATGGGAATAACAATAATGTAATACATACATTTTCAAATGTAGCTGCAAATGGTACAGATATTTGTGCATTGAAAAAGACGGTTCCAGCCCCCACAGAAGCCTCTGGCATTCACCAGTTGAATCAGAAGATCAAGGCAACAGCCACGTATTCAGATGGATCCAGTGGATCAGCTTCCGCTGAAAAAACAGCCAGTACAACAGTCTATGGAACAGCCGGTATGGAGGAATCGGTCGGAAGTGCCGCCTTTTCAGCAAACGGAGTACAGGCACAGATATTAACTTCAACAAATGCAGTTACCAACCGGAGCGATGCTAAGGTCAGCTATACGCTGAAGATTACTCCACCAGCCAGTGGGACAGTGACGGTGACAGCTCCAGCAGGTGGCAGCTGGACTGGAAATTACAAAAGAAATGCGGGATCAACAACGTCAGACGGAAGACGAATGGAAGTAGTTTCCAGTGGCTCTGGTGTGAAAACAATCACGATTACTTATTCATTGAAAGATGTTGATGCATCGGAATATGAATCGGTATTTTCGTTTGCAGTTGTCAACAATAAAGTATCCACATCCTGTCCGGATCTGACTGTGACAACCGCATTGACCAATGGAAGTGATAAGACAGTTTCAGCAAACAATGAGAAGATTTCGGAAAATCAGCTGAAACTGGAAGTGAAGGCACCTGGAAAGACAGTAAAAGACCAGGATGGAAGTGCGGAGTTAGTGTATGAGCTTACACCGACGGTGACTGCTGATATCACAGGCATTCAACTGACCTCATCTGTAGAGGGAACCTGGGGAACAACTGAAGAGAGTGCGCGTGCAGCAACTACTACGTCAACGAATTACACGGTCACAACTTCTGATCAGAAGATTTATTTTATCCGTAAGACAGGTACGGGGGAGAGCAAGTCGGCCGAGACTGTTTTCCAGATCGACGGGAAAAAGGGAGCTATAAAATATACTGCAGCAACGGAGAAGCTTCAGACGACTCTGGTGGATCTGAAGCCTGAAACAGTAACGAAGACCCCCGGAAATCTGGAAGTAGAGATGAAAGCAATGCCGTCGATCCTTATAGAAGGCAATTCCATGGTTCTGACTCTTACTCTGAAAAATGTAAGTGACGAAAAAGATGAAGATAAAAAAGGAAATCCCATCCATATTTCAACAGATCTGACTGGGGCTGGTTGGACAGTACAGGAAGGCGCCTGGTCTAGGAACAGTTATATGGTGACAGACAGTGCGACAGGAAATACGACCTATAACAGTCAAAATCTGGAACCAAAGGAATCCGTTGTTCTGACAAAGAAGATCACATCCCGTCCGACAGATGGAACAGTGAAAGTGGTGATCGAGGGCTGTGATATTTATGCCGGAACGCTGCCGACTTATACGTATGATGAGGGAAAATCAAAAAAACAGTCAGGGGAACCGTTTACTGAAACTGAAGAGCAGGGTACTGTGAAGTCAGCCCAGAATCTGGCAGCAGGTGGTCTGACTGGTAGAAATGAGGGGACGATCCAGGAAATCCGGCAGAATCTGACAATACTGCAGGCAGACAGAAGAGAGATGGATAATCAGCCAGAGCTGAAGGCTGGTGGAATAGCAGGAGAAGTGGCTGCTGATGGTAAGATAGAGAATGTCTATCTGACCGGAGCAGTGAAGAGTTCCGTAGATGGTGCAGTGACAGGACTGGCAGCAGGAAGCGGAACGGGAAGCCTTACAAGAGTGATTGCACCGGCAGCCTCATCAGAAGGGGATCTGGGAAGTGGTCTTAGAGTGACCGATGCGAAGACAGGAGCAGAGGCAAAACCGGAGAATACATGGAGCAATTATTGGACTGCTTTTTCCTACTATGAATCCACAGATATTACGGCACAAGGCCGGGCAGATGACTTTAATCTGAAATGGCTGGTGAATCCGGGAACAGCGGAAGGAAAGGATGTTTTTACGTTCCAGAAGGAGGCGGCAGGTCCCAGAGTCCAGATTAGTTTTACAGATCAGAAATCAGGCCGTACATTTGAATATTATTCCATATACCAGGCAAGAAAGCATCTGACAGATGTGGAAAACACAGTATATGAAAGTGAGACAAATATGCTGGAGCTGGGTGACAGCGGTTATTATCGACCAGTATCTGTCTATGCAACAGACGGATATTTCCAGTATGTACAGTGTTATAAGACCAGTGAAGAGCTGCCGGCAGCATATTACCCGTATGAAGAAGGAAATAAAAAACCTGTGTTTATATGGGAACCTGCAGATGAAACGGAGGCTGATACCAAGTCAGCATGGAGTGTGGTGCGGAAAAATGACAAGACATTAGAGGATCAGATCGTTCTGGCACTTAATTCGAATATTCAGACCAGTGGTCTGGTTATCTGTTATGGAAAAGATGGAGCACTCACAGCAACCAGGGTTAACCGCAATGTATATTTTCCGTTTGAAGGGGATGCTGTACAGATCACTGCAGTACCGATAAAAAATGGAAAGATATATGAGGAAGAAGTATCGCCTTCTTACAACAGTGCAAACAGAGAAAGATTGCCGAAACCGGAGGTGTTCTCAGCAGGGTATTATGATAAGAAAGGAGATGCGGTAGAACAGCCGTTCCAGTCAGGCGGAACCTATGAGACAGAGGAAGAGATTTTCCTGAGAGGTCAGGAGATCAATGGGTGCAGTTATCAGTATCTGATCTCAGGTGAGGATGTTACCAGTGAATGGAAAAAAGATGATGCAAATGTAAGCTGGACAAAAGAGGAAACTACATTAACCGGATGGGCAACTGTGTTAAATGGAAAAATGCTCCTTCCAGATAAGGCTACAACCGGTCAATACCTCTATGTAAAAGTGCAAAAGGAGCATTATCCGGATACAGTTTATTGCTTTGGAAGTCTGTCCCTGACAGAAAAGGCGGGTATCACAGCATCTATGTACTATCAGTATGATCAGACTACAGGGAAAGGAGAAGCGATACCAGAAGAGGGAAAAATCCTTCCGGGAGATATACTGGTAGTGACAGCGAATAATAAACCGGAGACAATGTCTCGCGTTCAGTATTTGATCAAGACGACAGCATATAAGGATACGGTTTTGTGGGAAGATACGGAATGGAAAGACTATATAGCTCCGATACAGGTAAGCAATGATACCAACAGTGCCGCCTGCTATGTGTATATGAGATTAAGCAATGCTGAAGGTACAGTATACAGTGCGATTGAAAGTCAGGAATATATATTCGGAAGAGTTGCTTCTTATCCTTATACATCACCCAGAACTGTGTATAATCAGCCTGACAGTGAAGCAAATGAAAATGCAGCTACAGAACTTCAGTCTGGAACACAGGTCACCATAGGCAGACGGGAAAGCGGTACAACAACATTTTATCTGACAGGAACGTCAGCAAAAAATGTTGAAATAACAGCAGAGAGAGTAACAGAACCCCATGAAAATGAAAAGGGATATTATCAGATTGGAAAACGATGGTATCATATTGTACCGAAAGAATCTGGAGAATTAAAAGAGTATACTGAAAGTACTAAAATAAAATTCTATAACAACGAGGAGGAAAAAAATACCACATGGTATATTGGGGTGGTCTCTGTGGGAGAGAATGCATCACCTTCTGTTATGACAACCTATATTTACAAGGTAAAACCTTCTGAACCAGTGGCAGTACCGGAGGCTTCTCTTCCGACCAAATATTCGCCGGGAGGAGAGACAGCTGAGATAGCAGTTGTTGAGAAAGGCAGTTATATTTCCTTCCGTTCTCTGACATCAGGTGCGGAGCTTTTGTATAAAACAAATGATAATAATGTTGCAGAGAAGCCCGAAGAGAATGGAACGTTGTTATATGACAACAGCACAGGAATTCGGGTGGATGGTAACTATGGAGATACCTTCCAGGTTAATATCCGGGCAGTGAAGTGGGATGAAGAGTATAAAGTGAAGGAAATGAAGAGCACTGACGTGTACTGCTTTACTTATATGATCGCGGAACAAAAACAGGCACTGAAGCCAACGGCGACACCTGTGACGCAGGAAAAGAATCCCACAGTAGTGACTCCGGGAGATAAGATCCTGTTATCGACCACGACAGATGGTGCAGATATTTATTATACAGTAGATGGATCTTCGCCGGAAATTACCAAGGCCGAGGACGGTAAGATAACGAATGGAGAGAATACCAGACTTTATAATCCGGCAGAAGGAATCGTCATGCCGCTGGATGGAGAAGGATATTTTACGGTACATGCGATCGCTGTGGCAGCCGAGTATAAGAACAGTCCAGAAGCAATATTTATCTATGCATATCCGGATTCTGTGCAGAGTCCTTATGCAAATATTCCGTCCGGCAGTGTGGATCTGGGGACAAAGGTTTTGCTGAAGAACAAGACAGATGGAGCAACGATCCATTATACGGTCAACACAGATGGATCCGTTCCGGCTGATCCTACAGTGTCCAGTTCGGTGTTTGATGAGGCACAGCCAATTGTGATCAATGGAAAAACAGTGATCAAGGCATTTGCTGTGAAAAATGGAGTCAAGAGTGCAATCGTAACGTTGACATATACAACCAAAGATCAGCTTGCATCTCCAACAGCATCCATCGAAAGCGGTGCCATGGTATCAAGGGGAACCCGTCTGAAGCTTAAGGCAGCCAGTGGAGCAACTATTTATTACACTACAGATGGTAGTGATCCTACAGACAGAAGCAGTTCTTCTGTAGTGTCAGGAAGTGATCTGGTATTGGACGGAGCAGCAGGCGCACAGGTGACGGTGAAGGCATATGCGGTCATGGATGGAAAATCAGCCAGTGAAGTGGCTACATTTACCTATCAGATCAGCAAGAACATGGGAGGCGTAACAGCCGATGTGGCAACGGGATCAGAAGTGTCCAATGGATCGAAAGTGAACCTGATGACAGATGTGACAGATGCGCAGATCTACTATACCACAGATGGTTCTTCTCCTGCAGATTCTGGTATCAAAGGAACGGTAGTTACCATCAACGGAACTCCCGGAAGTACCTTTACGATCAAGGCGGTAGCAAAGATCAATGGAGATGCGGGAACGGTATGTACTTTTACGTACAGGATCAAGGAACGGCCATCTGCACCGACTGCTTCTCCGTCAGGTGGAGAACTGACCATTGCAAAACGTGTAGAGTTAAGCTCTTCTGCAGAAAAAATCTATTACACCACAGATGGAACTACACCGACAGAGAGTTCAAACCTGTATAAAGAGCCGGTTCTGATCAACCGGACAACGAATCTGAAGGCGATTGCAGTATCTAAGGATGGAGAGATCAGCGAGGTGGCATCCTTCCAGTATACAGCAGCTCAACGGGCAGATATGCCAAAGGCATCTTATGAAAGCGGTTCTGCGCTGGAACCAGGCACGGTCGTTACGCTTCGGACAGATACGGCGAATGCTCAGATTTATTACTCGACAGATGGGACAGATCCGACGCTGGATACCTTGGATATGCTTTTGAAATATACAGAAGAAGGTATCATCGTGAGCCGCACAGTTACGGTAAAAGCGGTGGCATATCGGGAGGATCTCCAGTTATCAAAGGTTGGAACTTTCCAGTATCTGGTGGATACCATTCCGGCAGTGGAAGCAAAGAAAGAGGCGGAAGCACAGGCCGAGGCAGAAGCATTGCATGATACGGATGTGTCGGGACTTGCGAGAAAAGATGATTTTGATGAGACGGCATATGAGGACCGGATCCTTCGCGAAAACGAGTGCGGTACGGTTGTATCTGGTACAGAGGCATCTCTGGATGAGAATACAGTCCTGATCACAGAAGCAGAAGCATGTTCAGATACTGCAGCGAAAAATGTCAAGAAGTTGTTCGGGGAAGACTATAAGATCCTGGCATCATATGATATGTATCTGATGAAAGGCGGCAGTAAGGTGCAGCCTGCCGGCCAGGTGGAGATCGGCATTCCTATTCCGGCAGAATATGAAAATGCAGCAGTGACCATCATTTATATCGACAACAATGATAAGATCACCAGACAGGAGACCAGAAGAAAAGATGGTATGGCATATGCATATACGGATCATTTCAGTAATTATGCACTGGTAGGACTGGAAGATCCGGAAAGCGGACAGTTCCAGATTCCATGGCTGATGCTTCTGGAGATTCTGGCTGGAGCGTGTGTACTGGGTGGAATTATCTATTTTATCCGAAAGACTACCCGAACGAGTAATGAACGAAAGTGACAGTTGTGATACCATCACAGTATAAAAGAGAACGTATGACTGCCCGGCGGAGGTTTTGTCCGCCGGAGTCATCAGCAGGAAGATACAAGGAGCAGAAGCATGAAGGAACAGAAGATGCGAAAACTTCATAATCCGGAAACCGGCAGACACTGGTATATGCGAATCGTCAGTCTGCTGCTTGTTGCGGTTCTACTCTGGATTGGCCTGGAAAATACGATTCTGCAGGTACAGGCGGAACAGGAAAAAGGACCGATTATCCTGAATGGAGATGTTCCAGATGTAGATTTCTGGTATGGAACGGCAAACAACAATAAGCCTTGCCGGATCCGGAATATAAATATGCAGATGACTCAAAATGTGACGGATGCAAAGGTGCAGATCCAGTCTTCGAGACAGAATGTGACGACAGAATTGTCAGATGGAACCGTGACTGCAAAGTATTTGGATGAGGATGCGACCTTTTCCATGACGTTCAATTCCAATGTGGATTATCATCTGAATAGCTATTCTGTAAAATACCGGACTAAAAGGGATTACAGCTATGCGGCTCAGTATGATCGTTTTACCGTTGCACAGACCAGAACCTATTATAAGCTGGTGACAAAATCAGACAGCAGTGATGGTTCCGCAGAGTTTGAGGCGGCAGTCAGGAAGATTTACGGACCAGACTGCAATGAATCTGTGCTGATGGCAAAGAATAAGGATGGAAATCATACATTCAGTATTGCAGTTGCCAATGCGGCGAAGGAGACGGGATATCAACTGTATCAGCCTGGTATGAAGCTTCCATTGATGACAGATGGAAAAGAAGTTGTGCGAGTGGATATGCTGACGGTATCGGAAGGTGATCTTTATATCTCTGGTGAAGGAAGATTCTGGGGACTCAAACAGACGAACATTCGCTTTGAATATGCGGCAGCAATCTTCAAGGTACATAGTTATAAGCTTAGTAACACTGCGAAGAGGGTACTTTCGCTGACAGCTGTTCTGGAAAGCGGAAAAAATCTGTCCTCGGATGCAATCTCTGCAGATGATACAATCATAAGACTGGATATGGCAGTGCCATCAGATCTGACAGAAGAAGAAAAAACAAGCTATACAACAGCCTGCCAGGGTGGAAAGCTTCAATATGTATTGTCGGATAAGCAGATTGCAAATCCATCCGAGATCGAGGACTGGAAGGACTGGAACGGCAGTAAAACCGTAGATGTAAAAAGTTATCAGTGGCTGTATCTCCGGTCGGTTCCTAAGTCAACGAGTGAGAATATCTGGAGAAACAGTGAAGTAAAGGAATATGGGATCAAATATTTATTGGAGCCTGCAAAAGAGACGACCATAACTTTGACATCTTCATTGCAGCTGGCGAATGCAGCTGATCTTAAAGCAGATAAAGCAACGCTACAGACAGATGAGACAGATGGACAGATCCTGTATACGACAAATGGAAAGAAGGTTTCGCTGCAAAAAGTTCCCTATAGCGATACAGAGAAATTAAAAAATCACAATGAAGAGCAGGGAATGGTCACAGTTGATGGTAAAAAATATATCAGACTGAATGGATTGTGGTATAGGTGTGGAGACGATGTCGAGACATATACAGGAGCTTTTTCTCTTCCTTATGATAATAATGGTCTGGCAACGATCCATACGATGGTAGTGAAGAATGGAAGAAAAGCTGGCGGCGGAGATACAGTTCATGAGGTACAGAAACTGCAGGAGCCATACCTGAAGCTGGAAAGCGGAGCGACCGGGAAGGGTGAGCGTGAGTTGGAGATCTCGCTTGAAGACCGGATCGCAGGTATCCAGATAGACAATCCGTATACGATTGGAAGTACAGCTTTCGATGAATATGAGGAAG
>OODU01004121.1_pt1 | contig 10163 bp, 7 predicted proteins | sample 1671171 | NCBI WGS metagenome assembly OODU01 (sample SAMN06348129, study PRJEB24527) | human gut metagenome | biome: human gut; feature: ankylosing spondylitis patient; material: feces | host: Homo sapiens | place: China | collected 2015-10
CTGCCACACTGCCGCTGCTTGAACAGCAGCCTGCTCCGCCCCAACGGCGCAGCCAACGGTAGAAAGGATGATCGGCAGCAGCAGGCGCTTTTTATCCTTATGGCACCAGCCCAGCAGCAGGCCCGCGGAAATTATTCCCGTCCCCCACGGCAGAAGCCCCAGCAGGGTGCCCAGCCAGCTGTCGGGCTTTGTGCTGACAAATACCGCCGTTGGGCCATCTGCTCCGCCAATAATGCCAATGGTGCTGTTGGCCTGCGCTCCCCTTGCCTGCACCCGGTCTTTCAGCTGGTTCCAAAATTGGCTCACGATCTTCCCTGCCTTTCATTTGTTGTTTGGCCGCTGCATGTATTTTTTTCTTGTTTAGTTAGCTATATTATAGCATGTCACGCTGTTTTCGTCAATGAAACATTAAAATCGCAGCATCCCTCAATATTTCTGCCACGAAAAAACACCCCGCATGCAGCAGTGGACAGCATGCGGGGCGGTAATTATGGATTCAGTTCATCGAAAGATCACAGCAGGCCCTTGTACAGTTCCTTGATCTCCTCAACGCTGGTATCACGCGGGTTGCCGGGGCAGCAGGCATCGGCAAAAGCGGACTCTGCCAGGAACTGGATGTCCTCTTCCTTCAGGATGCCATGCAGGTTTGCGGGGATGCCAACATCGGCGCTCAGCTGCTTGACGGCTGCGATGGTTGCATCAGCGGCTTCAGCATCATTCATCTCGTCAATGCCGGTCACGCCCATAGCCTTGCCGACTGCGCGGTAACGCTCGCCTGCAACACTCTTGTTGTATTCCAGGCCGGTGGGCAGGATGATGGCGCAGGCAACGCCATGCGGGGTGTCGTACAGAGCAGACAAACCGTGTGCCATGCTGTGGACAATGCCCAGGCCAACATTGGAGAAACCCATGCCGGCAATGTACTGACCCAGAGCCATGCCTTCGCGGCCTTCCTTAGTATTAGCTACTGCACCGCGCAGGGACTTGGAAATGATCTCGATGGCTTTCAGATGGAACATATCGGTCATCTCCCAGGCTGCCTTGGTGGTGTAACCTTCGATTGCATGGGTCAGTGCATCCATACCGGTGGAAGCGGTCAGACCCTTAGGCATAGAAGACATCATCTCGGGATCTACCACAGCAATGATAGGCATATCATGAGGGTCTACACATACGAACTTACGCTTGCGCTCTACATCGGTGATAACGTAGTTGATGGTAACCTCTGCTGCGGTACCTGCTGTGGTGGGCACTGCGATAATGGGAACGCAGGGCTTCTTGGTAGGTGCTACGCCCTCTAGGCTACGTACATCTTCGAATTCAGGGTTGGCAATGATGATGCCGATGGCTTTGGAGGTATCCATGGAGGATCCGCCGCCGATAGCGATGATATAGTCTGCGCCGGATGCCTTGAAAGCAGCCACACCGTTTTTCACATTGTCAATGGTGGGGTTCGCCTTAATATCGGAATAAATTTCATAAGCAAGACCTTCCTTGTCCAGCAGATCGGTTACCTTTCCGGTCACACCGAACTTGATCAGATCCGGATCGGAACATACGAATGCTTTCTGAAAAGCATGAGCCTTTGCTTCGGTTACGATTTCTGCGATTGCTCCTGCACCGTGATAAGATGTCTGATTGAGCATAATTCTGTTTGCCATGATACATAATCTCCTTTCGACATAAAAACGATCTTATTGATAATTTTATTCTAACTGTAAACATCGCATAAAGAAAGTGACAGTTTGCCCCGACTGTCACTTTTTTACAGAAATTTCATATTTTGTCCATTACTTTTGTTAATTTTTCACAAATATTTTTGGTTATTTTTACTCAACGTAATACGCCTAACTGCTGAAATAATTCTGTCACCGGTGCCGGAAATGCACTTACTAGCAGCGCCGCCATCTGCTCCGGGGTTTTCTCCTTCGGAGCGAAGATCCATTCCACGGTCATATCAATGGAACCTTTGCAATAGAGCCGCAGTGGGAATAAAATATTCTCTTCGGGCTGTCTGCCGGTCTTACGTCTGATCAGTTGTGTATAGAAATCCAGGATCAGTTCGTAGTCATGTTCCCTCAGGGAATTGTGGTCGTCCGAGCGGAATGCTCCCGCGAAAAAGACTCTCTCCTTCTGAATAAATTCAAACTTTCTGGTTAAACCTTCGTATACGGTAAGCCCATCCCCCATCTGTGCAAAAGATTCCAGTAAGAGCTTATCAAAATACCAGTTGATCAGGTCGTATTTGTCCTGGAAGTTCCGATAAAAAGTCTGTCTCGTCACACCGCAGGTCTGCACGATCTGTGTCACGGTCATGGCATCGGTGCCGGAAGCCGCCATACACTTTTTTGCTGCTTCCGCCAGGCGGTATTTTGTTTTATCTGCTGAAGTTTCTTTTGTATTCATTTCGTCTCTTATTCCTTTTGGGGCTTTCTGTAATTGAACTTATTATAGCACAAAAGCTCCCCTGAAAAAAGGGAGCTTTCACAAATCATTTTCACTTTAGAATCTCGTCCCAGTTCTGCACTTCGCACAACATAGGTGCTTCATAGTCTGCATGAAGTAACCGGTAAAAAGGTCCTACCCCCAGAGACTTCATGCCGCCGGCTGCAGCTGCCTCAATTCCCGCTGCTGAGTCTTCCACCACCAGGCATTGTCCGGGAGAAAGTTCCAGTTTACGTGCTGCGACAAGAAATACCTCCGGATCCGGCTTGGACTTTGTCGTATCCAGTCCGCAGCTGATCTTATCCAGATATGGCAGTAATCCGGTCTTCTCCAATATGACCGGTGCATTTTTGCTGGCAGAGCCCACTGCCAGCAGAAGCCCTCTTTCTTTTAATCCTGCCAGTACCTCTTTCACGTTCTTAAGTACCGCCGATTCATCCATATGCTCCAGCAGTTCCAGATAATAATTGTTCTTCCGCTCCGCCAGTTCGGCTTTTTCTTCCTCTGTATACACACGATCCGCTTTTTCCAACACGATCTCTAGCGATGCCATCCGGCTGACTCCCCTCTGTCTTCTATTGTCCTCTCTCGTAAATCCTGTGATCTGCAATTCGTCCGCCAGACGTTTCCATGCCAGATAGTGCATCTCATCAGTGGATACCAGCACACCATCCAAATCAAATATAATTCCTTTTATCATAGTTCTTGCCCCCGTTTCTTTTTCGTGTTACACTGAATTTAGTTAATGGTTTAAGGTTAAACTTACCGCACAAAGGAGATATTATGGTTACTATTCGAGATATTGCACAAGCCACCGGTGTCAGTGCAACAACGGTATCTAATGTAATCCACGGCAGGAACAAACGTGTCTCTGCCGAAACGATTCAAAGCATCAACGATGCCATCAAAGAACTGGGCTATGTACCGAATATGTCTGCCCGTTCTCTGGTATCCAGTTCCTCCAAAGTGATTGGTTTCGTTAATCATGTTATCACCCGTACCGATACCAATATGATGGATGACCCCTTCCATTCCGCTGCCATCGGAGCCATTGAGACTGCTCTTCGTGAAAACGGATACTACCTCATGCTTCGTACTGTAGAGACCGCTGAAGAACTGGTTGCCTTTCTCCAGAACTGGAATATGGACGGTCTGTTCTTCACCGGAATTTTCAAAGATAAATTCTTCGATTCCGTTGCCGGGCTTCATATTCCGGTGGTGCTGATTGATTCCTATGTCCACACTCCGCAGTTCTGCAATGTTGGTCTGGAAGACTTCACAGGAAGCTATAATGCCACTCATTACCTGATTCAAAAGGGACACAGACATATTGCCTTTGCCTCCCCCAACATCAAAGACGGTGGTGTACTTCAGGAGCGTTTTCTCGGATACAAAGCCGCTCTTGCCGAAGCTTCTATTCCTTTTGACAAAAGCATTGTTTTTCAACAGGAAATGGATATCGAATCCTGTAAGCTTGTCTGTGAAGATATCGTAAAACACCCGGAGATCACCGGCATGGTAGTGAGTGCAGATATTATGGCTGCCGGTATCATGGCAGGGTTGAGATCAAAGGGAATCCGCATTCCCGATGACATTTCCATCGTCGGTTTTGATGATATCAGTCTGGCACAGTTAGTCACTCCACCACTGACCACGATTCATCAGGATATGAATCTGAAGGGACGTCTTGCGGTAGATTTCATGCTGCAGCTGTTGGATGGGAAGCCCCTGGACACCAGGGATATCTCGCTTCCCACCCGGCTGATTGAACGCGACAGCGTCAGAGCGCTGTAATCGTTCCTTCCTTTTGATCGATATGTACTCTATATTCTCTGTTCTGATATATTACAGAGAATTCCAATTCTTCCATACTCTGTGGCAGATGCGGATGGCACACCAGTCGTCCGTTCTCTGTACAGATTCCGGCAAATCCTTCCACCACCGTCATATATGCCGCACCGGCTGCTGCCGGATGTGTCCCACCAATATAGACAAGACCTGCCCACTCTTTGCCGCCCTCTGTCAAATCTGCCATTGCCGATTTCATAAAAAAGGGATAAGCACGCTGCGGTTCTCCGATCTTACAGGCAAGCATGGCATACATACCGGCACTTAGGGAAGAACCGTGTTCTGTCCGCGGTTCATAATATTCCCAGTTTGCCCGTAGCACTGATGTATCATATTCTCTGCTGAACAGATTCAACATGGTTACCACATCTGCCTGTTTGATGATCTGGGTATGGGATGCCACTCCGTTTGCCCCGCCCCAGTACTCTTTTTCATTTAACAGTCTACCCCTCACATCTTCCAGTGAAACATCTTCCATCTGAAAATAACCATCAAACTGTTCTATGATATTTTCATGTTTTTCTCCGGTATGCGGTCTCTGGAGAAATAGTTTTTCCGCAGCATCCGCGAACTTTGCTTTCAGCTCTTGTCCGTCATATTCTTCCGGCAGGGTTCCCCTCTGCATGGCTGTCTCTATGACTTTGACAGCGTTCTCCAGCACATACTTTGCCATCCGGTTGGTATAACCGTTGTTATTGATTCTCTCATGATACTCATCCGGTCCGATGACATCATGAATCTCATAATCCTCTCTGGTCAGCCGCCGTAACAGCAGACTATAATAGAATTTCGCACATTCTACAATCGTCCTGACCCCCTCTGCATCCAGCAGGCTGTCGTCTCCCGTCCATTCCACATAACGCAGAATTCCGTATACTACTGCCGCCGAAATATGCACCTGTTTATCCTTAAAATAGGTACGCACAGGGCGACCTGTGAATACATCCGTCACATTATAATCTGTGCAGGCATCATACCCACCCTCCTGACTCTCCCAGGCATAGAAAGCTCCTTCATATCCGTAATTCGCCGCCTTCCTGAGTGCTCCCGCCAGCGTATCAATGCGGTATTTCATCAATATTCTGGCAGTGGCAGGATCTGTCATAAGGAAAAAGTCCAGCATAAACATTTCCGTATCCCAGAATACCGCACCTTTGTATGTCTGTCCGGACAATCCTCTGGCAGGAATTGAAAGACTGTCCGTATGTCTGGGAGCAATGGACTGTAGATGGTAGATGGAATAATTGACCGCCTCCATTGCCTTCACATCGCCCCGGATCTTCACCTCGGCATGTTTCCAGAGTTCTTCCCAGCGCCGGTTATGTCGTTCCAACAGAGTATCATACCCTTCCGTCCGGCTCTGTTGCAGCAGATGCAGTGCTTCTTCCCGAGGATTTACAACATCTTTTCCCGTGAATACTGTAATCCATTTATCCGTGGTATAAGTCTCTCCCGGCATAGTGATAAAGAAAATCCGATGCAGGATCTTATGGTTTTTCACAATCTGTTTCATCTCCGCCGGATAGGAAGCCAGCACTCCCTCTGCCACAGCAATCGAAATACCTTCTTCATGGGTCTGTGCCGTTACGACCATATCATCCTGTTGTCCCTGCATGGAAATTTGCTCCAGATGCGGTCCGTTCAGATCCCACACCTTTGTATCGATTCCCGTGACCAGTTCGATATCTGCATGAAAATCCGCACTAATCTGAAACCGCATCCCGATCACATGTACCTGATCCATACCGGCAAACCGTTCTGTCCGCAGCGTAACATTTCCTCTGGCGGTGTGCCAGGTCGTATGTCTGTGAAAAATCCCATGACGATAATCCAGGCTGATTCCGTGTGATATGGGTCTGACTTCCGGGAGGCGATACATTTCTCCATCCACCCGCAGATAAGAAAAGCAACCGTTGGGCAGGTTGACCGGCTCCCTCCAGCCGGTAGATCTGTCATATATTCCTGCCAAATTTATTGCAGGCAGCCTGTCCGCTTCATATTCCTCCAGGGTTCCCCGAATCCCCAGATAACCATTGCCGGTCAGATAACGGTTACCAAGCGCTGCCGCCTTCTCTTCTTCATATCCTTCTTCCCTGATTGTCCACTCCCGCATAGTGTCCTCCTTTATCCCGGCATGACAAATACCTGCTTTTTACCATCTATCATTGTGATCTGCCCATAGATGCCAAGAACGATCTGCCCGCCATGCAATGTGTATATCTCTGTCTGTCCCTTTCTGACTTCCACGCATATGATCTCATCCAGGTACACAATATGAAAACGATATCCTTCCCACTGCTTTGGAATCGAAGGAGCCAGCGTGAGCATATCTCCGTCTGCCCTTAAGCCTCCAAATCCGTATACAATATTCATCCATGCTGCTGCAATGGATGTGGTATGTAAGCCTTCCCCGCTGTTGCGATTATAATTGTCCAGATCCATTCTGGTTGCAAATTTAAAAAAAGCAAACGCCTCTTCCTTTTTCCCCAGTTGGGAAGCCAGAATCGAATGCACGGAAGGAGATAACGAACTTTCATGGATACACCGGGGCTCGTAAAATTCATAGTTGCTCCGTAATACCTCCGGAGTAAACTGCGAATTGAACAGCAGCATAAACATCAGCACATCCGCCTGCTTGATCATGTCATTCCGATAAATCCTGTCATACGTCCAATGACTGTACAACGGGAATTCCTCTATCGGGATAGCATCCACATCGACATGCGGCAGCTTAAAATATCCCTCATGCTGCTCATACAGTTTTTGTCTTTCGTCATAAGGAATATACATTTTGTCCGCTTTCTTCTTCCAGTCCTGCCCTTCCTCCTCGGTATAATGCAGCCGCTCTGTAATTTCCGCATAACGTGCAGGTACCTCTCTCTTCATTCGGTTCAACACTTCCAGCGTATATCGGAAGCAGAATCGTCCCATATAGTTCGTATAGGCATTCTGATTCACCATCATCTGGAATTCATCCGGTCCCATTACTCCATAATAGCCGTAATAAGAACCATCAGCGCTGTAATCACCTCTTGTGGCAAGCATACGGCTGATCTCAATCAGCATCTCCAATCCGTATTTTTCCGTAAAGGAAGTATCCTTCAGAACCTTTTCATAGATCCAGATTCCATATGCCACTCCCGTGGACGCCTGAAGCTGCAGGCTGGCGTGCTGCCACAGATTACAACATTCCCTACCACTGATCGTAGCAATCGGATAAAACGCTCCTTTGCAGTCCAGTGCCTGTGCCCGCTTTCTGGCTTCCTCCAGCGTTGCATAGCGGAAGTACAGCAGATTTGCTGCCGCCTTCCTGTCATGAAACAGAAAAAACGGAAGGCAATAGGTCTCGGTATCCCAAAATGCATTGCCGTTATACGCCTCGCCGGTCAGCCCTTTTGCACCGATGTTGGTCCCGGGAATCGCACCATGATAAGTCTGGAACATCTGGAAAATGCAAAACCGTATTCCCTGCTGATTCTCTTCATCTCCCCAAATTTCAACATCCGACTTCTGCCATACCTGCTCCCACCACATTTTATTCTCTTCAAAGATTGCATAAAAAGTTCTGTCAAGAATTCTCTCTGTCCTGACTTCCTCCTTTTTTGCCAGTGGTGTTACATTGCAGACAATTTTCTCCAGTTGTCTACTCTCTCCATCCTCCAGGGAAAAGGTGTAGTCCTCCGCTACCAGCTTTTCTTCCACAATCGTACGTGTTCCTGCCTGCTCCACCATACTTCCCCGAAAAATACAGCTGCTTTCCACTTCTATGTCTGTATTTTTTGTGCAGCCGCTGATATGACAACGATGTTCCCCGGAAGACTGTTTTTGGCAGTTCCACAAACTCATTTTCTCTGCTCCGTGGGTCGTGTTAAAATCAAGTCCTGCACATACACGGATCTCTCCACAATATCCGTTGGATGTAATGGTAACCCGCTGCGCTGCCGCCTCATTCTCCACCATGGATATTAACCGTTCCAGACATACTTCCAGTTTCCCCTTCTCTGTGACCCAGGTAAATCTCCTGCTAAGCAGCCCTGTTCTCAGATCCAGTTCACGATGGAAATTCTCGAACCTTGCCGTTGCCAGATCCAGGCATTCTTCACCTGCCCTGATGCGGAGGTAAAGCCAGTCCACGCTGTTGACCATGAATTCCGTTTCTTGAACAATTCCTTTATATCCTTCTGCGGCAGCTTTTCTTCGCTCATAGACGCCGTTAAAATAACTGCCTAACAGTGTCTGTCCACTGTAACCCTCTTCAAAATATCCTCTGACTCCCATGTACTCATTGCCCAGGGAAAACACAGATTCTGCCGTCATGGCATATTCCGGTGCAAACCCTTCCTCAACAATTTTCCAGGGATCTATCTTAAAATAACTGTCTGCAACTTTTGACATTCCCTACTCCCTCTCCATTTTCATCTAAAATTCTAACCTTTCACTGCACCGGTTGCTGCGCCGTCCGTAATCTGCTTCTGGAATATCGTAAACAGGATCGTCGGAGGTATGATGGCAAAAAACGATGCTCTCAGCACACTGACCGCATCCGTCGGAGTGTCCTTGAAAGAGAATAATTTCACCATTACTGTCACTTTGTCTGTTCCGTTAAGTACCAGATACGGCAGCAGGAAATCAGACCATGCCGCTGTGATTGCGAAAATAGCCACTACGGAAATGATTGGTTTGGATAACGGCAGCATAATGGTAACAAACATTCTCCATACGCCACAGCCGTCCAGTTCCGCTGCCTCCACCAGTTCCTTCGGAATTTCTTCAAAAAACTGTTTGAACAGCACTACATAAAAGGCGTTTGCTCCAAATGCCAGCCACAAAGGTACAAAGCTCTTATTCAGTCCTACCAGATTGATGTTACGAAATACAGCAACAATACTAACGGTACCCGGGATCAGCAGACTCCACATTACCAGTCCGTTGATAATCTGATAACCTTTAGGTTTTAATACACTAAGCCCATAAGCAAGCAGTCCGTTAAAGACTACTGCGCAGATTGTACAACCCAATACAGAGATCATTGAATTCATATAATATTTGGTGAATTTGAATGCATTCCAGGTCTCTGCCATCCGGCTCCAGTCAAATTTCTCTGGAGTAATCGTTACATTTCTGGTAAATTCCTTAATATCCTTAAAACTTGCCAGAAAGACCCAGACTGCCGGAAAGAGACAGATTACCACCATGATCATACAGATGATCATGATAACGCCTGCTAATACTTTGACTTTTCCTGACCGAATGTCATATCCACGGATGACACCATCCTTTTTCGATTGATATTTGTCAAAAAACATAGCCTTTCCCTCCTCTATGCATCTTCTTCCGATCCGGTAGCTTTCATATATATGCCACTTAAAATCACCAGGATGATACAAATCATTACAGATAATGCCGATGCCTTGGGCACATTATAATCACGATAACCATAACGGTACATCAACATCATCAGTGAGATACTTGCATTGTTCGGACCTCCGTTTTTGAAGATCATGGGCTCATACATGATCTGGAACACAGAGATAAACTGAAGGATCAGCATGGTCTTGATGATTCCCTTCAGACTCGGCAGCGTAACATGACATACTCTCTGCCAGATAGATGCGCCGTCAATCGTTGCTGCTTCATACAGATCCGGGCTGATACCGCTGATATTCGCCATATAGATCAGCGCTGTAGATCCCGCGCTTTTCCACGTCATCGTAATAATGATCAGTGGAATCGTCCATTTCGGATTATTCAGCCACACCAGCGGTTCGATTCCAAGCTTTCCGAGAATAATGTTAAGCAAGATCGGAAGAGCGTCGTGTAGGGAAAGAGTGTAGATCTCGGTGGTCGCCGTATCATTAAAAAAAAAAAAA
>OODU01004124.1_pt1 | contig 10157 bp, 10 predicted proteins | sample 1671171 | NCBI WGS metagenome assembly OODU01 (sample SAMN06348129, study PRJEB24527) | human gut metagenome | biome: human gut; feature: ankylosing spondylitis patient; material: feces | host: Homo sapiens | place: China | collected 2015-10
ATCAACACTTACGAGGAGACGGTTACGGTTGAGTATGACGAACAGCGCCAGGTGAAGTATCCATATGCGATTCTTGATGAGTTGGAGCTTGCTTATGCGATCACGATACATAAATCGCAGGGAAGTGAGTATCCTGCAGTTGTTATTCCTCTGCTCAGTGGTCCTATGATGCTGATGAACCGGAATCTTTTGTATACTGCGGTCACGCGTGCGAGAAAGTGTGTGACATTAGTCGGCAATGAAGTGACTTTTCAGCAGATGATTCAGAATACCTCGCAGCAGAAACGGTATAGTGGACTCTGCGACCGCTTAAAAGAAAATTAAATAATAAAAAGCTGCCATACAATTAGCAGCCGATGAAAAGTTTTTAACACCGGTCATATTGTATGGCAGCTTTTTGTTTCATTACATAAATACATGCGGAGCATGTAAGCGGTTGCTATGAAAGCAGTTGCTATGAAAGCAACGCTTTATCATTGGCAAATTCTTCGCCGCTGACTTTCTCAAACTGATGGAGAAGATCCTCGACAGTCAGTTTCTTTTTTTCTTCCCCGGAGATATTTAAAATCACTTTTCCCTCATGCATCATGATCAGACGATTGCCATGTACGATGGCATCCTTCATATTGTGTGTGACCATCATGGCGGTCAGATGATTTTCTGAGATAATCTTATCGGAAATCTCAAGCACTTTTGCGGCAGTTTTTGGGTCAAGTGCAGCAGTGTGTTCATCTAACAGTAAAAGTTTTGGCTTTTTGATCGAAGCCATTAAAAGTGTGATCGCCTGGCGTTGTCCACCGGAAAGCAGACCGACTTTGCTGGTGAGACGGTCTTCAAGTCCGAGATCTAAGGTTTTGAGCAGCTCCCGGTAAGTGTCACGTTCCTGATGGGTGATACCCCAGGAGAGCCCGCGTTTTTCTCCACGTCTTGCTGCAATTGCCATGTTTTCTTCAATTGACATAGTGGTTGCGGTTCCGGTCATTGGGTCCTGAAATACACGTCCGAGATATTTGGCACGTTTGTGTTCGGATAACTTAGTAACGTCATCGCCTCCGATATATATTTTACCGGAATCGATCGGCCATACACCGGCAATTGCGTTTAACGTAGTTGATTTACCGGCACCATTTCCTCCGATGACAGTGACGAAATCACCTTCCTCTAAGGTCAGGTTGACACCGTTTAGTGCAACTTTTTCATTGATGGTTCCTGGATTAAAAGTTTTATGGATATTATCAAGTTTTAACATTTCAGCCATTGACAGACACCCCTTTCCTGCCGTATTTGGACTTGAGATACGGGAATGCAAGGAAAATCGCCACGACGATGGCGGAAAACAGTTTTAAGTCATCAGACGGAAGTTTCAGCCACAATACGATATTCATTACAATATAGTAGATGATCGCTCCACCGATTACAGAAAACATGGTATACGCAAATGCTAGATGCTTTCCAGCACATAATTTTCCAAAGAGGACTTCACCGATGATGACAGCGGCAAGTCCGATTACAATGGCACCACGTCCCATGTTGACGTCTGCAGCTCCCTGATATTGTGCGTAAAGACCACCGCACAGACCGACGAGACCATTTGAGATCATCAGCGCAACGACAGTATGGAAATCGGTATTGATACCCTGTGCACGCGCCATCTGGCGGTTACATCCGGTTGCACGGATCGCATGTCCCTGTTCTGTCCCGAAATACCAGTATAAAAGTGCTACGACTGCAACACAGAACAGGATACAGGTGATAAATAAACGGATTTTTGTGGAAGAAGAATCCGAAATATACCGCAGGGAAACAACTAACGGATACTTGTCAACACTGACAGCCTGATTGGAACTTCCCATAATATTTAAGTTAATGGAATAGAGGGAGATCTGTGTCAGAATACTGGCAAGGATTCCGGGAATTCCGAGTGCAGTGTGCAGGATTCCGGTAATAAATCCGGCTGCCATGCCTGCTAAAAATGCAAAAATAAGTGCTGCCCCTGGGTGCATGCCGGAGCGGATCAGCATTACGGCAACGGCACCGCCGGTGGCAAGAGAACCGTCTACGGTAAGGTCAGCAAAATCCAAAAGTCTGTATGTAATATATACACCCAGTGCCATCAGCCCCCAGACCAGCCCCTGCGCGAATGCGCCGGGCATGGAGCGGAAGAGAGCCATCGGGTCTAAAGACATAAGTATTGTCATAGGAAAACCCCTTATCAAAAATATTTTTATTCAGCAGCGATGGCTGTATAGTCATCCGGAACAGTGATGCCAAGCTGTGAACAGATATCAGCATTGTACTCTTTTGTAACATTTTCTGCATACTGTACATCCATGGTAGAGATATCAGCGCCGTTTACTAAAACATCGTATGCCATTTTACCTGCAGCATATCCGATGTCATAGTAGCTGATGGAAAGGGTGGCTACACCACAGCCGGAGCAGATACCTTCCTCACCGGCAATGATCGGAACACCTGCCGGAAGTGCGATATTGTTGATGGATTCAGTATTGCCTGCCATGGTATTGTCAGTCGGAATATAGAGAACATCACAGTCGCTGACGGCACTCTGTACGACAGAAGCAATGTCGTTGGAATCCGATACAGTGTATTCTTTATAGGAAATATTGTCCTCATCGAGGGTTTTTTCAAACTCTGCTGCCTGATAAGCGGAGTTCGGTTCTGCGGAGCAGTAAAGAATACCGACATTTTTGGCATCCGGGAATAATTCGACAAGCATGTCTTCCTGCTGGTCGATCGGGGCAAGATCTGCTGTTCCGGATACGTTTGTTCCAGTGGAACCTGTCCAGTTGTCAATATCAAGTGCAGTTGCATAGTCTGTGACAGAAGTTCCGATAACAGGGATCGTGCTGGTCGCTGATGCTGCACACTGCAGTGCAGTTGTTGCATTTGCCATGATCAGATCATAGTTGTTAGATACGAACCCGTTATTGATGGTTGCGCAGTTTGCCTGCTCGCCCTGTGCATTCTGCAGATCAAAGGTAACATTGTCAGCGCCGAGTAATTCGGTCAGAGCGTCTTCGAATCCCTGTGTTGCCTGATCGAGAGCCGGGTGCTCTAACTGCTGGCAGATACCGATCGTGTATTTTTTACCATCGGAAGAGGTGCCAGCAGCGCTTTCGGTGGCTGCTGCATCAGATGTCTGTGCTGCATCGGAAGATGATGCATTTGTTGTACTGCCTGTGTTTGTTGTGCTGTTTCCGCATGCTGCAAGTGAAGCAGCCATGGCTGCTGTCATTACGACAGATAAAATTTTCCTGTAGTTTTTCATAGAATCCTCCTTTAGGACTTTAAAGCGTTATCGCTTTTAATAAACAAATTATAAAGACCTGAATCGTTTTCGTCAACTATTATTATTCAGTATTGTGTATTCGTTTATCTGTATAGTAAGAAAAAATTAAGAAAAACTTTATGGTATATATGATGTAAAAATGATATCCTTTGCAAGGAGAGATCGGGAAAGGATCTTATGAAAACCGGAAAAAATGGAATTTCCTCATATGGAAGAAAAATAATATTTCAGATACTTGAAATCCTTTACCCCCGAAGGTGTGCAATCTGTGATGAAATTGATGCGGCAGGAAATGGAATCTGTTCGTCATGTAAAAACAGAGTACATGTGGCAGGAGAACCTGCATGCAAAAAATGCGGAAAACCACTTGTGGATGAGCGGGAAGAGTTTTGTCCGGATTGTGGGAAAAAGAAGCATGTGTATACACAGGGAAAGGCAGTGTTTGTTTATGAGGGTGGTATAAGAAATTCAATGTACCGCTTTAAATATGGAAATAAAAGAGAATATGCAGAGTTTTATGCGGATGCTGCAATAGAAAAGTATGGGACATGGCTGAAGCGGACAGAGGCAGAGGTGTTGATTCCGGTTCCTATGTTTCCACGGAAAAAACGACTGCGTGGATATAATCAGGCCGAAGTATTTGCGCAGGCACTTGGGAGAAAGACGGGGATTCCTGTTGAGAGGCATCTGATAAAAAGAGTGAGAAATACAACACCCCAGAAAGAGTTAAATGATTTACAGAGACGCAGTAATTTAAAAAATGCTTTCCAATTGACATCAGATATAGTAAAATATAAGAAAGTCGTACTTGTGGATGATATATATACAACAGGAAGTACGATGGACGAAATATCAAAAACCCTGAAAGAGTCAGGTGTGAAAAAAATATATTATATCTGTATTAGTATCGGAGAAGGGTATTGACAGATTGACAGAATGACAGAATGACAGGAGGTCATGCCAGTATGGAAGTAAAAAATTGCAAAGGTTGTGGACGTTTATTTAACTATATGGGGGGCGCACCGTTATGCGATGCCTGCAGAAAGAAACTGGAAGAAAAGTTTCAGAAAGTAAAACAGTATCTTGATGATCATCCGGATGCTTCTGTGAATCAGGTTTCCGAGGATAATGATGTGTCGGTGAAACAGATCAAGCAATGGATCAGGGAAGAGAGACTTTCACTGTCAGAAGCATCACTTGATGGGATTACCTGTGAACATTGCGGCAGACCGATCCGGACAGGACGTTTTTGTGAAAAGTGTAAAGCTGCAATGGCAGATTCATTCGCAAACTCGATCGAAAAACCAAAGCCTATAGAACCACCGAAAAAAGAGCGCGACGGAAACAGAATGCGTTTCTTATAAGAAGAGAGCAGGGCCTGACAGGTGGTCCTGCTTTATTATCATGTGATATAAAATACAGCCTGGTATGAGAAAGGAAACGCAGCATGGTCAATGAACAACGACTGCACAGTATGATAAAAATAGCAAAATTTGATGCAAACGATGGAAAAAGCTGCAAACCAATGATCCAGTATGCAAGGAAAGATTATGTGGCATTACAGCTTTTAAAAAGTTTTGTGATCGGCACGATTGCCTTTTTTATAATGTTAGGACTATGGGTACTCTATTCCATGGAAACACTGATGAAGCAGATCAATAATATGGATCTTATACAATCTGCCATTACGTTGGGAATATTATATGGAGTTTTTATGGTAATTTATCTTCTGGCTACATATATTATTTTTAATGTGAAATATACTTATGGTAGGAAAAAGGTAAAAAAATACTATGCAGGTTTAAAAAAGATCAATGCAATGTATCTGCGGGAAGAACGGTTGAAATCAAACGGAAACAAAGACTGGGAATGACAACAGAAAGTAATGTGGAAAATGAGAGTTTTCGCATGCAGGAATGGAGATTAGTATGACAACCTTATTGGAATTAAAAGAAAAGTTAACGCGTTTTTATGGAAAATATGATATATACATTACACCGGTTATAAAATTTGCTGTTGCACTCACAGCATTTTTAATGATAAATCATAATATCGGCTACATGGAAAAAATCAGCAGTACACCAATCGCGCTGATCCTGGCACTTATCTGTTCGATCCTTCCGGTCGGAGGAATTGTCTTTATTGGTTCTGTGCTGATTCTTGCGGATATGTATGCACTTTCTCTGGAAGTATGTATTGTAGCACTTATCTTGTTTATTCTGATCTACATTCTGTACTTTCGTTTCTCTCCAAAAAACGAATATGGAGTGTTTTTGACACCGATCTGTTTCGGATTAAATATTCCGTTTGTGATGCCGGTTGGTATGGGACTTTTACGGGAATTATATTCCATGTTTTCAATGGTCTGTGGAGTCATTCTCTATTTCTTTTTAAATGGTGTAAAGCAGAATGCGACAACACTTGGTGGAGTGGATGAGAAGGAAGCAGAAACGTCAAAGATCGTTGTTGCATTAAATCAGCTTCTGGGCAATAGGGAAATGTATCTTGTACTTGCAATTATGGTAGTTACTCTTGTCATCGTTTACATTATACGTAGAATGTCTATTGAACATGCATGGGCGGTCGCAATTATTTTTGGTATTCTGTTCGAGGCAGTTGGCATGATTGCAGGGGATATGGTACTTGGAATCAGCGGGAAAACGGTTACAATCCTGGTGGGAAGTATTATTTCCTGTGTGATTGCGTTTGTGATCCAGTTCTTATTTTTTAATCTGGATTATTCAAGGACAGAGAGACTTCAGTTTGAAGATGATGAATATTATTATTATGTAAAAGCTGTGCCAAAAGCGATTGTTGCAGGTACGGATAAAAAAGTGACCAGATTCGGCGGAAAAGAAGAGCAGGACCGTATGACAAAAAAGCGTTTCGCAGAAGAAATGGAGATTGACGAAGATCTGCTGGATTAGTTGTTTTAAATACAGATAGCGGAAAGGAAAGTGAAGCAGGTGCAGAATGCGATGGCGACCATGGGCGCATTTTGGGAAAAAGCGTCTATTTATTTAAATTTACCAAAGATTACAATGACAGATATTGTGGAAATTCTTATCATAACATTTCTGTTTTATTATATGCTTGTGTGGATCAAAAATACAAGAGCATGGGTACTGTTAAAAGGTATTATGGTTATACTGCTGTTTGTTCTGGTTGCGGCTGTATTTCAGATGAATACGATCATCTGGATCGCAAAGAACACATTAAGCGTCGCTATTACTGCCATAGTTATTATTTTTCAGCCGGAGATCAGAAAGGCACTGGAAAATCTTGGACAGAAGAACTTCCTTACTTCTTTTTTCGCGTTTGATTTTTCAAAAGGGGAAATTGCAAAATTTACAGATAAAACGATCAATGAACTGGTAAAGGCATGCTATGAGATGGGAAAGGTCAAAACAGGTGCACTGATCGTTATTGAAGATGAAATTGTCCTGTCAGAGTATGAAAGAACAGGAATTGCGGTGGATGGAATACTGACAAGTCAGCTTCTCATCAATATTTTTGAAAAAAATACGCCGCTTCATGACGGTGCAGTGATCGTGCGGGGAGACAGAGTGGTTTCTGCAACCTGTTATCTGCCGCTTACAGATTCCTTAAGTATCAGCAAGGATCTTGGAACAAGGCATCGTGCAGCAGTCGGAATCAGTGAAGTAAGTGATTCACTTACGATCGTTGTTTCAGAGGAAACAGGAAAAGTTTCCATTGCCATGGGTGGTGAATTGTACCGCAATGTGGATGCAGAGTTCTTAAAAAATAAACTTGCATACATACAGCGGCGTGAAAAGAAAGTAAGCAAAATTGAATCATGGAGAAGGAGGCTTAAGGATGTTAAAGAATCTCGTAAAAAAACTGACGAATAATCTTGGCCTCAAAGTACTGGCTTTATTATTTGCGATCGCTTTGTGGATTGTGGTGGTCAATATTGATGATCCGGTCAAACCCGCACAGTATACGATCAGTGTGACGCAGGATAATATGGATTATCTTACTTCAAATGGAAAGTATTCCGAGACACTTGGTGGAAAAAATACTGTTACGTTTACGGCATCTGCAAAACGAAGTATTCTGGAAAAGCTATCCAACACGGATTTTACCGCTGTTGCAGATATGGAAAAGATTGAATATGTGGAAGGGGACGGCATTTGCCGTGTTCCGATTACAATTACGTGCAGTAAATATAACAGTAATACGGTTACCATTTCATCCAAACAGCAGTATCTGGATGTAACAGTGGAAGACCTTGGAAATGTACAGAAAAAGATTACTGCAAACACGGAGGGTACGGTCATGAACGGCTGTGCACTCGGAGATGTTTCAATCGTAACATCGAATCTTTTGAAAATATCAGGACCTTCTTCTGTTACAAGCCAGATCAGTACGGTGGTTGCAACGATCAATGTTGATGGAATGTCATCGGATGTGACGGATACGGTGGTACCGGTTTTATATGATGCGGATGGCAATGAGATTGATGCCTCAAAGTTAAAAATGAATATCAATACCGTTACGATCACGGCACAGATATTAAATACAAAAGATGTAGATCTTTCGTTCCAGACAAAAGGAAATGTGGCATCCGGGTATACGTTAAAAGGAATTACCTACAGCCCGAAAAAAGTCCGGATCAAAGGAGAGACAGATGTACTTAACAAGGTGACTAAGATCACGATACCGGATGAGGTATTAGATATGAGCGGTGCGACGGAAGACGTTGAGACAACTGTGGATATTACATCTTATCTTCCGGATGGAACTTCACTTGTACTTGCAGCAGATGCAAAAGTGGAAGTGAAGGTAAAAGTAGAACCGATCACAACAAAGACGTTTGAGGTGGATGCATCGGCATTTACTCTTGAAAACATTCCGGATGAGGCAAAGGCAAAGATTACAGAAGAAACGATCGAGGTTGAGATCACCGGAGCTGAAAGTGATATTAAAAAGTTGTCAGCAGATGATATTACAGGTACTGTCAATCTGCAGGGATATGGAAATGGTGAACATAAGGTTGCTGCAGATATAGATGTTGATAATGAACTTTATCAGGTGAAAACCGTACGGATACCGGTTGATATTACTGTCGAAAATACGGAAAATGAAACAAAAGCAACAGAAAGCAGCAAAAAGAATGCTTCTAAAACAGAATAAAAGAAAATGATAACTGGAGGAAATACAATGGCAAGAATGTTTGGTACAGATGGTGTGCGTGGAGTAGCAGGATCAGAACTTACGATCGAGCTTGCAACAAAACTTGGACAGGCGGGAGCTTATGTGCTTACGAAAGAGCAGGAACATCAGGCAACTATTATTGTTGGCTGTGATACGAGAATTTCAGGAGGAATGCTTGCGAGTGCACTGATGGCAGGAATCTGTTCCGTTGGAGCGAATGCTATTTTTGTTGGGGTAATGCCGACACCTGCAATTGCATATCTGACAAGAAAACATAAAGTGGATGCCGGAGTTGTTATCTCTGCGTCTCATAACCCGATGGAATTTAATGGAATCAAGTTTTTTAACGGTGAGGGATATAAACTTTCTGATGAGCTTGAAGATGAGATTGAAGCACTGATCCGCAATAATATGAAAGATGTTAATCTGCCGATCGGTTCCGGAGTGGGTAAGATTGATTACCGTTTTGACTTGCGGGATGAATATGTAGAGTTCATGAAAAAATGTGTTCCTGTTGATCTGACAGGCATGAAGATCGTGGTTGACTGCGCAGAGGGAGCTGCTCATTATACATCCGTGAAAGCATTGAAAGATCTTGGAGCTGATCTGGTGGCGATCCATACAGAACCGGATGGAACCAATATCAATGCAAACTGTGGTTCGACGCATATGGACGAATTAAAAGCCAGAGTAGTTTATGAAAATGCCGCCGTTGGTATTGCATTCGATGGGGATGCAGACCGTTGTATCGCTGTTGATGAGAATGGAAGCGTTGTAGATGGAGACCTCATTCTGTATGTTTACGGCAGATATCTTAAAGAAAAAGGTAAACTTCGTAATAATACAGTCGTAACAACAATTATGTCAAACTTTGGATTGTATAAAGCATTTGACGAACTTGGTGTTGATTATGAAAAGACACAGGTTGGAGATAAATATGTTTACGAAAATATGGTACAGAATGGACATCGTATTGGCGGTGAACAGTCAGGACATATTATTTTCAGTAAATATGCAACAACCGGAGACGGAATCCTTACGGCCATTAAGATGATGGAAGTAATGTTAGAGAAGAAGCAGTCTTTAGCAACGTTGACATCGCCGGTTCGTATTTATCCGCAGGTACTTAAGAATGTACGTGTAAAGAGTAAACCGGAAGCACAGAATGATGCTGACGTACAGGCAGCAGTAAAGCAGGTTGCAGAAACACTCGGAGCAACAGGAAGAATCCTTGTTCGTGAAAGTGGTACAGAGCCAGTGATACGAGTTATGGTAGAAGCGGAAACAAAGGAAGAATGTGAGAAGTATGTTGATTCGGTAATCGAAGTTATCGAGAAAAAAGGTCATTGTGCATAAAGTTTTTACTTAAATAGCTATTTTGCCAAAAACTAAAATAAATAAGCATGATATAATAACTGCGCCTTAGAGCAAGCGATGGATGCAGCGCATCATCGTGCATTGACAGGAGACAGTTGTTATATCATGCTTTTTTGTGCGTATTGTTTAATTTTTTATTTGGCTATATTGCTGTTACATTGCATTATGGAATGGATGTTGTGGGATTTTATAAAGCTTCATAAAATCTCTATAGAATTTCATCTTGAAATTTTATTTTTGGTGATGTATAATATATCAGAACAAATGTTTGGAAAAGGGGCTGCTCTTGCAT
>OODU01004136.1_pt1 | contig 10137 bp, 11 predicted proteins | sample 1671171 | NCBI WGS metagenome assembly OODU01 (sample SAMN06348129, study PRJEB24527) | human gut metagenome | biome: human gut; feature: ankylosing spondylitis patient; material: feces | host: Homo sapiens | place: China | collected 2015-10
TTTTTTTTTTTTTAATGATACGGCGACCACCGAGATCTACACTCTTTCCCTACACGACGCTCTTCCGATCTCACCGTCCTCCTGAATCTGGAAAATCTTCTCCCAGTCCTCTTCTTCCGGCTTTTTTCCATCAATATAGACCGGAATTCCCTTTTGTTCGTAGCGTTTCAACCCTTTTATAAATTCCTGTTCTTTTCTCCGGTTCTGCTTTTCCATATCTCCCTGCATCTCCATACTTTTCTCCTTTTTGCCCTCCCGCCCCAAAGAAGGCCATGACACATCCTTTCGGGAGGGTTCTAACGAAGCTGATCCAGCCACTGGATCTGTTCTGGAACAATTGAGAAAGCATCTGCTGAAAGCGGAATCCGATCCACTGCCGGATGCCGTACCTGGTTCCATTTATTTCTGGATTCCTCACTGCCAAAGGCTGCGAGGCAGTGCCAGCCATAGGTTACAGCCTCCTGTTCCCAGTCGTTCTGATTCCCAAATGCCCCCTCCTGCCATTCACTGAAGGATATCACCAGATACACCTTCTGGCATCGTAAAAGTTCTGCCTTTTTCTGTTCACCCAGCGCGCCAAAATCAACCACGATCTTTTCATAATTTTTCCGGAGACATTTTCCCAGGACCACCTCATCCCCATGAGGATAAAAGCTGACATCCTGGATCTCATAACATTCTGCCTCCGTTTCTCCTGTACATGCCCTTCCAAAACGGTCAAAATCCCCATGACCGTTCCACTCCAGAGCTGCTGTATGTTCTCCACAGATACTAGAAAAATAATTTGCCAGAAGAACCGTCAGATGCGTGACTCCCACATGCCGTCCCGCGCCAACGATCCCAATAATCCTCGTATCCTCCTTCGTAGCTTTCCTGTTTTTCTTTCTGGTAAGCATTTGCCGGATTTTTCCCATAATTCCCCTGCCATTTTCCAAAGCTGCTCATAGAAATCGTCTATCTGCGCTGTCCGTACAAAGGGATCCGTAAACTCCGGGACCAAAAGAGCCTGGATCTCTCTCGCCTCCTGCGCTACTGCCTTGGGAACTGTATGTGTATACAATATTACCATCGATGTTCCGTTCCCATCTCGTCTGACGTTTTCCATGCGGGCCAGCGACTTTTTCACATCACCATTGTGCCACCATTTTCCGCCTGCGGTGAGAAATAATACCGTTTCCGTCATCTCCGTCTTCTGTGTCTGCCACTCTGAACCATAATCACGGACAATCACCGGATAATGACACGGTTCTAAGCGGGCGGCCCTGCCATACAGGGGCTTTGCCGGAATTCCAAACAGCCTGCAGATGCCAGAGGAATCCATTTCTTTATTCAGAAATTCTGCCATTTCCCGTATATCCCCGGAATGATTCCTTTCCTCATAAAGAGCCTCGTACCCTCTGGACCGTAACCAGCCACAGAATCCCAGTGCCAGATGAGTCACTCCCATCCCTGGCCTTGTTCCGGCAAACGCACATATAAGAGAGGTTCCCTCCTCTGTCCGGAGCCCATTTGTCCGGGTATCCAGCCGCTTTAGATCTTCCTGGATCAAATGCACAGACCCATAACGCTTTTCCCTGTTTTCCCTGGTACAGGTTCTTAAAATCCGTCCCAGTTTCCCCGGTACTTTCCGTATATCTCCTCGTTCCATGGTTTCTCCCGTCAGAAGCCAGAAAAGCAGCGCTCCGATCTGATACACATCTGTGTAAACACCAAGTTCCATATCGCCTGACTGCTCCGGCGCCGCATATCCAGGTGTTCCGAAACGCACCGGTTCCCGGTTGGCTCCATCCAGGAAATCCGCATGGTCAAAATCCAGTAGTTTTACCTGCTCATGGCAAACCAACAGATTCTTCGGCTGCAGATCTAAATATAAAATGGGGATTTGTTCTGCTGAATGCAGATATTGGACCAGGTCACAGATCTGAATCCCATAACGGATCACTGTGTCCTGATTCAGATGACCTTTTTCTCGTATCAGGTCATAGAAAGAATCTCCTTCCAGAAATTCTTCAATCAGATAACTTTGAAATGCTTCTTCCTCTAAATCATATACAATGGGAATACCCGGATGCCTCAGCCGCTTTAAAATCAGCGCCTCTTTCTTAAAACGCTCATAGTCCGTATCCATCTTGGACACACACTTGATCGCCCGGTATTCATCCAGTTCCAGGTGTTTTGCCAGATAGACGGTACTGCACCTGCCTCGCCCCAGTGTTCTGATCAATTCGTATTTTCCAAACAAAATGGTGTCCCCAACTGGCTCACCTCCTTGTCCGGTACCTCTCTTATATGGCTTTATCTTAATATAAATCCCCTGGGAATGCAATGGAAATTTTCCATATCATAAATTTTTCCTAAAATAATATACATAGGAATTGCTATTTGACCGTATTATATAGTATAGTTATAATGCCTATGATCTTTTATGGGCAGGGCAGTTTTGACTTGTATTTCTTACGGTCAGCGCGGCATATGCGCAGACCTGCTGAACAATTACATAGGATTTTACAACGAAAAGTAAGGAAGTGATCTTAAATGAAAATAGAACGTATCAACGAGAACCAGATCCGCTGCACCTTATCCAGCTTCGATCTCAGTTCCAGAGACTTAAATATCCGTGAGCTTGCCTATGGCAGTGAAAAAGCAAGAAATCTGTTCCGGGAAATGGTCCAGAAAGCGTCCAATGAAGTTGGTTTTGAGGCAGAGGACATCCCGCTGATGGTGGAAGCAATTCCGCTGTCCAATGAGAGCATCATGCTGGTCATCACCAAAATTGAAGACCCAGAGGAATTAGACACCCGTTTCTCCAAGTTTTCCCCATATACCGATGAAACTCCGGATTTTCTCTCCGACTTAGCAGGCGGTACTTTGGAAGGTGCAGATGAACTGCTGAAACTATTTAGCGGCTTTAAGATTCCAGAAGGTGATGAAGAAGCTTCCTTAGAGAACCAGACAGAAGCCGATGACGACGGATACGAAGAATCTGCCCAGAAAACAGCGTCCCGTGTCTTCTTATTCACCAGCTTAGATCAGGTGTCTGAGGCGGCCAGGGCCTGCGACGGACTGTACGACGGGATCAATACCCTCTACAAGCGTCCGGAGACCTCCCAGTATTATCTGGTGATCCGCTCTGACGGCAGCGACCTGCGCTCCTTCAGCCGGGTATGCAACATTTTGTCCGAGTACGGCACCAAAACCCGCAGCGAGTATGCCAGCGAAGCATTTTATGCAGAACACTACGAGATCATTACCAGGGACCGGGCATTACAGGTATTAAAAAATATCTAAAAGCTCCTGCTGCCAGACAGCTGCGCAAACGTACTGATCGTTTTCCAAAAACAGACAGGCTGCTGATCTTAAGAAGACCAGCAGCCTGTTTCTCTATGCCTATATGTTATAAGCGCACAATCTTATCGATTTGCCAGGATCTCATTCATCTTGGATACCAGGTCATCACAATCGATACCGTGTACCATACAAGCCTCTTCCAGAGACTCCATCTGGGAAGATGGACATCCTAAGCAATGCATGCCAGCGCCCATCAGCATCTGTGGAATCAGCTCATCCATAACAACCAGCTCTCCGATCAGCATATCTTTATTAATCTGCATGGGTATTTCCTCCTTCTATATAGTATCATTATATTAATACTTTTCGTTCATCTTTGCAAGTCCGAAACGCTACTTTCCCTGGAAGCTATAACCAGTGTCGATACGATTAGACAAAACTAACTGACATTGCTTTGAATTTTAAACAATCGTGCAACAATTTCTACTTGAATATTCTGGGGTTTTAGTATAAAATAAAATCAAATGTATAGAATATATAAGGAGGTAATCTATTATGGCACGTGTTATTAGTGATTCTTGCGTATCTTGCGGTACTTGCGAAGGCGAGTGTCCAGTAGGAGCTATTTCCCAGGGCGATTCTCAGTACGTTATCGACGCTGATACCTGTATCGATTGTGGTGCTTGTGAGGCTGCTTGCCCAACTGGCGCTATCAGCGAGGCTTAATTATAAGATCATGCATAATGCCCCTTCCGGTAATCGGAAGGGGCATTTGTTATAAAAGGAGGTATCTTGTCCATGAAAAAACCATTGATCGGTGTTACCCCATCCCTCGACCAGGAAACTAAAGACAGCACCTGCCGCCCCACCTATCTGGCAGCCATCCGTCATGCCGGAGGAATCCCGGTGATCCTTCCTTTAAAGGCTGAAACAGAAGATTTGAAACAGCTTGTGGAAACCTTAGATGGTTTTCTCTTTACCGGAGGTCCTGATATCCATCCATTTTATTTCGGAGAAGAAACCCACGAGAAATGTGGCAACGTTTCCCCGGAGCGGGATCAGATGGAGCTGTCCCTTCTCCCTCTGGTCATGGCAGCAAAAAAGCCGGTTCTTGGCATCTGCCGCGGAATCCAGCTTCTTAATGTCGGCCTGGGCGGAACCTTATACCAGGATATTCCCAGCCAGGTAACCCGGGAGTTTCCAATCGCCCACAAACAGCCATTTCACTACATTTCCTTTTCCCACCGCGTAGCCATCACCCCAGGTACAAGACTCCACACCATCTGCCAGGCAGATTCCATCGGTGTCAACAGTTCCCATCACCAGGCCATCAAAGCTCTGGCAAATGGACTGGTCGCCACAGGAAAAACCTCCGACGGTCTGATCGAAGCGGTAGAAATGCCTGATTATCCGTTTTTTGTCGGCGTCCAGTGGCATCCGGAGTATCTCTGGCCGGAAGATGCCGCTGCTGAACGGCTTTTTACGTTCTTCGTAACCGCTTGTAGTGAACATGCGTGAACATAAACCGCCTCCCGGTTCCATCACTCAAAACAGTTTCTTTCCACTTTTTCCAAACCGCTTTTTTCGAAAAAATGGCAGCTTCGTGGCCGCTGCTTCTGCGTGGCTCTTGCCACTCTTCTGAGTAGAGCGGATCGCTGCATCCAGCTGGCGGTAACGTTCCTCTTCCTTCTCATCGCTGACCCGCATCAGATATTCCACCTCCCGCATGACACGATCTGTCACCCGGTCACCTACGGTATTACTTACAACATCTCCCAGCTTGTCCGCCAGCTCGTTCTGAAGACGTTCCAGTTTCTCATCCATTGCCTGTCCAACCATATGATCAAACAGCATCTGAAGCTGCTGCAGCTTTTCCTGGCTGGTCAGGCACATTTCCCCTTGCGTCTCGTTTCCGACCGGACGCAGATCCTCATTTCCAGCGTCATCTTCTGTATTTTCTTCTACATGATTTCCTGCATGATTTTCTATAGGATTCCCTATATTATTCCCTGTATTATTTCCTGTATCTTTTCCCACTCCTGCCCCCACAGCCTGTTCTGCAGACGGAGTTTGCATTGCTGCCTCTTCCACACTTCGCTTCCGTCCTCCATCTACCACAATCCGTTTCTCACGCTTCATCTGCTCTCCCTCCATATCCGGTGCCGGCCAGCGCTCCGCCAGCCAGGTCTTTCTCATTTCCCTCTCCATATCCTCTTCCGTGATGGTAATCTCTCCACTCACACCGTTTAAACGGTCCAGAACCCCTTTGATCGCCTTCAGCTGATACCCTTTTTCTTTCAATTCCTTCACCCGCCGGAACAGACGGATATGATAATCGGTATAATACCGATGTCCCATCTCATTTCTCGGAATATTTAATTCCAGTTCTTCCTCCCAATAGCGCAGGACATGTGATTCCACATCCACCTTCTTCGCCGCATCCGATATCAGATAACGTGCTTCTGCCATACCATTTTCACCTCTTGTCCCAGATTTCCCGCCTGATCCACAGGATCGGTTTCTACAGACATCATATGCCTTGAGAAACAGTATTATGACTAAAAAAAGAAGCCCCTCGTCTCCAAGGAACTTCTTCCATATTTTAACTATTTTTCCAAGCGCCCTCCATTGCTGCATCCTGCCTCATGACTGAGGTCCCTGCCCCGGTCTTGTGGCATTGGCAAACTTGGTATACTGAGGCATCCAAACCAGATTCACGGTTCCAATCGGGCCGTTTCGCTGTTTTGCGATGATTACCTCTGCCATATCCTTCATCTCAGAATCTTTATTATAATAATCGTCACGGTACAGGAACATAACCACGTCCGCATCCTGCTCAATGGCACCTGATTCTCGCAGGTCAGAAAGCATCGGACGGTGATCCGTTCTGGTCTCGCAGGCACGGCTCAGCTGGGACAATGCCACCACCGGAGCCTGCATCTCTCTGGCCAGGGCCTTTAAAGAACGGGAAATCTCTGAGATCTCCTGCTGACGGTTATCGCTGCTCTTGCCGCTGCCAGTCATCAACTGCAAATAGTCGATGATCACCATGCCAAGTCCGTGCTCCAGCTTCATTTTCCTGCACTTGGAACGCAGTTCAGAAATGGAAATGCCCGGCGTATCGTCAATGATCAGTTTGGAACCACCGATGATTCCCACGCCTTCCACAACCGCATCCCAATCAGAATCCGTCAAAGTACCAGTACGCAGCTTCTGGGAATCCACATTGGACTCCATGGAAAGCATACGGTTTACCAGCTGCTCCTTAGACATCTCCAGACTGAATACCATGCAAGGAATTCCCCTCTTTACCGCCACATGGTCAACCACGTTTAAGACAAATGCAGTTTTACCCATAGACGGACGTGCTGCGATCAGGATAAAATCCGACGGTTGGAATCCGGATGTCTTATAATCCAGGTCAATAAAGCCCGTAGGTACGCCTGTGACCGTTTCTTTGGTCTTTGATGCCTTTTCGATATTTTCCAGTACATTTAACGCCACCTGGCGGATCGGCACAAAATCACCGGAGCTGCGGCTCTGAAGCAGATCGAAGATCTTCTTCTCCGTATCTGCTAAAATCGTCTCCAGCGGATCTCTGCCCAGATAACAGTCATTGGCAATCTCCTCATTAACCCGGATCAGTCTCCGAAGCACCGCCTTTTCTTTTACAATCGTAGCATAATATTTCACATTGGCCGAAGTCGGTACTGTCGTGATGATATCCCGGACAAACTCCAGACTTGACACTTCCGGCGGTACATCCTTTTCCTTTAAGCGGTTCTGTAAAGTGACCAGATCTACCGGCTTTCCCTCATTGAACAGCTCCACCATAGATTCGTACATCACGCCGTACTGATGCTGATAAAAATCATCCGCCGTCACGATCTCCGATGCCGTGATAATGGCCTCTCTGTCCATCAGCATGGAGCCGATGACCGACTGCTCCGCCTCCAGACTGTGAGGCAGCACCCGCTTGATCAAAGCGTCGTCCATTTTTTCCTCCGTTTATAAAAAGAACCCTGCTCGCAGACACTCATGGCCTGCGGCAGGTTATTTTCAGTGACATTCTTTTTCTTAAGCCTCGGTTACCTTCACAGCTAACTTTGCAACCACATCCTTATGCAGCTTCACCGGTACCTCGTGAGTACCAAAAGTCTTGATCGGCTCTGGCAGAACCAGTTTCTTCTTATCGATCTCCAGACCGATCTGATCCTCGATCGCTTTACCGATCTCCTTGCTGGATACAGAACCAAAGGTCTTGCCGTTGGCACCCGCTTTGATGGACAGTGTCACAGAAGCAGCCTCTAATTTTGCCGCCAGCTCTTTTGCTGCCGCTAACTGCTGTGCCGCCATCTTCTCTGCGTTGGCCTTCTGCAGCTTTAAGTCATTTAAATTCTTTGGAGTTGCCTCTACTCCCAGCTTTTTCGGTAAAATAAAGTTGCGGGCATAACCTTCGTTCACCTTTACGATCTGCCCCTTTTTACCCAGTGCCTTTACATCCTCTAATAATACAACTTCCATGGTATTTCCTCCTGTTTTTCAGGGTTTCTGTCTTAGCTGACCTCTCCCTTTTCTATCATTTCCGTAATTACGGCTTTTAAGCGTTGTTTCGCCTCTTCCATCGTCACGCCACGAAGCTGGGCTCCGGCAATGGCCCGATGGCCACCGCCACCTAATTTTTCCATCATTACCTGGACATTGACCTCATCAATGGATCTTGCGCTCAGATAAATCACGCCCTGATACTCAGTCAGAACGACGGAAGCCTTAATTCCTTTAATTCCAAGCAGCTCATTAGCTGTCTGCGCTGCGATGATCGTCGGGTTCTCAATACCCTCGCCCTGACACTCACTGATGGCAAATGCGCCCTCAAATACTTCTGCCTTATCCACAGCCTTGGCCTTCACCTTATACTCAGCCATATCATCACGGAATAATTTCCTTACTCTGGTAATATCCGCGCCGCTTCGCCGCAGATATGCTGCCGCCTCAAAGGTACGGACACCCGCCTGGTTCGTGAAATTATTGGTATCAATGACGATTCCCGCATACATGGCATCCGCCTCCTGGGATTTCATCTTAATACCATCTGCAATATACTGCAATACCTCCGCTACCATCTCACAGGCAGAAGACGCATATGGCTCCACATAGGAAAGCACTGCATTTTCGATAATCTCACTGCTCTGGCGGTGATGATCCAGGACTACGATCGTTTTTACCATCTTCAGAAGCGCCGGAGCATCTGTGATACTTGGGCGGTTGACATCAACTACCACCAGAATGGTGTTCGCATCCACCAATTCTGCTGCCTGCTCTCCATTTAAGAACAGATCCTCTGGATAATCCGGATTATTGACAAACCGCTCCATCATCGGACGTACAGAGCTTGTCACATCATTGATGACAATGTGTGCCTTTTTATTTAATGCTGTGGCGATCCGGTAGATACCAACCGATGCGCCAAAGGAGTCGATATCTCCTAATTTATGACCCATGATCAGCAGCCGGTCCTTGGTCTCCATCAGTTCCCGAAGTGCATGGGCTTTCACTCTCGCCTTTACTCTGGTGGTCTTTTCTGCCTGCTGGGACTTGCCGCCGAAATATTCGATCTTCTCCGCACTCTTGATCACCGCCTGGTCGCCTCCGCGTCCCAAAGCCATATCAATGGCCATACGGGAAAATTCATAATTCTGCCCATAAGTCTCGCCGCCCATACCAAGACCGATGCTTAAGGTCACCGCCATCTCATTGCCAATATTAACAGTCTTTACCTCTTCCAGAAGAGAAAAACGGTTATCTCTCAATTCCTGCACATACCGCTGTTTAATGGCAAAGAAATACTTATCCTTCTCAAGCTTCTTTGTGATACCATTCATGCCGGAAATGTATTTGTTGATCTTACGGTCAATCAATGCCGTTAACAGGGATCGCCTGACCTCTTCTACGCTCTCTAACGCTTCGTCATAATTGTCCAGATAGATCAGTCCCGCAACCATCTTCTGGTCATTGATCTCCTGACGATAACGCAGGATCTCCGTCTCATCAAACAGATACACTGCAATCATCTCATTAGCAGTTTCCTCTGCGCCAAACAGCTCCTCTGCCTCTCCAATTCCCTGGATCCGGACTGGCTTTAAATCCACCCGGTACTTACCATCACCCAAAGACGTATGGATGCTGCACTTTTCCTTAAGTTTTTCCAGCACTTCCTTAGTAATCTCCGGAAATAGCACGCTGATGCTCCGGATCTTGCTTTTTTCCCCCTGGACCAATTCTGAAAAGCACTGGTTCATCCACAAAATATGACCAGTTTCATCCGTCATGGCATATGGAATATCCAGATCCATCAATAATTTCTTCTGGACCCAGGCATAATCCGCTGAGAAATCCACCAGCCCAGGAAGCAGCCCTTTCCGCTTATAAACATAAATCGCACCCGCAATTCCAAGATAGATCAGTGTAAAGAAAAACATGACCAGTCCGGCACTCAGATTAATGGCACCGACCACCACATTCATACAGATCACCAATACCCCAAGGTACAGCGGCCACTGGAAATACGCGTACATCTGTCCTTTTCGCTTTTTCTGATTCTTCATTCGGCCCTCTCCTTTGCAGACATTTTATGATGCCTCCGTTATGACCCTGCTCCTAAATACACCTATCTATTATATCATGTTCGGGAACTTTCGTCTATACAGAGCTTACATCTGAACATGACATGTCTGTACACAATATAAAATAGAATGTGCCTTGGCACATTCTCGCGTCTCGCGCGGTCGCTTGCAACATATTCCTTCTTCGCGCGAGTACGCATCCCGCGGAGCGTTTTTGTGTCACAGG
>OODU01004148.1_pt1 | contig 10117 bp, 8 predicted proteins | sample 1671171 | NCBI WGS metagenome assembly OODU01 (sample SAMN06348129, study PRJEB24527) | human gut metagenome | biome: human gut; feature: ankylosing spondylitis patient; material: feces | host: Homo sapiens | place: China | collected 2015-10
TGCCAGAAAAAAACAAGAAGCACTATGATCAGAATTGTCATAGGGATCATAGTGCTCAGAAGCATCCACTTCATCTTAGTTTCCAGCTTTTCCTGCTTTTGCCTCATGAATCAGACTTCCCCTCTCGTTTTACGATATTCACTCGGAGTCATCTTCTGCGTCTTCTTAAAAAGATAACTGAAATAATGCGCATCCTTATATCCTACTTCTCCCGCAATCTCGCTCGAACGTTTCGCCGTGCAGCGAAGCAATTCCTTCGCTTTACTCATACGCAGAGAAGTCAGATACTCAATAAAAGTCTGCCCCATATTCTGGCTGAACAACGCACTGAAATGATTCGCACTGACATTCGCCACATGCGCAACCTTATTCAGAGAAATCTCCTCATCCATATAATGTCCGTCAATAAAATACACCGCCTGCTTCAAAACATTCCGATTCTGATTACCGGCATTCTCATCCCGAATCGCAATTGCCCTCTTAAGAATATCCTCCGCATAAGCAATAGACGCCTCCGTAGACTGACTGGTCTTCTCCACAATATCATCCGTCTCTTCCCTGGATAACTCCGTATCGTCATACCCCATCTTTTTCAAAAACGACAGCACCGAAAAGCGAATATTCAAGACCACATAATTTCGGAACACCAAAGACTCCATTGGCTCATGCCCGATCGCATGGAAATAGTCATGCACAAAACTGCTAACTTCCTCTTCCAGACCACTACTCAGAAATTTCTGCAGAATTTCAGGATTAAGCGCATTGACATTCACACTCTTTAACTGAACCGCCTCTGCCTTCGACGAATCTGCTGAATTTTCCCTTGCCTGTTCAAGCATATTATAATAAAGAATATGTCCATCATAAAGATAACGAAACGCATAAGCTCTCGTCGCAGTATGATAACTCTGCTTAATCTTACTCAGACGATCCGCCTCTTCCCCTACAGCAACAAACCAGTCCACATCCTTACTGGTTTCCTCCATAATCTTTTGAACCGCTTCCACACACTCTCTGGTGTTCGCCTCAATACTCTCTCTCTGCCCCTTAACAAGAATCGCATAACTAAACACCTGATGTCTGAAAAGCATAGCAACCGGATGACTCAGAAAATAATTTTCAATCTTCTTATGAACCTCCGCCTCCCAGTCCGAATACCCCTCCGACAAATTACTGCTACTGTCAGAAATATCCGGGCTGAAAATCAAAATATTATAAGCCTCCGCCACAATATCCAGATTCAGACGATCTGCCCTCTGATAAACCTCCTCCAGATCCGAATCCGCCCTCACCAGCGATTCAAAAAAATCCCTGCTCGCATTCCTCTCATACTCCTGCATCTCCAGACGAAACTTCTCATAATACTCCATCTGCGTCTTCTCATGTTCATAACGGTCATGAATCTCCTGCAGACGCTCAATAAACGCATTCTTCGTAATCGGCTTCAAAAGATAATCCTCAACCCCGATATTAATCGCCTGCTTCGCATAATTAAAATCATCATACCCGCTAAGAATCACAATCTTAATATTCGGCAGCTCCTTCTTCACCAACTTACAAAGCGTCAGCCCGTCCATAAACGGCATCTTAATATCCGTAATCAAAAGATCCGGCTTACTCTTCAAAATCAAAGGCAACGCCATCTCCCCATCCGAAGCCTCTCCCGCAAGCTCAAACCCATACTGCTCCCAGGGAATCATCTTCTTAATCATCTCCCTGATCACAACCTCATCCTCTACCAAAAACGTCTTTAACATCTAATCAAACTCCTCCTCAAAACTCACGCGCCCATCTAATTCACTAAAATATGATAATGATATAACTTTAATACATGTTTCCCCATCAGGCAAGTTATTTTTCACTAATACGCCCCACCGCCACTTTTCCCACAGCCAGTCTCCAGCGCGAAGCAGCATCTCTCTGTGGGTGAATTTGGAGGGGGCTTAGTAACTCTTAGGTTTGGGGAATCCGCGTTATGAAGAAAAATAGCAACGTGTCTGAGCGAAGTCGGAGGCGGAGCGAGTTTTGCATTTTTCTTCATGCCCTTAGCGGATTTTCCAAACCTTAGAGTTACTTAGCCCCCGGAACTGAACCCACAGAGAGATGCTGCTTCGCGCGTCCCCCTCCGAAAAAAAGCACAAAAACCTCTTGTCCAGACAGGGGGTGACCAGACAAGAGGCTTTTCTGCAGCTATATAGTTATATTTCAGGTTAACGTTTTTTAATAAATAAGTTTACATCATACCCTTCTATTTGGTATGAAACAACTCCTCCGCCTTCGGTTTCCAATGCTCTGCATAAGCATCGCACTTCGCACAAAGATGCTCCACCGACTCCGGAGACTGCAAATCCGTAGACTTCGCACCAGACTTTTCCACCATCTTACGCAGCTTCTGCGGATTCTCAAGCATTGGACATGGACGAAGCATATTTTCATTAAACGGCTGTCCATCATGATATGCCATGAAAATCGGGCTCTTCAATGCATCCAGCAGACTCTCTTTGTAGATATTTGCATTAGAATAATGAATAAATACACAAGGATCCACATCACCATTGGCATTGATATGCAGATAACGTCTTCCACCAGCGATACATCCGCCAACATACTGCGCATCATTCTGGAAATCCATGCTGAAGATTGCCTTTGTAGAACGATACTCTCTGATTTTGTGATACATCTTTTCACGCTGCTGTGGATTCGGCATCAACTCTACCACTGCATCATTACCTGTCGGCATGTAATGGAAGAACCATACAAACAGAGCACCACAGTCGATCATATGGTCAAAATATTCCTCACTGCTTACACTGTCTACGTTTGCAGAAGTATAGCAAGTAGATACACCAAACGGAAGTTTATGTGATTTCAGAAGTTCCATCGCATGCATAACCTTCTGATATACACCATCTCCACGACGACCATCATTTGCTTCCTCAGAACCTTCCAGACTGATTGCCGGTACGAAGTTCTTCACACGAAGCATTTCCTGACAGAACTCTTCATCGATCAGAGTACCATTTGTAAAGGAAAGGAACTCACAATCCGGATATTTCTCACAGATACGGATTAGGTCTTTCTTACGAACCAGAGGTTCTCCACCTGTATATATGTACATATAAGTTCCGAGTTTTCTTCCCTGCTCTACGATAGAACAGATGGTATCAAAATCAAGATTCAGCTTGTGACCATATTCAGCTGCCCAGCATCCTGTGCAGTGCAGATTACAGGCACTTGTAGGGTCAAGCAGGATAGCCCACGGAACATTACAGTTGTTTGCCTCCGCAGTTTCCTCCTGTAATGCACTTCCCTTTAAGCTGGCATTGATAATAAAGTTTGTAAAGAACGCCTCACGTACACCCGGATCCAGATCATAAATTCTGAGAATCAGTTTATACCAGTTGCTGTTTTTATCCTGGATTGCATTACGGATTGCATTTCTCTGTGCCTCATACCAGCCATCCGGTACTACTTTATCTACAAGTTCCATCAACTTCGGTATATTTACTTCCGGATCCTTCTCCAGATAACCCAGACCTGTTTTAACTGCTGCTACAAGTGCAGCCTGTTTTGCTTTGTCCATTAACTTCATGTGATTACTCCTCCTTGTTGTAATGTAATATATCTCAACACCGGTGCTTCGTATAATAATTCCTGCCATAATGGACATTTTTTATTTACGCTGTACCAGCATAATTTTTATTTCTGACTACCAATAAGATCTTTTTTGCTTCCAACAACGTACGTATCTGTCTCTCTATCTTATTCAATACTCATCCATATCTATGATATCCTGCTTCTGATTTTTAATAATTTTTACAGTATAAATTGCCACACACAAATTCAGAATTCCTTCAAATAGAAGTGAAACTCCAACCAGAATCATCATCACCTCTGCAGCCTCAAACGGTCTCACCAGAAGCAACAATCCCAGAACTCCTGCAAGGATTGCCATCAGCAAAATTCTCCACCAGAGACTCAGTCCAAACTTTTTTGCATCTATAGACGTCTGAATCTTAAACAGAGCATCCGCAAGTATCAGAATTCCAAATATTCCAAAAATCAGATTCACTACCACGTTTCTACGTATAATAATAACGACACCAACTGCCGCCAGCAGTACACCAAAGGCAAGATCAAACTGAAATGCCAGACAGTAAAAATCTCTGGAAAAATATCCTATGATTTTTATGGCACCATATACAATAAACATAATTCCTACTGCCGTACAAAATACTGCCATTGAGCAGTCCGGCCATATGATCAGGCAGATACCCAGAATCATAAACAGAACAGACATGATAATATATCCATTCTTCGCTAATTTTAACTGTTTCATTGCATTCACCCTACCTCTCCTCCTTCCTGAATTATCAGGCTGAATGTTCATCTCAGCCTCTTTGTTTTTCCCTCTTTCTGGCTGTTATTATAACTGTGATATTTTTAACAATAAATAGACAAAAAAAAGCCCATGTCCAAAAATCAGACATGAGCTTGATTTTGTATAATATAAATCTTGCAGAATATTTTTTCAATTTCGAGACATAATGACAAACACAATAATTAATGCTCATCCAAAGCTCCTGTTCATGACGCACGGCAAAGATATCTGACGCAGGACTTCACGCTCTGATGGGTTGGATTAATTACAGTATTTATAGTTCCAAAATTGACCAAAATATTAACTTGTTTTATTAAGAATCGAAGTCAGCTCCGGATGACGGCTCATCAGCTCAACTGCCTGGCGCATCTCAACTCCCAGATCATCCTCCAGCGCATTATTCAGCCACTCCATCAGAATTCCTATAAACAGACATTTGTAATATTTGATAAGAATACTGATCTCATCTCTGTTCAAATCAAATTTATCCAGATTCTTCTCAAAATATTCCGTAATAATATAGGTAGCAATCTCGTTCATATAAACAAGAAATGTATCTCTTTTTACTGATTTATAAACGTTCAGCATCAGCTTTCGATTATCCCTGACTAAAGAAGCCATCTCCTCCATACACTCCAGGATTGACGTTTTCTCCTGTGGCGCTTCCAGAATCTCATCCCACTTCTTCTTCAGAATAAACTCAACGACATCCGGAATATCCCGGAAATGATAATAAAAAGTATTCCTGTTTACTCCGCATCGCTCCACAATATCCTTGACCGTTATCTTAGCCATAGATTTCTCTTCAAGTAATTCTGTAAAAGTCCTCGCAATTATTTCCTTTGTAAAACCAGACATATTATCTTTTCCTCATCACACTTATAATTTCCAACGGGTTTTTGAGTATTTCCATATTATGCCATAAAGGATTTTATTTTGCAAGCTTTCCGCGAATTGGTCTTACCTATTTGGAGTCAGCATAATTTTCTCAATTTCGAGGTTATCTGCTCCATAATAAAGTTTAATATAGTGATTATGTCCAAATCCCATATTCAGAATCCGGCTTTCCTCCACCCATTTTCCATTGGTTCCCTGAACAGAAACAGTCATCTTATGAATATTATCCAAAAATACAGAAACAGGAAGCTGTGCCAACTCTCCAAGATCAGACTTCAGCGTAAACTTCATTGTGAAATCACCCATAAAATCATTGGTAACTGCCAGTACATCTGCATTCCCCTTCGCAGGATGCAATAACGCACCATCAATTACAATCTCCTGTGTCTGTGGATCACTCTCAATATTCGCCAGACTTCCGGCATCCACGTCATCCTCTTCCTTCGTATTCATAGCCTCCAGCTCCTCTTCACAGATTCTGTCTGCCAGAAGCAGAATAGACGGACTCTTTAACAAAAATCCCAGAATATTTGCCGCATTTCTCTGCAATTCACCCAGAGTAATCTTTCCTGCATGAAGCATCTCCTCTACATCATCATTCTCAGGATTTGCCTTCGCATCACTTACTACCATATAAATATCATTCTGAGCCGCTACCATCGGTGCTTTCACCGGCACTTCAGCCTGATGTCCTTCGTAGTTGGACTTCGCCCACCAGTCAGTCATCACAATACCATCAAATCCCCATTCCTTACGAAGAATAGTCGTACACAAATCATAACTTCCAGCCGTCCAGAGCCCGTTCACGCTTCCATAAGTCGTCATCACAGAACGCGCACCGCCCTCTTTTACCGCAATCTCAAAACCTTTCAGATAAATCTCACGCAAAGCTCTCTCAGAGATCACAGAGTCCGAAGTACTTCTTCCAACCTCCTGATTATTACCACAGAAATGCTTGATCGTACTTCCGATTCCAGACTTCGCCATAGCCTTCACCTGAGCTGCACAAATCCTGCCTGTAAGAATCGGATCCTCAGAAATATACTCAAAATTACGTCCGTTCAACGGATTTCTGTGAATATTCATACCCGGTCCAAGAAGAGAATCAATCTTATTCAGACGAAGCTCCTTACCAGTCATCTCATACAATGCACCCACAAGCTTCACATTAAAAGTACCGCCAAGAGAAGTTCCATTCGGCAGTGAAAACGCCTTCGTACCACAATCCATACGAATACCGGACGGACCATCCGAACAACATCCAACCGGAATTCCAAGCGCAGTCAGGCCATCTGTCACTCCACCAAAAGCAGCCGCCGTTCCCGCAGTAACCTTCGGGCTACACATACCCTCCCCCCGGAACATCGCGATCAGATCCTCCTCACTAATCTGCGCAACAAACTCCTCCATGGAAACCTTCTTATCCAGCACATCCACCAGCTTATATCCCTTATCGCCTGTATAGACATAAGTTTCCGGTATCTCATTCGCCCTACGCTCCTGAGGATCAATCGTACGGACCGGCACATCCTCAGTCACTGCCTGATAAGTCCCATCCGGCAACAAAACAGCCTTCATCCTCTGAAACTTCTCAACCGGCGCATAAGCCTCCTCAAGCTCCTCAATCACCCGGAACTCTTCCTCATAACATCCGACAGATACCGCACTTCTCACATCACTGCCGACAAAAATCTCATAAGTTCCCTCTTCCAGAACATAACAAGACTTATGCCCGGTCACACCACTGTCATCATAAGAAGCCATATCATACTTCGGAATAACAATACAAACCTCTTCCTGCTCTCCAGGCTCCAGCTCCTTCGTCTTTGCAAAACCAATCAGCTTTCTCGCCGGATTTCCAAGTTTCCCTTGCGGAACCTTCACATAAACCTGAACAACCTCTTTCCCCTTTAACTCACCGGTATTGGCAACCGTTGCAGACACCGTAATCTCATCCCCTGTATTCTTAAGAACCTCCGCCTTCATCTCAAAAGTTGTATAAGACAACCCATATCCAAACGGATAAAGCACCTTATCCCTCGCAAACGTCTCAAAATAACGATATCCGACATAAATATCTTCCTTATAATAATTCTTAAACGGATCCCCGAAATTCTCAGTAGACGGATAATCCTTAATATCAGCAGCAATCGTATCCGTCAGCTTACCACACGCACAAACCTTACCAGTCAGCACATCAGCCACACCATTTCCACCTTCCTGGCCACCCTGCCATACATACAGAACAGCCTGCGGACGATACTTCTCCACCCAGCTCATATCAATAATATTACCAACATTAAGCACAACAACCGTACGCTTACTCACCTCACAGACACGGCGGATCATATCCTCCTCCGTCTCCGTCAGGCAATAACTGCCAGCCTTTGCATTATTATCCTGATCCTCACCCGCAGTCCTGCCAATAACAACCAGAGAAACAGCATTCCTGCGCGCACAGTCAAGCATCTCCTCTGTCACATCCATCTCCTTCTGACACCAAGGCACACGCCCCCAGCCCTGACCTTCATCATAAGGATTCTCCTTAATCCAATCCTCATAAATCCCCATCAGCTCCTCATCCAGATGAACCCCTTCACACTCCTTCAAAGCATCCAGAATCCCCACGACATACCTCGTATTCACCAAACCACCAGAGCCAAGCCCACTCTTATAATAATGAAACGCCATACGCCCAAAAACAGCAACCCTCTCCCCATCTCTCAACGGAAGCGCCTGCCCCTCATTCTCCAGCAACACACACCCCTCAGCCACAGCCTGTCTCGCCAATGCAGCATACTTCTCCAAATCCAGCTTATAACTATTCATAATATCTATTTCCTTTCTCCACAAAAGCCATCACACACACCCTTGTACAACCTCAACCACTGCAATGGCATTCCCAATGACCTTTCAAAATATTTACCATTTCCCATCTTATCAGAAAACCCTCCCATTGGAAACACCAATATTTACAGAAAAATAACCCACCAACCAAAAAAGAATGTTACCTACCACCCTTAAAGCAAGTAACATCCTCTATTCAAAAAACTACCACAACCAGTTCCCAATTATTCTTTATGCACCTTCGGAAACTTCATACAGATTTCAGTTCCACTTCCCACCTCACTTCTAAGTCCAACACTACCATCCAAAGTACTAACCGCATGCTTCACAATCGAAAGCCCCAATCCAGTGCCCCCAATCTCCTTCGAGTGACTCTTATCAACTCTGTAGAATCTCTCAAACACCCGATCCTGATCTTCCCTCGGAATTCCAATCCCCGTATCCTTAACCACAATCTGCACCTCCTGTGCCGTCTGCTCCAGAAAGATACTCACACTACCATCATTCCTGTTATACTTAATCGCATTATCACAAACATTATAAACAGCCTCCTCCAGAAGAGTCCTGATTGCCTCCATCTTCATCGACTCTCCACAGATATAAAGATGCACATTCATCTTATATGCTTTCTCCTTCAGACTGTCAAACGCACTCTTACAAACCTGATAAACATCCACCGGCTCCCATACATAAGGCGTCTTCTCCTCATCAAGCTGTGAAATCTGGATCACATCTTCCACAAGCTGAAGCAACCTCTGTGACTCCTTATAGATACGTCCTGCAAACTTAGGAATATCCTCCTCCTTCACAAAACCACCCTGAATAATCTCCGCAAATCCGGAAATAGAAGTCAGAGGCGTCTTTAATTCATGGGAAACATTTGCAGAAAACTCCCTGCGCAGATTCTCCCTCTCAAGCTTCTCTGTCACATCCACAAGCAGGATCACCGCACCCTCCGTCTTCTGTCCCCGTATCACAGGATTGGCGATCAGCTGAATATCACTTCCATTTAATTTCAGGACAAGCTCCTCATGTTCCCCTTCCAGAACATGTTCAATTGCATGGCGGAAATCCTCCGCGCGATCCAGACAGTAAACACTTTCTCCCTGACGCACCTTGTCCATCCGGAATAGATTCCATGCACTGGAATTAGCCGAAAGAATCATCGTATATTTATCGATCACGATCAGACCTTCCTGCATATTTTCTGTAATCAGTGAAAATTCCTGCTGCTGCTGTTTTGCCAGTTCCAGCTGATTCTGAATCTCCCTGTTCTGCCGGTGTATCTTGCTCAATAAGGGTGAAAGTTCCTCATAGATCTGATTCTCTTCCGGATGCTCCAGATCCAGTTCATTCACCGGTTTCACGATCTTCTTTGATATCACAGACGCAATAATTCCTGAAAGAACAAGCATAATAAGCAGAATCCAGCACAACGGCAGCACCAGGTTCTCCACCAGAGCAAACACCGAATCCTGCGTTCCCGAAACCCTGAGAACCGTACCGTCTTTCAGGCGCAGAGCGTAGTAGATTGTTTTTTCGGAAAGAGTATCTGAATATCTCGAAGATTCTCCTGCACCATACTTCTCAGCCTTCTGAAATTCATCTCTGTCCCTATGGTTTTCCATCTCAGAAGCATCTGCCTCATTGTCAAAAAGCACCGTTCCATCCTGAGCAATATATGTAATTCTGGCACTCTTATCCTTGATATTTTTAAGATAATCTGCGCCCTGCTGTTCCACTCCATATTCCAGATAGGCAGCTTCTTTTACCAATTCATCCTTCATCTGTCCGTCAAAATTTCTGTAAAGAATTCCCAGAACCAGTGCCAGTCCTGCTGCCAGAACCACTGCGCACACCAGCATCATAGATTTAAAAATTTTCTTTGTCACTTCTCTTCCCATCCCTTCATTATATGATTTCAGTTATATTACCATATATCATTCTTTCTATAAAATAACCTATAGCAATTCTACAAAATAATGCAAATAA
>OODU01004153.1_pt1 | contig 10104 bp, 7 predicted proteins | sample 1671171 | NCBI WGS metagenome assembly OODU01 (sample SAMN06348129, study PRJEB24527) | human gut metagenome | biome: human gut; feature: ankylosing spondylitis patient; material: feces | host: Homo sapiens | place: China | collected 2015-10
TCAAACTCTCATGTTAAAATGGTGTTTGTGTCCTGCCAGTTTTATCTGGCATTGTTTACTGTTAATTCGGGTAGCTTCTCGATCTTTTTCATCGATCTGCTTGTTCTTGAATCTCGCAATTCATTTTTCTGAAAATCTTGGAATTTTCAGGGTTGCATTACTGTTTATTTGTCAAAGATCAGTGATTCTTCGTTGCTGTTGTTCTCAGCGGCAACTCTGATATCTTATCATGACCGCTTTCGTTTGTCAACAACTTTTTTAAAAACTTTTTTGTCTTGAAAAACTTTCGTTTTTCGCGACAATCGATATCTTATCATACCTTGTCGGTATCTGTCAACAGCTTTTTCAAAAACTTTTTAAGTCTTATCGGAAGCTGTTTCGTTGTCTTGGCACTGCCGCAACAACGAAACTGAGTATATCACCCTATCTTCCACTTGTCAACACTGTTTTTTATTTTTTTCAAAAAATATCTACAATAGTTGAATTGTATATTCATTTGATGCATTTTTAAGACGAAGTGCTATCGTCTGTACAGCACCTGCCACATCTTCGTTTACTTCCAGTAATAATACCAGCTCCTGTGTCTGTCCGGGTTCCAGTGTCTCCGCATAAGTAGACATGTCATTCGGCAGCATGGTAGTCAGCGCATTTGCTCTGATGCTGTCATTCACTGTAATAATATATCTGGAGTTCGTATTCAGCAGATCGATCGTCTCTTCCTGCTCTGTTCCATTCGTCAGATGAAATCTGAGTACCAGCAATTTCTTCCCCATGGATGCGTCCAGCGCAAAATAGTCATCCTCAACCCCGTCCTCGGGATAAGAATCTGTTACCATATAATCCTCATAGGTAATGCTGACACTTTCCGGCAGGCCAAAAAAATCTTCCATACTGGCAGTAATCTCTTCCTGCGCCGTGGGCATCGTCACTTCCGTGGTACCGGTGCTACCCGTCTCTTCCGCTTTTTCCTCTTCCTGCGATGCTTCCTTTGCCGCTTCCTTTTCCAATTTGGCGATCACCACTTCGGGATCTACCAGGCGGCTGCGATTATTGGCATCGTATTTTAACAGTGTCACTGCCGCATATTCTCCAATCCGTTGGGATTCCTCTTCCGTCAGATCCGGGATCTCGTTGCCGCAGGCTGTCATGGATAACATCATTGCACATAATAAGGCTCCGCACACCATGTTTTTATTACGTCCTGTCATAATTTTATTCCTTTTCTTCCTTCCTGTCCGTTGCATCACTCATTGCATTTCTTTTCCAGTATAATATAGATTCCGGCGATTACAAGAGCAATTACGCCTACCACGAAGAAAAGTATGGTCTTCTGCAGGATCGGTGCGCCCCAGTAATCATATAAAGCTATTTTACCACAAGTACACAAAGAAAGCACTAAACCATAGATTCTGACGGGCTTATCCTTTTTCACGAAACCTGCAGTCACGCTTACCAGCGCGATCAGCATGATCAGAATACTGTTGATCACAGGAATATTTGTCTTGACGATCAGTGCCATATAGGTCAGGAATATCACAAGGATCAGTTCTCTGTGTTTAAAGTTCTTATAATATTTTTCCTGCAGGGTCAGCACCAGATAAGCCAGCACAAACACAAACATACATAAATAAGTAATGTAGGAATTCCGATATACCGGGTCTGCCAGACCGATCAGTGCTCCGACCTGTCCGATCAGTACGAATACGTTATATACGAGGATTCCCTTACCCCGCATACAATTCACATTATTGAACAGCAGAATGCTCACGAAGAGAATTCCGGAAAATGCCGGCAGTTTTATCATAGGCATCAAATGCGACAGAGCAAAAAATGCCAGTGAAAAAGTCAGCACGATCTCCTGGTAGGTACTCCATTCATGCACAAGGAACATACTGAGGATCGTTCCTGCCAAAAGCACATAAGCATAGGGGATCTCCTTCCCGTTCATCAGAAGCAGGATACAATATACCGTAGTAAGGATGGCATCCAGTGCCGCAAGGCCCCCTTTTGCCAGGCGTGACAGTACTTTTACTGCTATCAGCAATACCGTAGCACAGATCACAATTCCCCAATCATTCTCTATCACTGAAAATCCACAGAAAGTCACGAAACTGAAGAAATAGCACGGAAGCCATTTCTGCCATCCTTTTTCCGCCTTCCGCAAAGCGATCACAGTCAGTATTGTGATCACAAATGCTATTCCGGTCAGGGCAAAAATGCCTATATATCCATCCGTCTCTGCTGCTCTCCAATAATCATCCATACCGGCACCCGTCATAATTCCGGATACCAGAATAAATGCAATGTAAATAGCAAGCAATCCTCCACTTTTCACCACATGTCCGGTCTGCTTTTCTATTTGCGCATAACGGTTCTGTACGACAAGTACCAGATGTGCTATCAGGAAAAACACACTATAAGCTACAACCGCAACACCAACCGACATGCCCTGTGTCCACACAATACAGCCTACAGCCGTCGGGAACAGCATTGTGGTACTGGCAAGCAGGATCAGCTGTGATGCCGTATGGAATCTGTGCACCGGTACACAGGCGCACAATATACTCAGGATCAGGATCAATCCCATTACCATCAGGACCTCCGCCATCGATAACCCGGAGGACATGGATAGTGGGTAAGCACAGAGCCAGCAGGAAGCAATTCCCAGCAGTCTGTGGATCAGCGAATCCCGTTTCCGGCTCAACAATACCGTGCCTACGGTGATCACACCAATGATCAATGCTGCGGGAAACATCCCGAAATTATGTAAGGACAGCGTATTGATCATGGTGGACAGGTACAAAGCCGCCATGCCGATCGCCGAAAATATCTGTGCTAGCTTCGGTAATTTTCTCCGGATCAACAGCTCTGCCAGCAACACTACGCCCAGGGATACCACATAGAGAGAGATTCCCTTGATCCATCCGTTCATGAAATACATTCCCATCAGCACCAGGGCTGTCAGGATAAATACGCCTCCCACCACCGACAGAGCTATGGTTCCAATGAGATATTCCGCATTCTGCTTTTTCTTCGTCCCCTGTACTACAGTCTCTGCTGCCGGCTGTGCGGAGAACTGCCCTGACGATTGTGCAGTAACCTGTTCTGCCGGTTGCCCAGTGAACTGTCCTGCCGGCTGTTTCTGCATGGGCTCCTGTGTAGAAGGCTGTACGGACTCCTGTATCTGCCCTGCGGCAGCACTTTCTGCTCTTGCCGCATTCAGTTGCTGTCTCTGATGCCAGTATTCCACGCTTTTATCCAGCTCCGCCTGTAACTGCTCCACATACTGGGGCTGTTTCTGTATTCTCGGGATCAGCTGCTGTACATACTGTGTAAAGATCGGGTCCTTGGACTGCATCAGGTATTCCCTTGCCTGCTGCTCCAAAAGCTTTGCTCTGTCCTGCTGTGTATTCTGTTCCATATAATATCCTCCCGCATTGTATGATCTATTGCGTCATGTATGTTTTGTATCTCTCCATGTCCTGTCTGTGACAGTCCGCATGGATCAAAATACCGTCTTCCCTGTACTCCGTAGAAAAAACCTGTGCCTCTTCCATAAGATAGGAAGCTACATTCCCTGCGCTGTACGGGATCAGGAAAGTACAATCCACATTGTCCGCATAGACCTGCTGCTCAATGGCTTCTGCCAGTTCACGGATACCGGTATTCTGCCCTGCGGCGAGATACCAGTGCTCCTGTCTCTTCTGCGGCAGCGGTTCCATGCCGCATTTGTCTGCCTTATTATACACCACAATCTGCGGAATGTCACCTGCTCCCAGTTCCTTCAGAGTATCGGCAGTGACCTGCATCTGCTGTCTGTAATTTTCATCGGAAAAATCCACCACCTGGACCAGCAGATCTGCGTATTTTACTTCTTCCAGGGTCGAACGGAATGCCTTTACCAGACCGTGAGGCAGCTTATGAATGAATCCAACCGTATCCGTCAGGAAAAACGGCTTATTGTGCCCCGTATCTATACTGCGGACGCTGGTCTCCAATGTGGCGAACAGCATATCTTTTTCCATGACCGTCTTCTCCGGAAGCTCTCCGAACTGTTCCACCATGCGGTTCAGGATCGTAGACTTTCCCGCATTGGTATATCCCACCAGCGCCACCTGCGGAGTCCGGGACTGCTGTCTTTTCCTACGCTGCACATCCCGGGTCCTGCTGACATCCTCCAGTTCCTTTTTCAGTTCCGTGATCCGGTGTTCGATCTTACGTCTGTCCAGCTCCAGCTTCTTCTCACCGGTACCCTTGTTACTCATGCTGCCGCTGGCGCCGCCCTGACGGCTTAGTGCATCGTACATGCCCACCAGTCTCGGAAGCATGTATTGCAGTCTCGCTGTCTCCACCTGCAGTTTAGCTTCTCTGGTCTGTGCACGTATGGCAAATATGTCAAGGATCAGATTCGTCCGGTCAATGACGGTAAGCTCCAGCTCTTTCCCTAGATTTCTCACCTGCGAAGGCGTCAGGGAATTGTCGAATACAACCTCCTGCGCACCTCTCTCCTCCGCCAGTCTGCGTACCTCAGCCACCTTGCCCGTTCCGATATACAATGCTTTGTTCACATGATCCAGCCGTTGTACGATCTGGCCCACGACTTCCTTCTCCGCGGCTTCTGCCAGACTTGCCAGTTCTTCCATGGAATGTTCAAAATCCGCTTCTTCCCCGATGTCCACACCGACTAACAGCACCTTTACCGGTGCCTCCTGCATCTGTTCTTCCCTCATATAAAAATATATCCTTTTAAAATCATTATTTTGTCTCTAATTCAAACCAGAATTCCACACCGTTGGTATAATTGATCACACCGTAAGGCTGGTTCATGGAATCCATGATCGCCTTCACGATGGACAGTCCCACACCGCTGCCGCCGTATTCTCTGGTTCTGGCTTTATCTACTTTATAAAATTTCTCCCAGATGTGGCCGATGGAATCCTCCGGGATCGGCTTGCCGGTATTGAATACCGATACGCGCACCCTGCCATCCTTCTGTTCCATTTTGACATCGATGATCTTCTCACCCTCGCAGTGATTCACCGCGTTGGAGAAAAAGTTCATAAATACTTCTTCTATTTTAAATTCATCCGCCCATGCATAGATTGGAGGATACTCTTCCATCCGCACCGTGATATCATTCTGTTTGGTCAGGATCGCCGCCGACTGGATATAATTCTTCACCAGTGCCGTAATGTCGAAGCGTTCCATAGTCACCACATCGTTGCCGAATTCCAGTTGGTTCAGCGTCAGAAGCTTTTTCACCATGTTGTTCATCTTCGCCGCTTCATCCACGATGACATCACAGTAGAACTGTCTGCTCTCGGGATCATCATTGACGTCCTCCTGCAGTCCTTCCGCATAGCCCTGGATCAGAGCGATGGGAGTCTTCAGTTCATGGGAGACATTCGCCAGGAACTCCTTACGCATTTCATCGATAGCTTCCTTTTTCTCCACATCCCGCTGCAGCTCATTATTCGCAGTCTTCAGTTCTGAAATCGTCTGTTCCAGGGAATCGGACAGTTTATTAATGTTCTCACCCAGCAGATCAATCTCATTATGAGCCCTGCCCTGATATTTTGCTTCAAAATCCAGCTGTACCATCCGCTGTGAGATATCGTTCAGCTCCAGGATCGGCTTCGTCACACGTCTGGAGACAAACCAGATAATAATACCACCCGCCAGTGCTCCCAGGCAGCCGATCATCATATAAAACCGATTGGCGATCCTGGCACTCTCCTGAATACTGGAGAGCGGTGTCTGCATGATAAAAGAAATTCCGGTGTTCATCCTTCCGTAGATCTCTAAATATTCCTTATTCTCCTGCCCGGTTCTCTGGATCACATAGTCATCACCGTTCTCGATGATCCGCTCATTATCCGGAAACGTTCCGAAGCCGAACACATAGCCGATCAGACGGTTCTCCAGTCTCTCGCCGCCGTTGATGGATACATATTTCATGTTGGAATTCACGTCCATGACACATACTGTCATATTATAGCTTCTGCACACATCATCCAGTTCATGTGCGAATTCTTCCGAGCCATAGCTGTCACTCTCCGCCGCCTGCTTGATCGTCTCATAAGCATCGTGAATGACATCCAGCTTGCTCTGCATATAGACTCTGCCTAAAAACATGTAATTCAGCAGCAGGCACAAAAGGATCGTCCCGATCATCAGCCCGATAAATATCCAGGCGAACTGTCCTCTGATGGAATGCACTTTTTTCTTCTGCTGTTTATTCTGCTGTTTCATCCATTTTGTACCCCATTCCCCATATGGTCTTGATGAGATTGCCTTCCTCGCCCAGCTTGCTGCGCAGCTTCTTCACATGGGTATCAATGGTACGGGCATCCCCGAAGTAATCATAGTTCCATACGTTGTTCAGTATCTTCTCTCTGGACAGGGCAATTCCCTTATTTTCCATAAAATAGGTCAGAAGTTCGAATTCTTTATAGCTTAAGTCCACATCTTTGCCGTCTATGATCACGCGGTGTGCTGTCTTATCCACAGTGATCCCGCCGCAGGTCAGTGCTTCGTCCTGCCCTAGCTGGTTCGTCCTGCGTAGGATCGCTTCCACCCGTGCCACCAGGATCTTAGGGCTGAAGGGTTTGGAAATATACTCGTCCACTCCCAGCTGAAAACCCTGCAGCTCGTCTCTCTCATCTCCGCGAGCTGTCAGCATAATAATAGGAACTTTGGAGTTCACACGAATCTCCCGGCATACCTGCCAACCATCCATTTTCGGCATCATGACATCCAGAATGATCAGTGCAATATCCTTATCCTTATAAAAAATATCCAGTGCCTCCTCGCCGTCTCCGGCCTCCAGCACCTCAAAATTACTCTTCACCAGGAAATCCCGGACCAGCTTACGCATCCTGCTCTCATCATCTACTACCAGTATTTTCAGTCTGTCCATACATACCCTCACCTTTCTGTTGTAGACATAGTATAGCGCGGAAATATGTCAATTCTGTGAAACTTCGGTCTCCGTATTTCCTATATTCCCTGTATTTTCTATATGTAGTTCTCTCTCTTTTTCCCTAACCGTCTGCTCTCTCCGGGTCAGCTCCTGTTCCCAGGAAGCGTATTTATTCTGAAGATTCTGCTCGTAATTCAGGATATTGGGCTGGTCGGAATTCAATGTGATCACAAACATGGCAATGATTGCCACGAGCATCACGATATTCATGATCACCGACAGGCAAAGACCCGCCTTTTTGCCCCCGTCTTCCGGCATCGGCTGGATCCGTCTTCTGGCAGGGGACGTCTTCGTCCTGACATTAGCAAAGCTCGTCCACAGAGGGATCGGAGGCACTTCCTCCCCCAGTTCTTCTTCCCGGGCGCGTAGCTCTCCCTGCAGCTCCCTGAGGTACTCCAGTCCTACCGGGGTGCGGAACACCCGGTCTTCCAGCGCTTTTTTATAAATAGCAAGAACCGACTGCATATCCGCATGGTCAATGTGCTTATCCAGATAGGCGATCTTCTGCCGTTCCTGCTCCGCAAGTCTGGCATCCTTCTCGGAATAGAAGGCGAAGCCGGACACTACATGTTCTCTCTGTTCTACATCCATTTACAGTTTTTCCTCCGTTGTATCTGCCGCATTCTGCAGTAAGATATGCTCTCCCTGCACCAGGGGATAATGCACGGGGATCTCCCCATCCAGGTTCTCCCGATACATATCCACGGCTGTGATCTGGTGGTTCTCATAGGTAGTATAATAATAAATTCCCCTGTCTGCATTGCAGCAGGAAGTATAAATGGTGATCTCATACTTACCGTTTTCCAGACGGCAGCACCCTCTCGTCTGCGCCACACTTCCTAAGATATGGAAAAACTGACTGACGCTTTCAGACTCCGAGGTCCCCGATACAGAATTCATTTTCGTAAAAGCCACCCGGACAAAACGGGAGGCAGAGGACAGATCACCGGGCAGTCCCATAGCTCCCATGCCGCGGCTGTACGGCTGCAGCGGAAGCTGCTCCGAGAAACGATTCACCGGCTGGTCCGGAGACAGATAGCTGTAATCATTCAACCGGAACAGCTGCTTGTCAAAGGGAGGATTGTTCGTCAATACTCCTACGGGATTATCATAGATGTTCAGTCCTTCCTCGACTGCCTCTATCGTAATTGCCTCGTCCCTGTCCGCCAGAATCCAGTGCAGCTGTGATGTCGGAAACTGCTCGCTGAACCGCGTATCCACCAGATTGATGTGGGCTAACAGCGTCCGGGCTTCCTGCACCGTAGCACACTGTCCCAGGATCCAGGGAATGAACTCGAACTGTGCGATATTGTCTCTGCCCTCCTTGGGCTTACGATATACGGCGTTACCCGCGAAATTAAGGCCTGCCATGCCCAGACCCTTCTCATTGACCGCATCATAATACAGAGGATAATCCCCTACCATGTGTGCAATGCCGATCATGGCATAATGCTCAGTCAGTGCATTCTGATGCCGTAACTGAAAAGAGTAATTACGCGGTGTCACCACCACTTCTTCTCCATAATTAAATTCATAATCAAAAGTTCTGCCAAAATAAAAATCCTGCGATCTATAAGTTGCTGCTGTGCACATAGTGGTCTCCTTTACTGTTTTCAAGTGAATGTAGATTACTCTTAGTCTATAGCATTTGCAGAATGATTGCAAGTATGCGAAAAACGTTGACGCATCGTAAAAAAAGTGTTAATATTAAGGGACAAAAAGAGTGCTACCGTACAGCAACGGTTCACCTTAGTTTATAGTTCTAAAAAAGCAACTTGTACCTTTGGTGGAGGCGGTTGCTTTTTTAATGTTTTCGTTAAATTTCCCATTCGTATCACCTCCGATAATACTGGAAGTTCTCAAAATGTTCCCATTCTGGCGAAAGGCGAACCGCTTACCGTTTTGGCAGCACCCACGTTTATTATAAGGTATAGAGGACTGTTTTCCTATGAATTTCTAAAAAATAAGTATACAAAATTGAGTATGTTGAAATTAGCTATTTTCACGGATTTGGATTTTGTGCATCTTTACTAAGTGTCCTATTACTTGTATTTTCAGGCTGTTCACAGCAAAAAGGTTCCACCGGAATTCTCCGGTGGAACCTTTTTATGTTAGTTTTTACACAACTAATTCTTAAAAATGTTTTGGATCAAACTGTGGTTAAGATTACTGTAACAGAGACAGTACACCCTGGTTAGCCTGATTAGACTGAGCCAACATAGCCTGACCTGCCTGAGACAGGATGTTGTTGTTGGAGTACTTAACCATCTCAGTAGCCATATCAGTATCACGAATCTGGCTCTCTGCGCTGGTGGTATTCTCTACAACGTTGTCCAGGTTGTTGATGGTGTGCTCAAGTCTGTTCTGAACTGCACCAAGTGCGGAACGCTGGGTGGAAACTTTCTGGATTGCATCTGAAATCTTATCAATTGCCTTGGTTGCATTACTTCCATCCGTACCACCTACTTGTAATCCAGTAATATGCAGTCCCGCCGTACTCATCGATGAAATACTCATGTTAATCTTGTTATCTGCAGTAGAATCTGCTCCAACATGCAAATCTAAAGAAATTGCCTCATTATATGTATAGGTTTCAGGAGTACCATTGGAAGTAAATTCAACTGGATTTCCATCTGTTGCTGCGCCAGTTGCCACTTTTGCAATTTCTCCATTTACAGCAGCAAGTTCAGCAGTTTTTGCATCACCCAATTTGATTTGATCACCCTGCACGGTTGCAGAATCCGCAATAATTGTCTTGCCATCCCAAGTTCCACCTTCTACTAATCCGCTAGTAAAAGTGTATTTAATCTTACCTGTAGATGCATCAAATCCAGCTGGATCTGCAGTGAATGTTGACCCTGTACCCATCACTTTTGTAACACCCGAGAAATCAATTGCTTCATAAACAGTGTCAGTTTTCTGATTCTGAGTAGAATCTCCTTTTAACAAATATGTCTCATTGAATTTCGTTGTTGTGGAAACACGATCAATTTCTGTCAGTAACTGATCCACTTCATCCTGAATATATTTACGATCATCTTCAGAATTGGTTCCGTTTGCAGACTTTACTGCCAGCTCATTCATTCTCTGCAACATATCCTGAACTTCGTTCAGAGCACCTT
>OODU01004154.1_pt1 | contig 10103 bp, 9 predicted proteins | sample 1671171 | NCBI WGS metagenome assembly OODU01 (sample SAMN06348129, study PRJEB24527) | human gut metagenome | biome: human gut; feature: ankylosing spondylitis patient; material: feces | host: Homo sapiens | place: China | collected 2015-10
ATCCTGACCCGTTATAAGAGAATGCAGGGCTACGAGGCTCTGTGGCAGCCCGGTACGGACCATGCAGCCATCGCAACGGAGGTTAAGGTCATTGACAAGCTGAGAAAAGAGGGCGTGGACAAGCATGATCTGGGCCGTGACAAATTCCTGGAAGCATGCTGGGACTGGAAGAAGGAGTACGGCACCCGCATCATCAAGCAGCTGCACAAGCTGGGCTCCTCCGCTGACTGGGACAGAGAACGTTTTACCATGGACAAGGGCTGCTCCGATGCAGTGCTTGAGGTATTTGTAAAGCTGTACGAGAAAGGCTACATCTACAAAGGCTCCCGCATCATCAACTGGTGTCCGGTCTGCCAGACTTCTATTTCCGACGCAGAGGTAGAGCATGAGGAGCAGGACGGCTTCTTCTGGCACATCAATTACCCAATCGTGGGCGAGGAAGGCCGTTTCGTTGAGATCGCAACCACCCGTCCGGAGACGCTGCTTGGTGATACCGCAGTTGCAGTAAACCCGGAGGATGAGCGCTATAAAGATATCATCGGCAAGATGTTAAAGCTTCCGTTAACTGACCGCGAGATCCCGGTGATTGCGGATGAATATGTAGACAAAGAGTTTGGTACCGGCTGCGTGAAAATCACCCCGGCTCACGACCCGAACGACTTCGAGGTTGGACGCCGCCACAACCTGGCTGAGATCTGCATCATGCATGACGATGCGACCATCGACTGCAAGGGCAGCAAGTATGACGGTATGGACCGCTATGAGGCCCGCAAGGCTATGGTAGAAGACTTAAAGGCACTGGGGCTGTTAGTTAAGGTTGTTCCGCATTCCCATAATGTAGGAACCCATGACCGCTGCAAGACCACCGTTGAGCCGATGGTAAAACAGCAGTGGTTCGTCCGCATGGATGAGATGGCAAAACCGGCGATCGCAGCATTGAAGAACGGCGACTTAAAATTCGTTCCGGAGAGCTTCGGAAAGACCTATCTGCACTGGTTAGAGGGAATCCGTGATTGGTGTATCTCCAGACAGCTGTGGTGGGGCCACCGGATCCCGGCTTACTACTGCCAGGAGTGCGGCGAGATCACCGTTGCAAAATCCATGCCGGAGAAGTGCCCGAAGTGCGGCTGCACCCACTTAAAGCAGGATGAGGATACCCTGGATACCTGGTTCTCTTCTGCACTGTGGCCGTTCTCTACCCTGGGCTGGCCGGAAAAAACCAAGGAGCTGGAATACTTCTACCCGACCGACGTGCTGGTAACCGGTTACGATATCATCTTCTTCTGGGTTATCCGTATGGTATTCTCCGGATATGAGCAGACCGGCAAGTGCCCGTTCAACACCGTCCTGATCCACGGTCTGGTACGCGACAGCCAGGGACGCAAGATGAGTAAGTCTCTTGGCAATGGTATCGATCCGCTTGAGGTTATCGACAAGTACGGCGCAGATGCCCTGCGTATGACGCTGATCACCGGTAATGCACCGGGCAACGACATGCGTTTCTACTGGGAGAGAGTGGAAGCGAGCCGCAACTTCGCAAACAAGGTATGGAACGCCTCCCGCTTCATCATGATGAACATGGAGAAGGCTCCGGTCCACGAGGTTTCCTTAGATGACCTGACCATGGCAGACAAGTGGATCCTGTCCAAGGTAAATACCCTGGCGAAGGATGTCACTGAGAACCTGGATAAATTCGAACTTGGTATCGCCTTGCAGAAGGTTTATGACTTCATCTGGGAAGAGTTCTGCGACTGGTACATCGAGATGGTAAAACCGCGTCTGTGGAATGACGAGGACAGCACCAAGGCAGCAGCACTGTGGACCTTAAAGACGGTTCTGATCAACTCCTTAAAACTGTTGCATCCGTATATGCCGTTCATCACCGAGGAGATCTTCTGCAACCTGCAGGATGAGGAGGCGTCCATCATGGTATCCGCATGGCCGGAGTACAAGGCAGAGTGGAACTTTGAGCAGGATGAGTATGCCGTGGAGACCATCAAGGAGGCAGTCCGTGCGATCCGTAATGTGCGTACTTCCATGAACGTGGCACCGAGCAAGAAAGCAAAGGTTTATGTGGTTTCCGAAAATGAGAAGCTGCTTCAGATCTTCGAGCACAGCAAGGTATTCTTTGCAACCCTGGGCTATGCAAGCGAGGTATTCTTACAGAAGGATAAGCAGGGCATTGCCGATGACGCAGTATCCGTTGTAATTCCGGAGGCATCCATCTATATGCCATTTGCAGAGCTGGTTGATATCGCGAAAGAGGTTGAGCGCCTGCAGAAAGAGGAAGAGCGCCTCACCAAGGAGCTTGCACGTGTAAACGGCATGCTGTCCAACGAGAAGTTCGTAAGCAAAGCTCCGGAAGCAAAGATCAACGAGGAGAAGGCTAAGCTGGAGAAATACACCCAGATGATGGAGCAGGTAAAGGCACGTCTGGCACAGCTGCAGTAACTGGCGGCGTGAAGTGGAACAAAAATAAATTTCGCAATCGTTCATAATTTTAAGTGGACAGGCATAGATTACAATGATAGACAAGAATGCGCGGGATTACCTGCTGGGGATCCCGCTTTGGACAAAAAAGAAAAATACGCTGGATGAGGTCCGGGATTTTCTGGAAAAGCTGGGAAATCCGGATGAAGCATTAAACATCATCCATGTGGCAGGAACCAACGGAAAGGGTTCGGTGTGTGCGGACCTGACAGCCATTCTCATGGAAGCCGGATATCATGTGGGAACGTTCGTGTCCCCGCATCTCGTGGACGTGAAGGAGCGGTTCCTTTATGATGGAAAACCGGCTGATGAGGCAGACTTTTCGGAAAGCTTCGCCCGGGTAAAGGCTGTCACTGACGAAATGATGGAAAAGGGCTATTCGCACCCGACCTTCTTTGAGTTTGTATTCCTGATGGCAATGGATTTATACGGACGGAAAAAGCCGGACTTTGTCGTCCTGGAAACGGGACTGGGCGGACGGCTGGATACGACCAATGTGATCCGGCATCCGTTAGCCTGTGTGATTACCTCGATCAGTCTCGACCATACGCAGTATCTGGGTGATACCGTGGAGAAGATCGCGGCAGAAAAAGCCGGGATCATCAAGCCGGGTGTGCCGCTTGTGTATGATAATAACGACAAGGCGGCAGGAGCCGTGATCGCGGCAGCTGCGGACAGGCTTGGCTGCGCAGCTTATGGACTTACGGCAGAAGGTGCGTACCGGGAGGTTTCCTTTGCGGCGCCTTACCAGGCTATGAATGCGGCACTGGCGGTGAAAGTACTGGAGGTACTGGATATTACCGGTGTGGATGATGCCGTGTGCAAAAAAGCGCTGGCTTCGGTGCACTGGAATGGCCGGATGCAGCAGGTTGCTCCTGATGTCTGGGTGGACGGTGCACACAATCCGGGCGGGATCCGTGCATTTATCCAGGCAGTGAAGGAGCAGATGGCAGAGATGGATCCGCAGGAGACATTGTGCCAGCAGCCGGGGATTCATCTTTTATTTGCGGCGGTGTCGGACAAGGATTACCGTGAGATGATCCGGCTGCTTTGCGGTGAACTTTCTCCAGAATCGGTTACGGTGGTGCAGCTTCAGAGTGAGCGGGGACTTCAGGCAGATGCCCTGGCGCGTCAGTTTGAGGAAGCCGGATGCAGCCATGTCACTGCGTTTGATTCCACAAAGAAAGCGCTTGATTTTGCACTTTCCGAAAAGAAGAAAGGAGAACACCTGTATATGGTGGGCTCTTTGTATCTGATCGGGGAAATTCTGGAAACCCTGAAGCAGCGCGGATGTTAAATGCGCATGGAAAAGCATTGGGGAATTTCATTGCGGGGCGAGTATGTGGGGCGGTAACATTTCTGCTGTCAGCTGTCTGATTGCAGGTGGCGGCAAACGACGAAAGGAAATTGTATGCTGGATTTTGAAGAAGAGATCGCACGCTTCCAGCCGAGTCTGGAAGTCGGTGATGTGGAAACGCAGATTGTGAAAGAGGATCTGACCGATATGACAGATCTGATGGTGGAACTGCTGAAAAACAGGGAGTAACAAAAAACGAATATGAAAACAGGAACGAAAAACCGGCAGATTGCCAATGCCTATTATAACATTGGTCTGGAAAAAGCAAAAAGCCGGGATCTGTCCGGCGCGGTTACTGCGCTGAAAAAGAGTCTCCGGTTTGACAAATATCAGACCGATGCGAGAAATCTCCTGGGCCTTATTTACAATGAGATTGGCGAGGTAGGTGCGGCGTTGACCCAGTGGGTCATCAGCTTAAACCTGCAGGAGCAGGACAACCTGGCAGAAGAATATCTGCGTAAAGTCCATGCGGCAAGAGGGTATCTGGAGTTGGCGGATCAGGCTGCGAAGAAGTATAATCAGGCACTGATCTATGCCCAGAACGACAACGAGGATCTGGCTGTCCTGCTTTTGATGCGCATGGTAGAGGAATTCCCGCAGTATGTCAAGGCACAGGAACTGCTTGCGCTTTTGTACCTCCATCATGAGGATTATATCAAGGCGGGACGGTGCCTGTACCAGGCTTTAAAGATTGACCGCTACAACCCGTGGGCGCTCCATTACATGGACATCGCCAAGCACAATACCGGCAAGGCTGAGGTGGAAAAACGGAAATTGCAGAATGCCTTTTCCCACCGGCAGATGCAGGACGATGACATCATCATGCCGCCAAGCTATAAGGAAAATACCGGCTGGCAGTCAGTATTAAATATCCTGGTCGGCCTGGTACTTGGTGCCATGGTCATCTTCTTTCTGGTCATGCCAGCGAGTACCGAGTCCCTGAATGCGAAGCATAATCAGGAACTGAAAAATACGCTGGAGGAGTTAAACCAGAAAAATCTGGAGATCGACAGCTTAAACCAGAAGGTGGAGACAGCGAAGAGTGCACAGGATCAGGCAGAGGAAAATTTAAAGACTCTGCAGAATTCCAGTGGAGGCACCCTGGCGCAGTACCAGAACCTGGTGAAAATCCTGCAGGCATACCGGGATGAAGACCAGCAGACAGCCGTGCTGTTGTATGTGGATACCGACTGGTCTGTATTAAATGACGGCGTGCTGAATGAAACGGTAGCATGGATCCAGAAGGATATGGCTGAAAATGGTTACACAGTACTCATGAACATGGGCGATGAAACGCTGGCGGCAGGAGATGCTGCAAAGGCTGAGGAATATTACCAGAAGAGCCTGCAGATCAAGGCGGACAACCCGGAAGTGATCTACAAGCTGGGTATGGCATATGTGACGGCCGGAGACCAGCAGACCGCGACCCAGTATTTTACGGACATCATCATGAATTATCCGAATTCGGATTATGTGGACGATGCGAAGACCCAGAGAGGGTACTAAATTAAAAAATAAGAAAAGGTACGACAGAGAATACACAGAATGTGTGCTCTGCCGTACCTTTTTTGTTGTAGTGGATATTAGAAGCAGTGCCAGTGGTGCGAGTGTTGTTTTTGAGGGAAGCTTGAGCAGCCACATCGCTGTTGTGGATTTATTTTTCGGAAAGGAAGGGAGTTTTATATATGTACGAACAGACTTTTTCTTATGAGGCGCACGGGCAGACCCTGATAATTCATCTTCCAAAGGAGTTAGACCATCATAATTGCCGGAATTTAAAGTATGAGACCGATCTTTTGTTATCGGAAAATTATATCAACAAGGTGGTGTTTGACTTTTCCAGAACGGAATTTATGGATTCTTCCGGGATCGGGATTTTATTGAACCGCTACAAACAGATGGCGGGAAGCGGCGGCACGGTGACGATTTATGGAGTGAATGCCCAGATAGGGCGCGTGTTGGCCATCGGAGGGATTGGCCGGATCATGAAATATTTTGATACAAAGGAAGCGGCAATCGCAGGGTGAGAGCCCATGCACGAAAATGACTGCAAAAAACAGCTGTCTGGATTGGGCAGGAGAAAATGGAAAACAGTACGTGGAAAGTTGGGACAGGTTGTGACAAAAGAATCGAAAAGCTGAAAAACGGGAGGATGGGAATATATGGAGCGTTTTCGGATGGAACTGGAGAGCCTTTCAAGAAATGAGGAGTTTGCCCGGGTCGTGGTTGCAGTGTTCATGAGCCGCCTGGACCCGACATTGGAGGAAATCGACGATGTGAAGACAGCTGTCTCTGAGGCGGTGACCAATGCGGAAATCCATGGTTATGGTGGAGAAAGCGGCATCATCACAGTGGAAGTGGAGACAGAGGGAAAGGAACTTACGGTGGTGGTGGAAGATTATGGCGTGGGAATCCGGAATGTGGAGAAGGCCATGGAACCCATGTTTACCACGGACAAGACAGGAACCCGATCCGGTATGGGATTTTCCTTTATGGAGGCCTTCATGGACCAGGTCCATGTGGAGTCCGAGCTGGGCAAGGGGACAAAGGTTATTATGCGAAAACAAATCGGCAGGTGAATGTGTATGGATGACACAAGAAAGCTTTTGCAGCGTGCCCATGCCGGTGATGAGGAAGCGAGGGAGCGGCTGGTCATGGGAAATGTGGGGCTGGTCTGGAGTGTGGCAAGACATTACAACGGACGGGGACACGAATTGGAGGATCTGTTCCAGATCGGATGCATCGGCCTTTTAAAGGCGGTGGACAAGTTTGATCTGGGGTTTGGGGTACGTTTTTCGACTTACGCAGTGCCAATGATCGCTGGCGAGATCCGGCGCTTTCTGCGTGATGACGGCATGATCCGCGTGAGTCGTTCTATGAAGGAGCTTGGACTTCGCATCCACAAAGCACGGGAAGCTTTCACAGCGCGGTATGGGCGGGAACCGGGACTTTCGGAACTTGCGAAGGAGCTGGATATCAGCTGTGAAGAAGTTGCAGCCTGCATGGGAGCCGGAGCTGAGGTGGAATCGCTGTACCGGGAGTCTGGAAATGGAGACGATGGAGGACTGCGCCTGATGGACCGGATTCCGGATGGAACACAAAATGAGGAGCAGCTTATGAACCGGCTTGTCTTAAACCAGTTGATGGAAAAATTGCCAGAAAAAGACCGGGAGATCATCGTGCGGCGCTATTTTGAAAATCAGACCCAGACACGGATCGCGGCGGATCTAAACATTTCCCAGGTGCAGGTATCGCGGCTGGAAAAGCGGATTTTGAAGCAGATGCGGGAATATCTGGGGGCATAGCTGCGCATACTGAGATTCAGAAAAACGCAAAGCCTGATATGCCGTGGATCCGGATTGGAACTGCAGGAAAAGTCTTCTTCTTGACTCTTTAACCACAATAAAACGGATAGTTGGAAAGTTTTTCTTTGGTAAAATTTATGAAAACTTCCATTGCTTTTGTTTTGTAATGAGCAGGATGATAGGCGATTCCAAGTTCCCATGCCGGAAAATCTTCTTCGTTGAGGGGATAGCAGTTGGGACGTGAAAGAACATTGGAAAAGAAAGCACACATTTCAGAGGTAAAAGTTAACCCGTATCCTGCACTGCACAGAGAGAATGCCAAATCTGCACTTTTGGTTTCTAAAACAATTTTAGGAACAATATTTTTTTGAATAAAAAGTTTATCTGCTAGTTTCCGGATGTGACCACCGTGGTGCAAAAGGACAAAAAATTCGTTTTTTAGTTCATCAAAAAGAATTTCACCAGATTCTGTAATACTTTTTTTACAAATGGTATTAACCGGTGAATTGGGTGGAACGGCAAGAAAAAAGCGTTCTTTGATTAAGGGAAGGAAGGTTAAGTTTTCGCAAAAGATAGGTGCAATCATCAAAGCAAAATCTAAGATACCTTTTGAAATCTGGGATTGAAGAGTAAACATGGGTTCTTCGTATAATTCAATTTCTATATGTGGGTATTCTTTGCGAAAATCGGGCAGGATCAAGGGGAGAAATTGCATGCTTCGTGCAGGAGATATACCAATGGAAAGTTTGCCATGAAGACACAGTTTGCTTTCTTCAATCCAGATTTTTGCCTGTTTATGTTGAAAAAGAATGTTTTCGGCAACTTCCAGATAATGTTGCCCTGCATAGGTTGGGCGCAATGGTGTAACGCCACGCTCAAATATTTTAATACCGAGTTCTTCTTCTATTCGCTGAAGGTGCTGGCTCAGTGCAGGTTGGGAAATATATAGTTTTTCTGCGGCTTTATGAAGCCCACCTTCATGATAAATTTCCATGAGGTATTCTAACTGTCTGAAATTCATAAAAATCCTCCTAATGGTTGATAAGATAAAGGTTATCAAATGAAAATAATTTTAATATTAGCCTTATCTAATTGTTAATAGTACAATAAAAATGCACATAAATCAATGTAAATTGTGGAAAAATCACATATAACATATGACTATTGTTGAAAATTGCCTATAATAATGAAAAATATACAAAGTTTTTAGGACAATTTACGATTGCGTGATTTTATAAACCATGCTAAAATCCTTGATGTAACTAAAATTAAACCAATATTAAGGGGGAAACGAAAAATGAAGTTATCCACAGGAATGAAAAAAGCCCTTTCTATGTTTCTTACAGCTGCACTTGTAGTTTCAGGTGTTTATGTAAGTGATGGAAAGGCATCTGCTAAAGATCAGGTTTTAGCAGTAACAGCAGGTACTACAAACAGTATCAAAGTTGAAACAAATGTAAAAGTTGCAACAAGTGCAGAGATTACATTTGTAAAACCTTCAACTTTCGCAGGCGTTGAACTTACTGGTGCAGCAACAAACGGTGTTGTTGCAATAGCAAAGGCAGCAACAAATGCAGCAACAGCAGAGTACATAGTTGATGTTTATGCAAGCAAAGTTGTAGTAGCAACAAAAGAAGCTGTAGCAACAAAAGCTCCAGAAGCAACAAAAGCTCCAGAAGCAACAAAAGCTCCAGAAGCAACAAAAGCTCCAGAAGCAACAAAAGCTCCGGAAGCAACAAAAGCTCCAGAAGCAACAAAAGCAACACAGTCATTAAAATCTTCAAAGAAAGCTGCAAAAGCAGTTGAAGAAAAGACAGTTGAGAAGGTTGTTGAAGAGAAGACAAAAGTTGCTACAATCGTTGTTAAAGTTACAGCAGCAGCTACAACTCCATCAACAAAACCAGCAGCAACAGCAACAGCTCCAGCAGCAACAGCAACAGCTCCAGCAGCAACAGCAACAGCTCCAGCAGCAACAGCAACAGCTCCGGCAGCTTCAACAACACCTTCAGCAGTTCCTTCAGAGCAGCCTACAACAGCTCCTACAAAGAAGCCTGCAAAGAGTAAAGCTAAATTTACAGTAGCTAAGAAAGTTGTTATCGCAGCAGGAAAGTCTAAGACAATTAAGTACACAGCTAAGGATACAAAGGGTAAGACAATCAAAGCTAAAGTATCTAAGAAAGCTAACAAGAAGTACGCTACAGTTAAGGTTACATCAAGCAAGAAGATTAAGATTACAGTACCTAAGAAAGCTAAGAAATATAAGGGATACTATGGTACAGTAACACTTAAGGCTGGAAAGAAGACAGCTAAGATTAAGATTTATGTTCAGAACAAGACAACTAAAGCTAAGGCTGCTAAGAAGAAAGTAACAGTTAAGAAGAATAAGACAGCTAAGGTTACAGTTAAGGTTAAAGCTCAGAACAAGAAGAAAGCTACAACAGATACAGTTAAGGTTACAATTCCTAAGTCTAAGAAGAAATATTTGACATACAAGTCAGCAAAAGTTTCTAAGGGTAAAGTAGTTGTTTCACTTAAGGCTAAGAAGAAGAAAGTTAGCAAAGTACCTGTAACAATCAAAGTAGGAAGCAAGAAAGTAAAGGTAACTGTTAGAGTTAAATAATTGACCGAGCGATAGTGAGGGAAAACTTTAAAAAGTTGATAAACTTATCTTGATAATACAAATTATATACCAGCCACATGCAATAGTGTGTGGCTGGTTTTTCTTTTTTAGAAAGGGAATGATGCAAAGGGGAAATAGGGCAGACAGGAAAGAAAAGTAGGTTGGAAATTAATAATGCCAAAAGTAATAATATAAACAAGAAAGTAGTGTAAATAGAAAAGCAAACAAGGAAGTAGAGTAAAAAGAAAAGTGATACAAATAAGAAAGTAAAACAGACAAGTAATAATACAGGCAAGAGAGTAGAGCAGGTCGGAAAGCGAGGCAAACAAGA
>OODU01004158.1_pt1 | contig 10093 bp, 8 predicted proteins | sample 1671171 | NCBI WGS metagenome assembly OODU01 (sample SAMN06348129, study PRJEB24527) | human gut metagenome | biome: human gut; feature: ankylosing spondylitis patient; material: feces | host: Homo sapiens | place: China | collected 2015-10
ACCATATAGATTTTTTGTACGCCGCCGCCCGCCATCGAGCAGAGTTTTACACCTAATTGGGGATAAAACAGCTTATGTCCGGCGGTGGCATTATCATTGTGGCGCAGACGGTGATTCCACAGCTCTCCACATTGTTCTCATAAGAGATAGTCCTTCATGGGTGGAATCATTGACAAGATCACTGATTTCATAAAGGAAATGCTGCAAGGGTGGGTGCTGTCCAACCTTGAAACCATGTTTACCGATGTGAATGACAAGGTAGGCACGATTGCAGGGGAGGTCAGCAAGACACCCAGCTCATGGAACTCCGGTATTTTCAGCATGGTGCAGACGTTATCGGAAAATGTCATTGTCCCCATAGCGGGAATGATTATCAGCTTTGTGCTGGTCTATGAGCTGATCACAATGGTTATCGACAAAAACAACATGCACGACTTTGATACGAGCCTGTTTTTCCGTTTTTTATTCAAGGCTTGTATCGCTGTCAGCTTACTTTCTAAGACCTTTGATATTGTCATGGCGGTCTTTGACGTGGGAAGTCATGTAGTGACACAGGCGGCAGCTTCCATATCCGGCTCAACGAGTCTGGATGTGCAGGCTACGCTTACTTCCATGTTCAACAGCCAGATTGACAGCATGGGTATCGGGGAGCTGATAGGACTTGGAATGGAAACCATGATCATCAGCCTGTGTATGAAAATCATGTCCGTCCTTATCACCGTTATTTTATACGGACGTATGATTGAAATATACCTTTATGTATCAGTAGCACCAATTCCGGCGGCAACCGTAACCAACAGGGAATGGGGAACAGTCGGAACCAACTATCTAAAGGGACTTATCGCTTTGGCATTTCAGTGATTTTTCATTATGGTATGTGTGGCAATCTATGCTGTGCTTGTGGCAAGCGTGGCAGTCGCAGGCAATCTTCACAGTGCCTTATGGTCTGTGGCAGCCTATACCGTAATCTTATGCTTCAGCTTATTCAAGACAGGTTCCTTATCAAAATCAATTTTTAACGCCCACTAATTCATGGTGGGTGTTGCCCATATATGGGTATGCACACGAAAGGAGCAGACTATGGCAATATCAGTACCAGTGCCAAAAGACCTGAGTGGCATCAAAACGAAAGTAGCATTAAACCTTACTAAAAGACAGATCATCTGTTTTAGCGGAGCTGCCATTACCGGAGTTCCTTTGTACTTTCTTACAAAGGGAGTTTTAGGAACACAGGCGGCAGCCCTTATCATGGTGGGAGTGATGCTGCCATTTTTCTTTTTGGCAATGTATGAACGGGACGGGTTTCCGGCAGAAAAGATTCTGTACTTTATGATACGGCAGAAGATGCTTACACCGGGGATTCGTCCTTTTAAATCGGAAAACCTCTACGAGCAGTTGGAGGAAAGAGAAAAAATAAAGAAGGAGGTGCGCTACCTTGAAGAAAAGGCTTTCAAAAAATCCTCAGCAAAAGGCGCAAGCCGGAAACCGCAGAATGTCGGAAAATAAGCAGGCAGCAAATAAAACCGGGCTTACATTTTCTGAAAAGAAGCGGTTAGTGGAGCTTAGACGTATCCTTGCCGGAAACGGGAAGAAACAGGCAAAGCCGGATACTGCACAGAAAACCATTACCTTCAAGAAGATGTTTCGTGATGGTATCTGTCAGGTAACACATAATCTTTACACGAAGATGGTGGAGTTTTACGACATCAACTATGACCTTCTGGAAGTAGAAGACCAGGGAGATATTTTAGAGGAGTACAGCAAGCTCATCAATTATTTTGATCCGTCCATTAAGTTTGAACTGTTCTTATTCAACAGGCAGGTCAATGAACAGGCACTTGCGGAGCAGTTTGACATACCTTTGCAGGATGATGATTTTGACGATATTCGTGAGGAATACACACAGATGCTTAAGCATCAGTCGGCAAAGGGAAACAACGGTATCATCAAGTCAAAGTATCTCATTTTTGGTGTGGAAAGCACCGGATACAAGGAAGCTAAAAACAAACTGAATAATATTGAGAAAGATGTTATCAGAAACTTAAATAACATCGGCACAAATGCCCGGTCACTTGACGGAAAGGAAAGACTTCGTATCCTGCATGAGTATTTTAATCAGGGAACGATGGAGCCTTTCCGTTTTTCATTTAAGGAACTGTCAGAGTCTGGCAAGTCCGTCAAGGACTATATTGCACCGCCGGGGTTTGACTTTAGGTATCCGAGCAGATTTAAGTCCGGCAGTATGTACGGAAGTGTTCACTATCTGGATATTATCGCACCGAGATTTAATGACGAGCTGCTCAAGAAGCTCCTTGACATTGATGATAACCTTACCATTACCATGCACATGCAGACGATGGATCCGGTAAAGGCAATCAAGATGTTAAAGGGTGCTCTGACGAACATTCAGAAAATGAAGATTGAGGAGCAGAAAAGGGCTGTCCGCAGCGGCTACGATATGGATATTCTTCCTACGGACATCATCACTTATGAAAAAGACACCTTAGAGCTTTTAGACGATCTGAATACGATCAACCAGAAGATTGTAAAAATGACCTTCCTGATTACCTGTTACGGAAAGACAAAAAGGGAGCTTGAGAACATCACGCAGAGGGTGTCCGGCATTATCCAGCAGGCAAACTGCAATTTGCGATGCTTGCAGTATTTGCAGGAGCAGGGGCTTATGGCATCTGCACCGATTGGCTGCAATGATACCGGAATCGAGAGAGTGCTGACAACCAAAAGCACTGCTATTTTAGTTCCGTTCTGCACACAGGAGCTGTTCATGCCTGCTCCGGCAATTTATTACGGGTTAAATGCCCTCAGTAACAACATGATTATGGCAGACCGCAAAAGGCTCCGTACACCAAACGGCGTGATACTTGGAACACCGGGTTCCGGTAAGTCCTTCAGCGCAAAGAGGGAGATTTTATCCTGTTTCCTTATGACAAGAGATGACATTATCATCTGTGATCCGGAGGGAGAGTATTTCCCGTTGGTACAGACACTAAAGGGACAGGTCATAAGGCTTGCCACTGATTCCAAAGACTATTTAAACCCGATGGATATTCAGTTATCCCACAAAGGGGACAAGGAAGCTCTGAAATTAAAGAGTGACTTTCTCATTACCCTGTGTGATCTGATTGCCGGAGGAAAGGACGGTCTGGAGAATGATGAGAAGGGTATCATTGACGAATGTATCCGTCATATTTACGATACCTATTTTGAAAACCCTGTGCCGGAGAATATGCCTATCCTTGAGGATTTATACAATGCACTCTTAAAATATGAGCCGAAAAACGTGGAAAAGGAGCTTGCAAAGGAAGCAAAGGCAAAGGCAGTTAGAATTGCCAACAGCCTTGTGTTGTATGTAAGCGGTTCGCAGAATTATTTTAACCACCGTACCAACGTGGACTCACAGAACCGTATCATCTGTTTTGACATCAGGGACTTGGGAAAGCAGTTAAAGGAGCTTGGTATGCTGATTGTACAGGACGCAGTATGGAACAGGGTATCACAGAACAGGGAGCGTAAGATTGCCACCCGTTATTACTGTGATGAGTTCCACCTTCGTTAAAGGAAAAGCAGACTGCCATTTACTCTGTGGAAATCTGGAAGCGTTTCAGAAAGTGGGGAGGTATCCCGACAGGGCTTACCCAGAACGTGGGTGACTTCTTACGTTCAGAGGAAATCGAGGGTATCTTGGGCAACAGTGACTTTGTGTATCTGTTAAACCAGAACGCAAAGGATCAGGCGATACTTGCAGACAAGTTAGGGCTTTCTGAAAAGCAGCTTTCCCATGTAACCAATTCCGAGCCGGGTTCTGGTCTGATACTGTTTGACAACGTGGTTATTCCGTTTGTTGACAAGTATCCGACAAACACCAAAACCTATGCGATTATGAACACCAAGCCGGAGGAAGCAGTTAAGAAAGATGAGGCGAGTTAATGGCAGATAAAAAGACAGGAAAAAGCACCGCTTCCCATAAAAAGGCTGTGAAAGAATTTCAAAAGGAAGGTAATCCAGACTTTCAAAAAAGCGGCGGCTCAGATTTTCAGCCGAGAGCTTCCGATGTCTTTAAGGAGAAAATAGGAGCTTCACAAAAGCCCAGCGCATCGAAAAGCCATGCGAAAAAGGAGTATGGGGAAACTTTTGGACAAAATGTCCAGAAGTCCGGTGCCGATAAGGAACAGGAGGAAAAGGCAACATTTACCAAAGCCGAGAACACGTTTTACGGACAGGATAATTCCGGTCAGACGGAGGAAAACGGGAAAAGGCAGGAAGAAAAAGAGGATTACCACCGCAGGGACACTTACAGGAAGTCACAGGAAAAGGGCAAATACCATAAAAAGCGTGTGCAGCGAGAGCATAAACACAGGGAAAAAGCCAAAGATACCGTTTTTACGGAAGATGCCGGAAAGGTCTTTACGGAGAATTGCGCTTCAGAGTTTACCGGAAGCGAGAAATTAAAAAAGAAACAGAAACAGGCGCAGAAAGCCGCAGAGAAGGTCAAAAAGGCAAGAGGAAAACTTCCCAAGAAGCGGGAATATACCTTGCAGAGAGTCTTTGACGAGGAAACGGGCAAGGGGAAATATGTGGTTGTTCCGCTGGATAAGGAGAAGCCTTTTAAGCAGGAGAGTCTTTCTAAGACCACCATGCGGCGAATGCAGACGGAAAGCAGAAATTTCGTACATGGTAAGATTGCTGAGAACGAGAAGGAAAACTCTGCTGTGGAAGGTGCCCATAAGACGGAGCAGAAAGGTGAGGAGCTGATTGGCTTTGTAAAAAGGCACTATAAGGGAAAGGAAGCAAGACAGCGGGCGAAGATAGCGAAGCTGGAAAAGAAGCAGTTTCAGAAAGAGGTCAACTTCCAGTACCAGAAGTTCTTGGAGGGAAACCCGCAGATGCAGAAAAAAGCATTGCAGAAGTGTTTACAGAAACAACGCATCAAGCGGGAGTACATGAAAGCAAGACAGAAGGGGGCTGCCACAAAAGCGGCGCAGGAAGCAGTGTCAAAGACTGCCAATACTGCAACAGCCATAGCAAAGAAATTGCAGGAGTTTGCAAGCAAAAATGCGGGTGTTCTCATAACGGTTGCTATCATGGCGGTGCTTCTTATTATGGTTATGACCTCGGTATCGTCCTGTGGGGCGATGTTTGCAGATACGCAGTCTACGGTGCTTGCGGCAAGCTATTTGAGCGAACCGGCAGAGATTGATGCGACAGACTTGCAGTTTACCAGACTGGAGCTTGACCTTCAGAATGAGATTGACAACATTGAAACCGATTATCCGGGATATGATGAGTATTCCTATAATCTGGGGGAAATCGGGCACAATCCGTTTACTCTGATCGGGTATTTATCGGCTGCCCATACAGAATTTACCGCAAGTGAAGTGGAAAGCGAGGTACAGGCTCTTTTTGATGAGATGTATACGCTGACTCTTACACCGGATACGGAAACAAGGACAAGGACAGTAACCAAGACAGGTACACGCACTGTCACTGATCTGGTAACAGGAGAGGAGACAGAGGAGGAATACGAAGTCAGCATATTAAGGGTAGTGCTTACGGTCAAACCATTGGAAACCATTGTTGCCGGAAAGATGGATGCGGAGCAGACAGAGATTTTTGCCATGTATGCAGAAACAGGCGGGCTTTTACAGCAGTTTGCTTCTCCGCTTAATCTGTACTGGTATAACTATATTTCAAGCTATTACGGATACCGCAAGAACCCGAACACCGGAAATGAGGAACTGCACAGGGGCGTGGATATAGCAGTGCCCACAGGCACAACCGTTTATGCAGCCCATGACGGTACAGTCACGACAGCAGCTTATGACAGCTATTACGGGAATTATGTGGTCATCGAAAAAGACGGTTACACCACAAAATATGCCAACATGGACAGCCTGAGTGTCAGTGCAGGTCAGAGCATAACCAAAGGGACGGTAATCGGAACTACGGGAAACACCGGAAGCAGTACCGGAAGCCATCTGCATATTGAATGCTTATATAACGGAGAGTATTACAATCCATTATTTTACTTTGATGTAGGCGAAGGAACGCTTTACGGGGAAAGTCCGGGAGGTGGCGGCAGTGCGCCGGGAAATGCCATACCACCGGATTCCTATGATGATGCAACCGTACAGGCACTTATGGAGGAAGCAGCCAAGTATTTAGGCTATCCGTATGTATGGGGCGGTTCGTCTCCGTCCACAAGTTTTGACTGTTCCGGTTTTGTGTGCTGGGTATTTACCAACAGCGGCGTACATAATTTGCCACGAACAACCGCACAGGGCATTTATGACCAGTGTACTCCCGTATCGGCAAGCGAAGCGAAAGCGGGAGACATTATCTTTTTCACAGGCACCTATAATTCAGCAGGTGTAGTCAGTCATGTAGGCATCTACTGCAGCAACGGGGTAATGATACACTGTGGCGATCCAATCAAATATGCTTCCATTAACACTCCGTACTGGCAGAGCCATTTTTACAGTTTTGGAAGATTGAATTAGAGGAAGTGAGATACTATGACAAAAAGCCAGAGAATAGAAAAGGAAATTACAAAGACAAAAGAACAGCTCGCCGCCATACAGGCGAAGATAAAGAACCTGGAAGAAGAAAAACGTATGGCGGAAAGAGCCGAAAAACTTGATATTATCGAAAAGCATAAAATCTCGTCCGAGAAGCTGCAATTACTTATCAAATTCAGCGAGGACGAGATTTTGCAGTTATTAGCACAAAAAGAAAAGGAGAGAACAGGAAATGAAGAAAAAGTTATCAGTTAAGGTGATCATGTCCCTTATCTTATCGGCAGTATTGTTCTGTATGCCGATTGGGGCATTTATGGCAAACAGCGGCAATACCGTATCGGTACAGGCACAGGATACGGACACAGCAGAAAATGAGAGTGGAACAGAAACATCGTCTATGGGAACGGAGGAAGAAAGCGAAAGTGAACAGGAGAGCTCTACGGTGTCCGGCAATGACATTCCTGCACCGGAATGTACCTGTAAGGAAAAATGCTCACAGTATTCGGTGGATAAGGAATGTGAGGTCTGCAAAGAGGATTACAGTCTTTGTGAGTATGTGAATCCCAACGTGAAAATTACAATCAATACACCGACAGGGTGGCACAATGATACCACAAAGGTACATATCTTAGTTGAAGATGTGGCAAAGTCCGGCAACTTTACCGTAAAAAGCGTACAGGCGAAAGTCGCACAGAACGGAAGCTGGACGGACATCACAGAGGATATGTATGTGGAGATTTCGGAAAACTGCACCGTCTATGTGCTTGTGACAGACCAGAAGGGCAATACCTATGAGAAAAACCGTTACATCAAGTGCTTTGATTTTACCAAGCCAACCTTAAATGCGGCGGTCAGCGATGGTCTGTTAAGCGTGCAGGCACACGATACGGATTCTGGAATCAAGGCAGTCTATGTGAATGGTTATGAATTTACAGAGCTGACGAATGGCGTGTTGAATATCCGTCTGCAACAGTTTGATGCAGGGTATCAGTATTTTACCATTTCCGCAATGGATAATGCCGGAAATATGTCGGAGGTCTATAAGACAGCCAACCCGTATTACACCGATCCGGAAGCGGAGGACAGTAACGAAAGCAATCCTGCAGAACAGCTCCCGGTCAGTGCAGAAGCAACCAAGCCTTCCTCTGCTACCGGACAGGTAACGGAGCATACGGAAACAGACAGCGAGGGCAATACCACATCGGAAAACAGTCTTGCAGAACAGAAAAAACCCGCCATGCAGGAAGCAGATACTTCGGAGCAGGCAGAAAATAATGCAGAGCAGTCGGAGAGGGGGAAAGAGTTTTATACCATTCAGACCGCAAGTGATAAGGTGTTTTATCTGATTATTGACAGGGACGGTGATGAGGAAATGGTCTACTTCCTTACAGAGATCAGCGAAAATGACCTGTTAAATACGACAACGGATAACAGCGAGACACTTCCGAAAAATTCCGCAGCACTGGAGTCTGCAATCCCGGTAAGTGACAGCGCACTGCCGAACAACAACACAGAAACGGATACTGAAGAAACGAAAGAATTACCGGAGGACGGCGAAGAAAGTACGGAAGAAAGTACCGAGGAACCGGAAGAACAGCCCGCACAGACCGATAATCCGATGGGAACCTATATCGTGCTTGGCATCATTGCAGTCATTGGTATCGGCGCAGGCCACTATTTCAAGGTGGTAAAGAAAAAGAAAGAGCAGTTTATTGATGAAGATGATGAGGAGGACGAGGAAGAAGAAGTCCTAGAAGATGAGGACGAAACTGAGGACACAGAGGACGATTTTTTTGAAAAAAACGATGAGGAGGACGAATAAATGCAGTTAGTAATCGCAGAAAAGCCGAGTGTGGCGAAAAGCATAGCAGATGTATTGGGAGCCTTAGACAGGCAGGACGGATATTTTGAGGGCGGCGGCTATCTTGTAAGCTGGTGCGTGGGACACTTAATCGAGCTTGCAGAACCGGAAAGCTATGGAGATCGGTGGAAGAAATGGACTTACGAGAGCCTTCCAGTCAACCCGGTTCATTGGCAGTATGAGATCAAGGAGGATACCAGAGAGCAGTACGATGTGCTTTGTGGTCTTTTGCATGACAGCAGAGTGGACGAGGTAGTGTGTGCCACCGATGCCGGACGGGAAGGAGAGCTTATCTTCCGTCTGGTCTACAACATGGCTTCCTGCAAAAAGCCCATGAAACGCTTATGGATTTCATCTATGGAGGAAAGTGCCATAAGGGAAGGAGTTGAGAATTTGAAGCCGGGAAGTGACTATGATCATTTATACCATTCCGCACTTTGCAGACAAGAAGCGGACTGGCTTGTGGGTATCAACGGTACAAGGCTTTTTACCGTTTTATATGGCGGCAAGGTGTTAAAGGTGGGCAGGGTACAGACACCTACCCTTGCAATGCTTGTGGAGCGTGAAGCAAAGATTATGAATTTCAAGAAAGAGCAGTATTTTATGGCTCATATCCTCTGTGGCGACGTGGATGCGGTCACAGAGAGGATTGACAATAAAACAGAAGCAGAAAATGTTGCAGGAGCTTGTCGGAACGGACAGGCTCTTGTTACGTCTGTGGAAAAGGAAGAAAAGACGGTGTCACCGCCGAAGCTCTATGACCTTACCACACTTCAGCGGGATGCCAATCGCCTATTCGGTTTTACTGCAAAGCAGACCTTGGAGTACACGCAGAGCCTTTATGAAAAAAAGATGTGTACCTATCCGAGAACGGACAGCCAGTATTTGTCTGACGATATGGAGCAGACTGCCGGAAATGTAATCGAAGCAATTTTCAGTTCCATTCTGTTTGAGGAAAATAGGATGTTCAATCCGGATATTAAGCGTGTATTAAACAGCAAAAAGGTTACAGACCACCATGCGATTATTCCCACAATGGAGATTGCCAAATCTGACCTTGCAGCCCTGCCGGAAACGGAGCGAAAGATTTTATCCCTTGTGGCCAACAGGTTGCTGTGTGCTACGGGGGAGAAACATCTTTATGAAACGGTCAAGGCAGAACTTTCTTGTGGCGGTTACACCTTTACCACTTCCGGCAAGTCGGTCTTAAAAAACGGGTGGAAAGATTTTGAGGATGCCTTTAAGCGTTCTTTTAAGACAACGGAAGAGAAAGAGCAGGAGGATAAGAAACTGCCAGAGCTTTCTGAGGGGCAGACCTTTGACGGGGTACAGACGAAGATCAGTGAGCATTACACAAATCCCCCAAAACACTTTACGGATGTGATATTTTGTGAGCGTAAGGAGTGGATAGGAATTGAAGAAAGGAGTTCAGCATGAGAAGAAAAAAAGATAGAAGCAATGGCATTACTGCTTTGTATGAAAGACTGTCTCGTGATGATGATAATGCTGGAGAGAGTAACAGTATAGTTCATCAAAAGCAAATGCTTGAAGATTATGCTATGAAACATGGTTTTACGAATCTTGTTCATTTTACCGATGATGGTTGGAGTGGAGCGACTTTTGACAGACCTTCATGGAACAGACTTGTTGAAGGTGTTAAAAACGGAGAAATCACTGCCTGTATCTGCAAAGATAT
>OODU01004160.1_pt1 | contig 10088 bp, 10 predicted proteins | sample 1671171 | NCBI WGS metagenome assembly OODU01 (sample SAMN06348129, study PRJEB24527) | human gut metagenome | biome: human gut; feature: ankylosing spondylitis patient; material: feces | host: Homo sapiens | place: China | collected 2015-10
TATATAATTTAAAATTAACTTTTAAAGTGATTAAAAGAGATCTAAATTTAAAAGCAAACAAAACTTAAAAGGTTTTTTAAGTAATTATTTGATAAAATCCAAGACTTAATTTATGACAAAAGGAAAGTTATGAAAAGAACTTATCAACCACATAAAACTCCTAAAAAGAGAACTCATGGTTTTCGTGGAAGAATGAAGACCAAAAATGGTAGAAAAGTGATAAATGCTAGGCGTGCCAAAGGCAGAAAAAGACTAGCTGCATAGTTATTATAGATAGGCAAACTTGATTATAGATAGGTTCAGCTCTATTAGCGATAGCAAAGAGTTTATACGTGTTTATCAAAGTGCTAAAAAGTGGCACTTTGAATGCGCAGTTATCTATTTTTTAGAGTCTGATACTACTAAATTTGCAGCAGTCGCCAGTAAAAAGGTTGGAAAGGCAGTCGTAAGAAATAGAATAAAAAGAGTTTTAAGGTCTGCTTTTTTTAACTTTAGTAGCGAGCTTAAAGATGGTATTTATATTTTAATAGCAAAGGCGGGACTAGAAAAAATGCCATTTGATAAAGTAGAAAAAAATCTTAAATGGGCTTTGAAAAAGGTGGATTCCATAAAATGAAAGTAATTTTTTGGAATTTTATTGTTTTTTATAAAAAGTACATTTCGCCAATCCTGCCAAAATCCTGCCGCTACTATCCAACTTGTTCAGAATATGCCTTATGGCAACTAAGATATAATGGATTTTTTTACTCTATAGTTGCTATTTTTTTAAGGATTTTAAGGTGTAATCAACTATTTCGTGGTGGCATAGATTATCCATTAGTAAAAAGAAAATTTACGCCTTATACTATCTTTTCAAAAAACAAACCGTGTAAAATGAATTTTTGGTTTGTTCCTCATAGAAAAGGTGGGTTTTATTTGATAAAAGTATTTGATTCATTAAAGGAAACATAGTGTTAGATAAACTTTCAACCCAAAAAAGACTTCTTATAGCTACGGTTATTTCCATACTATTTTTTATAACTTATGATTATTTTTTTATTCCTAAAAGAACTGTCGATATAAATCAAACTGCTTCTTATGCAGAACAAAATAGTTCATCGGCAAATAGCGCTCCAGCTTCACAAGATAGCATAAATGCTTCAGATAGCGCAGCTCCTGTTACTTCTAATGCTAGTAAAAATATAGTTCAAATTTCGGGAAAAACATATAATGCAACTATAGATGAACTAGGACGAATTAGTAGTTTTGTACTAAATGAGTCCAAATTTAAAGATGAAAACGACAAACAGATCTCTCTTGTGAGTTTAAATCACTCTCCGCTTCCACTAGAAATTAGATTTTCAAATAAAGATTTAAATGAAGAAGCTTTTAAAGTAGCTTATACTAGCAGTGCAGAAACTATAGATGTTACCAAGTCTCCGGCCAATGTGGTTTTGACTCAAGCTTTAAACGGCGTTACTTTGACTAAAACGATTACTTTTTATCCAGACGGAGCTTATGATCTTAAAGTAGAACTTAGTAAAAACGAAGATTATTTTATCACCCCTGGATTTAGACCAAATGTTGTTGTAGATGGATATACCGTTCATGGAACATTAATGAGAAAAAGCGACGGCAGTCTTGAGATAATAGAAGATAAAAAAGCAAAAGGCGACGAGAGATTTACGGGCGTAGATATCTTAGCTAATAGCGATAGATACTATACGACATTATTTTATGAAGTAGATAAAACACTAGATGTTTATATACAAAACGATAGTGCTGAAAATACGCTATCATTCGTAAAGAGTTCGGGTAGTTTTAGCACTAAAGGTTATATAGGTCCAAAAGATCATAAAATTTTAAAATCTATTGATCCAAATTTGGTTGATGTTATAGAATATGGATGGTTTACATTTATAGCAAAACCAATGTTTTTACTACTTAGTTGGCTGCATAATTATATAGGGAATTGGGGTTTTGCCATAGTCGCTCTTACTATCGTGATAAGAATTGTGTTGTTTCCTCTAACCTATAAAGGTATGGTGTCTATGAATAAATTAAAAGATCTAGCACCAAAAATGAAAGAGATTCAAGCAAAATACAAAGGCGATCCTAGTAAGCTAAATGCTCATGTAATGGAGCTTTACAAGAAAAACGGCGCAAATCCTATGGGGGGATGTTTGCCGATACTTATTCAAATTCCGATATTTTTTGCGATTTATAGAGTATTATTAAACGCTATTGAATTAAAAGGCGCTCCTTGGATATTTTGGATAAAAGATCTTGCGATTATGGATCCGTATTTTATACTTCCTGTTTTGATGGGTGCTACTATGTTTATTCAGCAAAAAATTACTCCCGCAAACTTTACAGACCCTATGCAAGAAAAAATCATGAAGTTTTTACCTTTGATATTTACATTTTTCTTTGTAACTTTCCCTGCAGGTCTTACGCTTTACTGGTTTATAAATAATCTTTGTTCGGTTGCTCAGCAACTTGTGGTAAATAAAATATTTAAAAAACAGAAAGAGCAAGCTATTATGGAGAAAAATCATGAGCGTTAAAATAGAGGCAAAAGATCTGCAATCCGCCTATCTAAAAGCTGCAGAAGAGCTCCATTGTTCAGTTACTGATCTAACAGATATAAAAATAATCCAAAATCCAAGTAGAGGGCTTTTTGGGTTATTTAAAAAAGATGCCATTATAGAAGCTAATTGCTCCTCTCTAAGAAAACACCATGATTCTAAAAATAGTTTTAAAGAGTCTAAGAATGACTCTTTTGAGTATAAAAAAGATAGAAAAAAACGTTCTACAAAATACCAAAACGATAAATTTGAAAAAAATGATAAACAAAAAGTAGAAAAACCTACAAAACCTGTAAATATATCAAATTTAGAAGATAAAAAAGAGCCTCTTGAAATTCATAAAGAGGTTAAAGAGATCTTGCATGAACCAAAAACCAAACGACTAGAGATAGATCACTCTATTTTTGATACTTTTCATAAGAGTGATGATGCTAAAAATTCGCCTACTAGGTTAAAACTAAAGCCAAACGACTGCATAGACGAGATAAGATCCGGATTAGAAAAATTATTTAAAGCAAGCTGCTTTGAGATAGAAATTTCAGATGTAAGCGAATTTGATAATGAAACACTTTTTATTAAGCTAGATGGAGCTGACGCTGCACTTTTAATCGGCAAAGAGGGATATCGTTATAAAGCTATATCATACCTTCTTTTCAACTGGATAAACTCAAAATACAATCTTGGAATTCGCTTAGAAATAGCCGAGTTTTTAAAAAATCAAGAGAGTGGGATAGCTGCATATTTATCAGGAGTTATCGATAGAGTAGAGACTACAGGAAGGGCTCAAACAAAACCTCTTGATGGAGTTTTAGTTAAGATAGCACTTGAGCAGCTAAGACAGAGATTTCCTAATAAATATGTCGGTATAAAAAGCGGCGATGAAGGTCGCTATGTAGTCGTAAATGACTTTTACAAAAAATGAATATAGTCGCACTTGCTAGCGCTTATGGCGTTGGAAGTATTTCGATAGTAAGATTAAGCGGAGATGGTGCTTATGATCTGGCGATAAATTTATGTAAAAAACCTCTTATTCCGCGCTATGCTCATCTAAGAAAATTGTATTGTGAAAATATGGTTTTTTTGGATGAAGCCATAGTTATTTATTATAAAGCTCCATTTAGTTTTACGGGTGAGGATGTTGTGGAGTTTCAAACTCACGGCGGCGTTGTTGTAGCAAATTTAATTATAGATGAACTTTTAAGGCTCGGAGCTAGAGTGGCAAATCCCGGAGAGTTTAGTAAAAGAGCTTTTTTAAACGGCAAAATGGATCTAGTTAAAGCCGAAAGCATACAAAGCCTCATAAATGCTAGAAGCGAGGGCGCGGCTAAGATTTTAGCTAGAACAATGAATGGAGAGCTTAGCGTTTTTGTAAATTCATTAAGAGATGAGCTTATAAAAATACTTGCTTATACCGAAACCTGCATAGATTACGCTGATGATGATCTGCCTAGCGACATTCTACATAGTTCAAAAGATCTACTTTTAAATTCCTACAAAAAACTAGAGCATATTATAAATATTTCAAATTCAAAAAAAGGTCTTATCGATGGATATAAAGTAGCTATAATCGGTAGGCCAAATGTCGGTAAGAGTTCTATTTTAAATTCACTTTTACACTATGAAAGAGCTATCACTAGCGAGACTGCCGGTACTACTAGAGATACTATAGAAGAGCAGATAAAATTTGGATCTCATTTGGTTCGTATCATCGATACTGCTGGTATTAGAGATGAGTTTGATAGTAGTATAGAAGCCGCCGGAATAGAGTATTCAAAAAGAGCCGCAAGAGAAGCCGATATTATATTTTGTGTATTTGATAGCTCACAAAAAGCTAGTTTAGAAGATAGGCAAATTTTGGAATTTATATCAAATTTAAATAAAAAAACTATTTATGTATTAAACAAATCCGATTTGGAATTTAAATTTGATATAAGCTTAAATGCTGTTTTAGTATCTGCTAAGCTAGACTCTACTCCGCTTAGTAAAGAGCTTGAGTCTTACTTAAACTCACAAGATACAAACGATATAATGCTAAGCTCAAATCGACAAATAGAAGCTTCAAGGTTAGCTAGCGAGGCGATTAAAAATGCACTTGAATTGTTAAATGAAAGTGAGTTAGAGTTATTTGCTTATGAATTAAATATCGCTTTAAAACATATAGGAAGTATAACAAAACCTATGGAAAATAGTGAATTATTAGACAAGATGTTTAGCAGTTTTTGCTTAGGAAAATAATCTTTTTAGAGGTGAAAAATGGACAAAAAAATAGTTAAAGCTCATAAAATAAGTGATAGCGAGTATGCAAAGATATTAGAAATTCTTGGCCGTGAGCCAAATTTGCTTGAACTTGGGATATTTTCAGCTATGTGGAGCGAGCATTGTAGCTATAAATCAAGTAAAAAATACCTAAACGGTTTTCCGACTAAAGCTCCTTGGGTTATACAAGGACCGGGTGAAAATGCCGGAGTTATTGACTGCGGAGATGGCGTGGCTGCCGTATTTAAGATGGAAAGCCACAATCATCCAAGCTTTATAGAGCCTTTTCAAGGAGCAGCGACTGGAGTCGGCGGTATTTTCAGAGATATATTTACTATGGGAGCTAGAGTCGAGGCTAGTTTAAACTCTCTTAGATTTGGTGAGATAAGAGGAGAGGATCCTTTAAATAGACATCAAAGATATCTTGTAAAAGGCGTTGTAGGCGGTATCGGTCACTATGGAAATTGTATGGGAGTTCCTACTGTAGGAGGCGAAACCACGTTTGATCCTAGTTTCAATGGAAATATTTTGGTTAATGCTTTTGCCCTTGGAATTTGTAAAAAAAATGAGATATTTTACGCTAAAGCAGAAGGCGTTGGAAATCCAGTAATTTATGTAGGTTCAAAAACAGGTCGTGATGGTATAGGCGGCGCAGTTATGGCAAGCGATAGTTTTAATGAAGAAAATAAAAGCTTACGTCCAACTGTTCAAGTAGGCGATCCGTTTGCTGAGAAGCTGCTCATGGAAGCTTGTTTGGAGTTATTTAAACAAGATTATATAGTAGGTATTCAAGATATGGGTGCAGCAGGGCTTACTTCTAGCAGTTTTGAGATGGCAGGACACAGTAGCAGTGGTATGAAAATGTATCTCGATAAAGTTCCTATGAGAGAAGATGGTATGACTCCATATGATCTTATGCTTAGTGAATCTCAAGAAAGAATGCTTATTTGCGCTAAAAAAGGTTGCGAAGATAAGATAAAAGAGATATTTGCAAAATGGGATCTCTCGGCTGAAATCATAGGTGAGGTAACAGATACTGGTATTATGGAGTTATTCTGGCATGATGAGTTAGTAGGAAGTATTCCTATAGATCCGCTTAGCGAGGCTGCGCCTGTGCTTGATAGAGCCGTCAAAAGACCTGCTTATCTAGGCGAGATAAAGGATTTAAATTTAGAAAATTATCCTAAATTTAAAAATCAAGATGCATTTTTGAAGCTATTAAAAGATCCAAATATAAGCAATAAATCATTGATTTATGATCAATATGATGCAAATATCGGCACAAATACGATTAAAAAACCGGGAAATCTAGGTGCTGCTATTATAAGAATAAAAGAAAACGGCAGAGCCATTAGTATGGGTATGGAGTGCAACACTAGACATAATTACGTAAATCCAAAAATCGGTGCAGCAGCAGCAGTCGCGGCAAGCGGCAGAAAAGTTGCTATGAGTGGCGCAACTCCGCTAGCTATAACTGATTGTTTGAACTACGGAAATCCGCAAAATCCAGAAGTTATGTGGCAGTTTGCAAATGGCTGTGAGGGTATAAAAGAAGCGTGCGCCGCTTTGCAAACCCCGGTAGTTAGCGGAAATGTTAGTTTATATAATGAAACAGATGGAGTAAGCGTTCAACCGACGCCCGCTATAGTAACTGTCGGAGTAAATGAGAACGCAGACAAGAGCCTAAATAGTATTTTTAAAAACTCAGGTACAGCCGTATATTTGCTAGGCGATACTAGCGGAGAGTTTGGCGGAAGTTTATATGTAAATGCCTTATATGGAGTTTGCAAAGGCGAGTTGAAGGAGATCGACTATAAAAAAGAGAGAGCTCTTTGGGACCTTGTTATAGAGGCAAATAAAATAGGTATTTTAGAGTTTGCGAATTCCGTAGGAGTAGGTGGAGTTGCTATGACTTTGGCCAAAATGAGCGCCGTTTCAAATTTAGGTTTTGATGGCGAATGTAAATTTGATGATTCAAAATGGATTTTTGATGAAAGTTTTTCACGCGCCGTTGTTGGAGTAAAAGATGAGAGTAAATTTAAAGAATTAGCAGATAAACACTCTGTCAAATTTGAAAAAATCGGCTTAAGCACAGGAGAAATATTTAGACTAAATGATATTAAAATAAATTTAAATGAACTAAAAAATATATATTTTAATGAGTTCTCTAAAATAATTAAAAGCGAAGATTGATGCATATTTTCATTATAATTGCGATTGTTGTTGCTATTTTTTATATTCTTAGTAAGAGTTATATAAAAAAACCCACCGTAAATTTCGGCGGTAATTTTGATAATAGATCTTTTGATATTTTAGATGCTAAGTTTTTCGTAAGACTTATAGCAAAAGTTGCAAAAAGCGATGGAGTTGTATCTAAAGAAGAGGCTTATTATATATCTTTAATATTTGATGATATATGCAATAAACTTAAAAATGCAAGTATCAGATATGAATTAAAAGAAACTTACGAAATAGAAAAAAATAGTTCAAATACTGCATTTAGCATAGCTTTAGAGTATAAGACCAAGCTTAAGCTTAGTGAGCAAGCTTGTGTAAATATAGTTATGTTTTTACTAAATTTAGCTTACATAGACGGCGAGTTCAACAGCGCTGAAAAAGAGATCTTAAACGAAGTTTGTGACGGATTTGGTATCGGTAAGTTTATAAAAGATACTCTGTTTGAGCGTTTTGAAAGCGAGTTTAGAAATAAACAAAGTAACCAAAATACTACTAACAAAGATCCGTATGAGGTTTTAGAGATCAATAAAGACGCTAGTTTTGATGAGATAAAAAAACAATATAGAAAACTTGCTAAACAAAATCATCCTGATTTCTTAATGGGGGCAGACGAAAAAGTCATTAGTAACGCTACAAAGAGACTTCAAGAGATAAATGAAGCTTACGCGGATTTAAAAGCTAAGTTTGGAAAATAGATATTAAATTTAAAAAAGGAGAGATTTATGAGAGCGCTTATCAGTGTGAGCGATAAAAGCGGGATCGAGCATTTTGCAAAAGGACTTGAAAGCTTAGGTTTTGAGATTTTGAGTACCGGCGGAACTTATAAAACATTAAAAGAAGCAAATTTAAAAGTGGTCGAAGTCAGTGATTATACCAAAAGTCCTGAGATGTTTGATGGTCGCGTAAAGACTTTGCATCCAAAAATTCACGGTGGAATTTTACATAAAAGAGATGACGCTAGTCATGTAAAACAAGCAGGTGATTTTGGTATCGGCGCCATAGATTTAGTTTGCGTAAATTTATATCCGTTTAAAGAGACCACTATCCGAACTGATGATTTTGGTGAGATCATCGAAAATATCGATATCGGCGGTCCTGCTATGGTAAGAAGTGCGGCAAAAAACTTTAAAGATGTTATCATCGTAACGGACGTAAATGACTACGACACGGTTTTAGAAGCTCTAAAAACCAGCAGCGATAGCTATGAGTTTAGACTGGGTATGATGATAAAAGCATTCGAGCACACCGCTAGTTACGACTCTATGATAGCAAATTATATGAACGATAGATTTAAAGGTGGTTTTGGCGAAAAAAGATTTATAAGTGCGGCAAAAGTGTTTGAATGTAGATACGGCGAAAATCCTCATCAAAAAGGTGCTGCTTACGAGTTTGACAGCTTTTTGAGTTTAAATTTTACTCAGCTAAAAGGCGAAGCAAGTTTCAATAACATGACAGATATCAACTCAGCCGTTTCTATCGCTAGTAGTTTTGGAGATACTCCTGCGGTAGCTATCTGTAAACACGCAAACCCTTGCGGTTTTGCTATAGGTAAAGATGTTTTAGATAGCTATGAAAAAGCTTTGAAATGTGATCCTGTTAGTGCATTTGGCGGAGTAGTAGCGATAAATGGAACTCTCACAAAAGAGCTTGCGCTTAAGACTAAAGAGATATTTATAGAAGTTATCATCGCTGCAAACGTTGAAGACGGCGTTTTAGAAATTTATAGTGATAAAAAACGTACAAAAATCTTTACTCAAAATAACAGATACCTTGTGCAATCAGGCGATAAATGGGATTTTAAACACATAGATGGCGGTTTCGTATTTCAAGAAAAAGATTACGTGAGCGATGATGAAGTTGCAAATGCAAAATTAGTAACTAAAAAACAAGCGGACGTTAGTGAGCTAAACGACTTAAAGATCGCTTGGAAGATAGCTGCACTTACAAAATCAAACTGCGTAGTTTATGTAAAAGACGCCATGCTTTTAGCTATAGGTATGGGTATGACAAGTAGAGTAGATGCCGCTAGAGCAGCGGTGACAAAAGCTCATGATATGGGTATAGATCTAAGAGGCTCTTCGCTTGCAAGCGAAGCGTTTTTCCCGTTTAGAGATAGCATAGAGATAGCTAGTAAAGTAGGCGTTAAAAACGTCATTCAACCAGGCGGTAGTATACGTGATGAAGACGTTATCGCTGCGGCTGACGAGTCAGGTATGAGTATGTACTTTACTGGTATCAGACACTTTTTGCATTAGACTTTTTGCTTGAAATGATTTTTATTAGAGTTTTGTATTTTTATCTTTATTGATATTTGCAAACTCTACTTATAATATTATCTGAAATTACCGTATATCATTGTTATAATAACTTAAATTTAACTTTTTCTATTGATTGCCATCAATGTTTATCGCTAAAAATAATACTATAATACTATCAAATTTAAAAAGGGTCAATATGAATTATTTTGAAAATTGGCAGAAAATAAAAGCAGACGGTGCAAGTTTAGATTTTTATAAAAAAACTGAAAATCAAACCGAGCTTATAGGATTTGATTCTTCAAGATGCATCCCGCCAGAACCTATGGTAAATGCGGTAATCGCTCTAAATTTTATAAAAGATAAAAATATAAAAGTCGTAATGATAAATCATAAATTTCCAGCAGGTCTTATACCGAAAATAGAAGATAAATTCGACTATACAAGTGAGAGTTTAGAAGATGGAAACGTAAGACTGATTTTTAGCTTAAAAGACGGTGCTCAATCGTCCTTGCTAGATACAAAATGTGAATGTCATGGCTAAGCTTTTAAGTACGTTTGCGCCGCCTTTTAAACTAGTCGGCGCTTATTTTGTGATCTCTATTGTATTTGCGATATTTTCGGTTTTTTTATATAAATTTAGTGATTTTGATGTTTTGTTGAATTTGCAAACTGCTACTTTTTTACACATATTTTTAGTTGGATTTGTTATTAGTATTATCAAGATCGGAAGAGCGTCGTGTAGGGAAAGAGTGTAGATCTCGGTGGTCGC
>OODU01004172.1_pt1 | contig 10077 bp, 5 predicted proteins | sample 1671171 | NCBI WGS metagenome assembly OODU01 (sample SAMN06348129, study PRJEB24527) | human gut metagenome | biome: human gut; feature: ankylosing spondylitis patient; material: feces | host: Homo sapiens | place: China | collected 2015-10
AATGTGAGAATCAGGGCCATACGTACATATACACCGTACTGTGCCTGTTTGAAATAAGCTGCTCTCGGGTCTGCATCCACCTCTGTTGAGATTTCATTTACACGTGGAAGCGGATGAAGAATGTACATGTCTTTTTTTGCAAGTTCCATTTTCTGTTTGTCCAGAATGTAGAAATCCTTCATGCGGACATAGTCTTCTTCGTTGAAGAAACGTTCTTTCTGTACACGTGTCATGTAGAGGATATCAAGATCCGGTAAGGCATCTTCCAGTCTCTCTACTTCCTGAAATTCGATATTGTTCTTTTTCAGAACATCCTCGCGGATATAGCTTGGGATGCGAAGCTCTTCCGGTGAGATCAGAATGAATTTTACATTTGTGTAACGTACAAGTGCTTCGATCAGGGAGTGAACTGTACGTCCGAATTTCAGGTCGCCGCACAGACCAATGGTCAGATTGTCCAGACGTCCTTTCAGGGAACGGATGGTAAGTAAGTCGGTTAATGTCTGGGTAGGATGTTGATGACCACCGTCGCCGGCGTTGATAACAGGAATAGAAGAAGCCATAGAAGCTACTAACGGAGCACCTTCTTTCGGGTGGCGCATAGCACAGATGTCAGCGTAACAGGATACAACGCGGATTGTATCGGCAACACTTTCACCCTTTGAAGCGGAACTGGAATCAGCTGATGAAAAACCAAGAACTTTACCGCCAAGGTTCATCATAGCAGCTTCAAAGCTGAGACGGGTACGGGTGCTTGGCTCATAGAATAAAGTTGCCAGTCTTTTATCATCGCAGACATGTGCGTATTTATCAGGGTGTTTCTCAATATCGCTGGCCAAGTCAAGAAGAGTATTTAACTCATCAACAGACAGATCCAGCGGACTCATTAAGTGTCTCATTTCATACCTCCATATTTTACTGGTTCAGGAATTTTTATTTAATCCTTCATAACATCATATAATAATCAGGTGCTTTTTTCAAGAGAGTTTTCCAAGTATTTTCTCAAAAAAAAGTCCGGCTCCGAACCAGAGGGGAGCGTAGTCCGGTCTTATCAGTCCCCGGTAATTCAGAGGAGTGTTGCTGTAGTCCCAGGGACACATATGAAAACAGCGCAAAAGAGCACCGCTGATAAATTCCACGAAGAAAAATCCGACAGTATAAATGCAGCCGCGGACAAAAAGCGGGACAGCAGAAAGTTTACCGGAGAGCGGGCGGATGATGGCACCGCATCCGTAAATGGGAAACATTAAAAGGGAAGTTTTTCCTGTCATGGTAAGTTCTCCTGAAAGGATGGAATGCAGTCCGGTCCAGAGGATTTCCATGCACCAGCCCGTCAGACCGCAGAGAATGAAAGCTTTTTTCATAGGTAACGCTCCTGTATAAATTTCTATGATTCTAGTATTGCCTGCCTTGAAAAAAACATACACGTAGGATATAATGAGAACACGTTATTACACTATAGCAATGAGGTGTCTTATGCGCAAAAGGAACGTGCGGAGGGGATCTCATGGAAATAAGAGGAGTTTATTATGAATTATCAGGAAAGCCGGGAGTACATAGACAAAATCACCCGGGAAATTCCCAGTGTCCTGGGACTGGAGCATATGCGTGAGCTGATGAAACGTCTTGGAAATCCACAGGATGATCTGAAATATGTGCATGTAGCCGGTACCAATGGCAAGGGTTCTGTCATTGCTTTTTTGTATTCTGTTTTATCCGGTGCGGGATATCGCATTGGAAGATATGTTTCGCCTACCCTATATTCCTACAGAGGCAGGATGGAAGTTTCGGGAAACAGGATCAGCAGAGAGGACTTTGCTGCTTATATTACACAGGTGTCTGATGTTATTGCTGCTATGACAAAGGATGGTTATCCCCATCCCACTGCATTTGAAATAGAGACTGCGGTGGCATTTCTGTTCTTTAAAAAAGAGAATTGTGATCTCGTTTTGCTGGAAGTGGGAATGGGCGGAAATCTGGACGCCACAAATATTATTAAGAATACGCTGCTGGCAGTGCTGGTATCGATCAGTATGGATCATATGTCTTTTCTTGGAAATACTCTGGCACAGATCGCAGAGAAGAAAGCCGGGATCATCAAAGACGGCTGCAGAGTGGTGACTGCCAGACAGAAGCCGGAAGCAATGCAGGTGATCGAGAGAATCAGCAGAGAACATGGTGCAAAATGTACCATAGCAGATGCTTCTGAGGCAGAGGTGCTAAAGGAAAGCTGCCTTGGACAGACAATCCGGTACAGGGGTGAAGAGTATGAGATTCCGCTGGCTGGTGTTTATCAGAAGGAAAATGCAGTAGTTGCGCTGAATGCTTTAAAAGTATTGGATGAGCTGGGCTTTCCCACTGCTGCGGAGCAGAAAAAAGAAGGGCTTCGCACAGTAAACTGGAACGGACGGTTTACAGTTATCTGTAAAAAACCGCTGTTTGTGGTAGACGGGGCTCATAATCCTGCTGCTGCGGATATGATGGCAGCTTCAATAGAGCATTATTTTAAGGGAAAACGGATCATCTATATTATGGGAGTGTTTGCAGATAAGGATTACAGAAGTGTGATTCAGAAAACTGCGCACTTTGCAGACCGGATACTTACGATCCAGACTCCGGATAATATAAGGGCGCTGCCTGCCGGAGAGCTGGCGAAGACTGTCAGTGAATACAATCCCAATGTACAGGCAATGGATACGATTAAAGATGCAGTGGAGGAGGCTTTTTCACTTGCCGGGGAACAGGATGTGATCATTGCCTTTGGTTCTCTTTCCTTTATCGGAGAGATGACTGATATTGTAGAGAATTTGTGAAAGTAAAAAGGTACAACATAAATGATAGATTTACAGGAATGCAGAAATGAAATAGATAAGATCGACAGCGATATCATACGTCTTTTTGAACAGAGAATGAAGGTGTGTGAGGATGTTGCAGAATATAAGATACGTACAGGAAAGAAGGTTCTGGATCCGGAAAGAGAGAGACAGAAGCTGGAGGTCCTGAGAGGTAAGGCGCATGGAGAATTTAATCAGCTTGGTGCGCAGGAGCTTTTTCAGCAGATCATGGCGATCAGCCGTAAGAGACAGTATCAGCTTCTCACAGAGCATGGAATCGAGGACGATGAGAAACTGGAAATGGTAGATGCACTTCCGCTGAAAGATGTAAGAGTTGTCTTTCAGGGTGTGGAAGGTGCATACAGCTATGCTGCAATGAGGGAATATTTCCAGGACGATATTGAGAGTTTTCATGTAAAAACCTGGCGCGATGCAATGGAAGCAGTTGTGGAGGGAAGAGCAGACTATGCGGTACTTCCCATTGAGAATACAACTGCCGGTATTGTTGCTGATATTTATGATCTTCTTACAGAGTATGAGCTTAGCATTGTAGGAGAACAGATCATCCGTCCGGAGCATGTACTTCTGGGACTGCCGGATGCTGAACTGGAGGATATCAGACAGGTATGTTCTCATCCTCAGGCACTTTCCCAGTGTGGAAAATATCTGGAATCTCATCCGGACTGGAAGAAGAAAGAGATGGAAAATACTGCCGGTTCTGCCAAGAAGATAAAAGAAGACAATGACAAGACGCAGGCAGCTATTGCCAGCAGACAGGCAGGAGAGCTTTACGGACTGAAGATCCTGGCTGAGAATATCTGCTATAACGGACAGAATGCCACACGTTTTGTGATCGTGAGTAAGAAACCGATCTATGTGAAGGATGCACATAAGATCAGTATTTTCTTTGAACTGCATCATGAGAGCGGAACTCTTTACAATATGTTGTCTCACATTATTTATAATGGACTGAATATGACGAAGATTGAATCCCGCCCGATCACAGGGAAGAATTGGCAGTACCGTTTTTTTGTTGATTTTGAGGGGAATTTAAAGGACAGTGCAGTGAAGAATGCCCTGAGGGGAATCGAAGCGGAAGCAGACAGAATGAGAATTTTGGGAAATTATTGAAAATAATTTCCATAATGGGAATGAAGCGGACGATGGTAAAGACAGCAATCAACAGAACAATAAGATAAAACAACAAGGTAAGAAGGAAGTAATAAAAATGGCTAGATTAAATGAATGCATCTTATACCGTAACTTTGAACATGGAGAAATCCTTGATAAAATGGCAGAACTGATGAATGCCTGGGAACAGAACGCACCTGATCTGAAAGAAAAGGAAGGGCTGTTCTTTGAGTGTGCCAACGGACTGGTGGAAACTGCCGGCGCTTATGGCTTTTCCGGAAATTTATGGCACTGTTATCTGACATTTCTTCTGGTAAATAATGAAAATGCATTCAGTACAGCCTGTGAGATCAGAGGGGCTGTCAACGGAAGTATTAATGAACTGGCACTGAATGATTTCGGTGTGTTTAAAGAACTGTATGATTTTGACCTGACTGTACTGGATGAGGCATTTGGAATTTCCTGCTGTAAGGTTCTCGGTGATTATACCAACACCGGAAGTAACAGCAAGATGTTTAATTCCCGTATCAGAGACCGTATCTGTGATCTGAGCAAAACGCTGGCAGCAGCGGAGTCCACAGAGGAATTCATGAAGGATATGGTACAGTTTTATAAGGATTTTGGTGTGGGTAAGCTGGGATTACATAAGGCTTTTCGTGTAGGCCATGATGAGAATGATAATGTGGAGATCCAGCCGATCACAAGGATCGCTCATGTGAAACTGGAAGACCTGGTCGGATATGAAATCCCGAAGCAGAAACTGATCGAGAATACAGAAGCTTTCGTAAGAGGCAGAAAGGCAAACAACTGTCTGCTTTTTGGTGATGCGGGTACAGGTAAATCCTCAAGTATCAAGGGAATCCTGAACCGTTATTATGATGAGGGACTTCGTATTATCGAGGTGTATAAGCATCAGTTTCAGGATCTGAATGATGTGATCGCCCAGATCAAGAACAGAAACTATAAATTCATTATCTATATGGATGATCTGTCATTCGAGGAATTTGAAATCGAATATAAATATCTGAAGGCAGTGATCGAGGGTGGTCTGGAGAAGAAACCGGACAATATCCTGATCTATGCAACAAGTAACAGAAGACATCTGGTAAGAGAGAAATCCAGTGACAAGCTGGAGATCATGGATGATGACGATCTGCATTCCTCCGATACAGTGCAGGAGAAGCTTTCACTGGTTTATCGTTTTGGTGTCCGTATTTACTATGGTGCACCGAGCAAAAAGGAATTCCAGACAATTGTGAAAGCTCTCGCAGAGAGAAACGGAATTACCATGCCGGAGGACGAACTGCTTCTGGAAGCAAATAAGTGGGAGCTTTCCCATGGAGGACTTACAGGACGAACTGCACAGCAGTTTATCGACCATCTGCTGGGTGTGGAGAAGGAATAAAAAAGCAAATAGATGAATGGTAAAGGGGGAACGCATATGGCAGTCATGACATTTGCAGCCATTGATATCGGATCTTATGAAGTCAGCATGAAGATCTTTGAGATGTCAAAAAGAATTGGTTTTCGTGAACTGAATGATGTCAGATACAGTCTGGAAATCGGAAAGGGTGTCTATTCTGACGGAAAGATTGACTCAGAAATGCTGAATGTTTTATGTGAGGTGCTGAATGACTTTAAGAGGCTGATGCAGGACTTTGGGGTGGAAGAGTATCGTGCCTGCGGCACCAGTGCATTCAGAGAACTTGTGAATCCGCTGCTGATCATTGAACAGATCTATCAGCGTACAGGAATGAAAATTGAAATCCTAAGCAGTGCAGAACAGCATTTCCTTGGGTACAAATCAATTGCTGCCATAGAAAAGGGATTCAAAAAGATGATCCAGAAAGGCACCGCAATCCTGGATGTGGGCGGCGGAAGCCTTCAGGTTTCCCTCTTTGACAAGGATGCTCTGGTCACTACCCAGGGACTTAAAATGGGAAGTTTAAGAATTCGCCAGCGTCTGCAGGAACTGGAGAAAACAACCATTCATTATGACAAGCTGGTTGAGGAATTTATCCGAAATGACCTGATGAGCTTTCAGCGTCTGTATCTGAAGGATAAGGAGATCAGGAATGTGATCCTGATGGGAGATTTTATTACAGATATGATCTTCCAGGAGGAAATGGAAGACAGGATCATTACAAGGGAAGAATTTATGAAACGCTATGAGGATACAGTTGGAAAATCTGTTGACCTGCTGGCACAGGAGATGGAGATTGATCCGGAATATGCATCCCTTGTTGTGCCGACCATGGTAGTGTGCAGAAATTTTATTGATATTTTTAATGCAGAGTCTCTCTGGGCACCAGGTGTTTCCCTGCTGGATGGAATTGCCTATGATTTTGCAGAGAAGAAAAAATTTCTCAAAAGTGTCCACAATTTTGAGAATGACATTCTGGTTACATCAAAGAACATTGCAAAACGCTATTCCAGCAGTAAGAGCCATATCCAGGGAACTATGAATCTTTGCCTGAATATCTTTGACAGTATGAAGAAGGTTCATGGTATGGGAGCAAGAGAACGTCTGTTATTGCAGATCGCGGCACTACTTCATGACTGTGGCAAATATATCAGTATGGAAAAGGTTTCTGAGTGTTCCTATCAGATCATTATGTCTACAGATATCATTGGGCTGTCCTCTCTGGAACGCCAGATGATCGCATGTGCGGTCAGATTCAATAATTCTGCGTTTGTTTATTATGATGAACTTTACAGTATGGGAATCGCTATTGACAGAGAGAGCTATATCAAGGTGGCAAAGATGACTGCAATCCTTCGCCTGGCAAATGCCATGGACAGAAGTCATTATCAGAAAGTAAAAGGAATCAAGGCAGTGCTCAAAGACAGAGAACTGCAGATGATCGTGGATTCTGCACAGGACATTTCCCTGGAACTGGGACTGCTGAAAGATAAAGAGGCATTTTTTGAAGAAGTATTTGGCATTCGTCTGGTTCTCAGACGCAAGGGCAGAGCGTAAAGGAGGATGAACTTATGGACTTTGAAAAATTTGAAAAGAAAGAATATTTCGTGAATCGCGAGCTGAGCTGGCTCAAATTTGATGAGCGTGTTCTGAGTGAAGCAAGAGATAAAAATCTTCCTTTGTTTGACAGACTGAAGTTCTTAAGCATTACCGCATCCAATCTGGATGAATTCTTTATGGTGCGTGTGGCGTCTCTTAAGGATCAGGTACATGCAGGATATCATAAAACAGACATTGCAGGAATGACAGCCAAGGAGCAGTTAAAAGAAATCAGTGTCCGTACCCATGAACTGGTTCATGTACAGTATAATACACTGAACCGTTCTCTGATCCCTGCGCTTGAGAAAGCCGGAATGCACCTGGTGGCAGCCCATGAGAATCTTACAGAAGCACAGAGTGTATTTGTAGACAGATACTTTGAGGATAATGTATATCCGGTACTTACACCGATGGCGATGGATTCTTCCAGACCGTTTCCGCTGATCAGAAACAAGACATTAAATATCGGTGCCCTGATCTCCAAGAAAGAGAAGAGTGATAAACTCAACAAAAAGGATAAAACAGGAGAACTTCTGTTTGCTACAGTGCAGGTTCCGTCTGTGCTTCCAAGGGTGGTGCAGATTCCGTCAAAGAAGGATGGAGATACCACAGTGATCCTGCTGGAAGAGATTATTGAAAGAAATATTGACAAACTTTTCCTGAGTTATGATGTGATATGTGCCCATCCTTACCGTATTATGCGTAATGCGGATCTTACCATCGATGAAGATGAGGCAGAGGATCTGCTGGTGGAGATCCAGCGCCAGTTAAAGAAACGTCAGTGGGGTGAGGTTATCCGTCTGGAAGTAGAGGATAAGATGGATGAACGCCTGCTGAAGATTCTGAAAACGGAATTTGATATCAAAGAGGCAGATATTTTTGAGATAAACGGACCTCTGGATCTTACCATGCTTATGAAAGTATATGGTGCGGATGGCTTTGATGCTTACAAGACACCGAGATATCAGCCGGCACCTGTACCGGAATTTCAGAATGAGAAGGATATTTTCCAGGTGATACGTGAGGGCGATGTATTCCTGCATCATCCTTATATGAGCTTCGATCCTGTTGTAAATTTCGTACGTCAGGCAGCAAAAGATCCGGATGTTCTGGCTATTAAACAGACTCTGTATCGTGTCAGCGGCAATTCACCGATCATTGCTGCCCTTGCGCAGGCAGCAGAAAACGGCAAACAGGTTTCCGTACTGGTAGAGCTGAAAGCACGTTTTGATGAAGAAAATAATATTGTATGGGCGAAGAAGCTGGAGAAGGCAGGATGTCATGTAATTTATGGTCTGGTAGGCCTTAAGACACACAGCAAGATCACACTGGTTGTGCGCAGGGAAGAGACAGGAATCCGCCGTTATGTGCATCTGGCAACCGGAAACTACAATGATTCCACTGCCAAACTCTATACAGACTGCGGTATCTTTACCTGCGATGAACGTTTTGGTGAAGATGCAACAGCAGTATTTAACATGCTCTCCGGATATTCTGAACCGAAAAGCTGGAATAAGCTGATCGTAGCACCAATCTGGATGAAGGACAGGTTCTTAAGCCTGATTGAACGTGAGGCAGAGAATGCGAAGAAAGGACTTCCGGCGTTAATCCGCGCAAAGATGAATTCTCTCTGTGATCCGAAGATTATTGCTGGATTGTATTATGCATCTTCCTGCGGAGTTCAGGTGGAGCTTCTGGTAAGGGGTATCTGCTGTCTGAAAGTAGGAGTGCCGGGAATCAGTGAGAATATTCATGTCCGTTCTATTGTAGGGGAATTTCTGGAGCATAGCCGTATTTTCTATTTTGAAAACGGCGGAAACCCGGAAATCTATATGGGAAGTGCGGACTGGATGCCGCGAAATCTGGATCGAAGAGTGGAAATTGTCTTTCCGGTAGAGGACGAAAATATCAAAAAGGAAATTCTGCATGTGCTGGATCTTGAATTCCGTGATAATGTCAAAGCACATATTTTACAGCCGGACGGCACATATGAAAAACAGGACAAACGTGGCAAAGTGCTTGTAAATTCCCAGATGGAATTCTGCAAAGAAGCACAGCAGAAAGCCAAAAAGCAGAAAAGAGAAGAAAAGAAGCATACTCGCGTCTTTATTCCGGCTGAACCGGTAGCTGATCCGGAGTAATTAAAACGAGAGGAAAGAGAAAATGAATAACGAAAAAGAAAGCTTTCTGAAAAGAAAGAACGTGATCATATCCTTCAAAAGATATGGCATTGATGCGATGGGGTCCATGGCACTTGGACTTTTTGCATCACTTTTGATCGGTACGATCATTAATACGATTGGGCAAAACGTCTGCCCGGGAAGTTTCGTATCAGAGAAACTGCTGGAAATCGGTGGTTATGCAACGAGTGTGACAGGTGCAGCTATGGCGCTTGCAATCGGATATGCCTTACAGGCACCGCCGCTTGTCATGTATTCTCTTTGTGCGGTCGGTGCGGCCTGCAATGCAATAGGCGGTTCAGGCGGACCACTGGCGGTATTTTTTGTCGCAGTGATCACCTGTGAGATCGGCAAATTGGTTTCCAAAGAGACGAAAATCGATATTATTGTAACTCCGGCAGTAACGGTTATTGTCGGTGTAGTACTGGCGATGCTGCTTGCACCAGTGTGCAAAAATATCTGTAATGCGCTTGGTGCATTTATCGGATGGGCAACTGACCTGCGTCCGTTCTGGATGGGCATGATCATTTCAGTAGTGGTAGGAATCGTACTGACACTGCCGATCAGTTCAGCGGCAATCTGTGCGGCTGTAGGCATCAGCGGCGGAGCCGTGCTTGCCGGACTTACAGACGGAAGTGTGACAGTGGAGATCTGGAATGGCCTTGCGCTGGCAGGTGGTGCGGCAACCGCAGGATGCTGTGCGCATATGCTTGGTTTTGCAATCTTGAGCTTTCCGGATAATGGAATCGGCGGTTTTGTGGCGCAGGGACTTGGAACTTCCATGCTTCAGGTACCGAACCTTATGAAAAAGCCGGTTCTCTGGCTCCCTCCTGTGATCACATCTGCAATTACAGGACCGATTGCTACCTGTGTGTTCCATATGAGAAATAACGGACCTGCAATCTCATCA
>OODU01004180.1_pt1 | contig 10063 bp, 10 predicted proteins | sample 1671171 | NCBI WGS metagenome assembly OODU01 (sample SAMN06348129, study PRJEB24527) | human gut metagenome | biome: human gut; feature: ankylosing spondylitis patient; material: feces | host: Homo sapiens | place: China | collected 2015-10
CCGGGAAATATTTTAAAAGTAGACAGCTTCTTAAATCATCAGATGGATATCACTCTCATCAATGAAATCGGCAAAGAGTTCAAACGCCGCTTCTCTGACTGTCCAATTACCAAAATCCTTACAATTGAAGCATCCGGTATCGGTATTGCCTGTATCGCAGCTCAGTACTTTGATGTACCTGTCATTTTCGCAAAGAAAGCACAGAGTGTCAATCTGGATGGAGAAATGTACACAACTAAGGTAGAATCTTTTACTCACAAGAAAGTATACGATGTTATCCTTTCCAAGAAATTCCTTGGTCCGGAAGATCATGTTCTTCTGATTGATGACTTTCTTGCCAATGGATGTGCACTTCTCGGTCTGATCGATATCGTTAAGAAATCAGGGGCTACACTTGAAGGTGCCGGCATTGTAATTGAGAAAGGCTTCCAGCATGGGGGCCAGCAGATTCGTGATATGGGGATCCGTCTGGAGTCTCTTGCAATCATCGATTCTATGTCTGACGATTCTTTAACATTCAGAGAATAATTTTTCTCCTGTAATTTTCATTTTTTAGGGCAGAAAAGATAGTTTCTTCTATCTCTCCTGCCCTTTTTATATTTCCCTATGAATTTTTGTATTACTGTACACAGAGTAGACTGTAATATTTTTGCCACTTTCTGATTCGATGTTTTATCTGTTCTTTAATCTTTTGCCAGCTTCAGTGTAGTCTTCGGAGCTGGTGTTGGTGTTGTTTTCGCTTCCGAATCATCTTTCGACGAATCTTCCGGGGTTGATGTTGCTTCTGGTGTATCAGTTACCTCAGGGGTTGGCGTTGCCTCTGGTGTCGGCGTTGGATCAGGCACAATTTCATCTTCTGTATAAGTTCCGTTATCCACCAGAATCTGATAGTTATCTTTATCGATCACCTGCGCTCCACAGGTAAATGTTCCCACAATTTTCATACCATTATCATACTGTGAATAATCTTTTACATCAACTTTCTCACCCGTCAGATAATCAATTGCCATCTGAGCTCCGCCCTTCGCAAGCTCTTCACGATCCATAAACATGGTAAACGACATCTTACCTGCTGCAATATCTTTTACTGCCCGAACTTCACTGCCATAGCCAGTGATCACCGGCCATTCTTCGCTTCCAGATTCCAGATCATTATCGCTTAGTACTTCCTCTGCTGCATATGCAAATCCATCATACGCTGTACAGATAATATCTGGTGTTTTCTCTTCCATATAGAACTCTTTTATTATCGATTCCAGCTTTGACTTTGCAGATGTCTCACTCCATCTCATGATCGCAGTGTCATCAAATGATGTATTTCCTGATTTACATACAAGAGTTCCATCATCCAGATATTCCTGAAGTCCTTCCTGGATTCCATTGCACAAAAACAGCGCACTGTTGTCATCCGGAGATCCCATAAGAAATTCTATGGTATAAGATTTCTTATCTTCCCTTGCCTTATCCAGATCCATCTTCTTGACTATTTCAGCAGCAATATCTTTTCCGATTGCTCTGGTATCATATGAAGCATAATAATTAATATCTGCAGTATCGCGAATCAATGTATCATAGGAAATAACCGGTATCTCCTGCTCCTTTGCAGTTTTTAAGATATCTGTCAGGCCATATGGATCTACAGGATCAATAATAAGAGCTGAAACCTGCTCATCAATGAACTCCTGTATCTGAGAAATCTGAAGTGCTGAATCGCCGTTTGCATTCTTAATATCAGCCTCATATCCACCATCTGCAATCTGCGAAGTCATTGCCTCACTGTCAATCTTTGCATTCTCATCTTCTTCTGAAAGGAGCACTCCGATTTTTCCAGCCGGAGCTTCTGTCACCTCATCATCCAAAGAATCGTCTGACTGATTCGCATTATTCTCAGAAGAATCCTTACCTGTGGATTCACTCTCAGACGCATCTGAATTCTTTTCTCCTGATTCTTCGCTGCCCTCTGTTTTGCTACTGTCATCAGCATCAGAGGTCTGTTTATTTTCTGCTTCTACTTTCTCGCCTTCCTCTGTTACCTCACCTACACCCTCTTCTTCTACCTGGGCACTTTCATTAGCTGCTTCTTTTGCATCATTCTTTTCACATGCGGACAGGAACATGGAGGATACCATTATTCCAAGCAGAATAGCAGTTGCTCTTCTTTTCATAATATGATCCTTTCTATCTTTATTTATCGGCTTATTTGTCAATTCCCTTATAATCCCTCGCAATGTTTTTGAGATAGTCACGATAAGCAACGGCCACCTTCTTAGGCTTCAGGATATGTACGTTTCTGCCCATTGAAGCCAGCCAGCCAAATAATGCCTTGTCGACTACTGCCTCGACTGTCACAGTAAAACTATCTGCTCCTTTTTCCTTGCAGACAACTTCCGGACCAAATGTACGCAGGATTTTCTTTTTTGCCGAGTTCTGACATATAAGCTTCAGCTCTTTCTTATTCTCGGCATTCTGATCAGGTACCGGTGCCGGCACACGTCCTGACAGAGTCTGCTCTTTCTGAACTGTCGCTTTTGCTGTTATTTCTCCTGTCTCTGACACTGCTTCCTGATGTTTCGTCTCTTCACCTTCATTGGTTATAGCTGAGGAATCTTCTTCTGTTTTTTTCGTATTTTCTGTAAAATATCCGCCTTCGCGGCCTCTTCTATAGTGTATTTCCATTCCAAAATCACGTAAAGTCTCCAGATCATCATAGATACTCTTTCGCTCTGCGCGTATTCCCCGTTCTTCTAACTTTGTCAAAATTTCCTGCATGGAAACCGGCTTCTCACTGGTAGTTTCAGATAACATTCTCTCCAGATACAGGATTTTTCCTTTTTGATTACATGATTTCGCCATAATTATCCTCTCACAAATCTGTGGTATATATAGTCATTTGCTTCTTTTTCCTGACTGTCATCCAATGGTGCAAGTTCTACTTCTTTTCCATACTTTCTTTCCAGCGCATGTCTGATAAGCCAGTCCGCAAGCTGTGGATTCTTCGGGAGTAACGGTCCGTGCAGATAAGTTCCAATCACATTTTTATATACTACTCCTTCGTATCCTGACTGGCCATCGTTGCCTTTTCCATAAAGCACTTTTCCTAATGGTTTATTGCCATTGATGCGGGTTCTGCCACCATGATTTTCAAATCCTACAATTGGCATGTCAAACAAGTCACTTTGCAGCACGATATTCTCGATCAGTCTTCCTTCGCCCTGCTCTGTATAAAGATCTACCAGGTCAAGGCCTTTTATATTCCCCTGTTCTGTTTTATAATACTTTCCAAGCAGCTGATAACCACCGCAGATTGCAATAACAACTCCATTATCCTCCACATAAGCCTTAAAGTCCGGCTGAATCTCCTGGAGCTTCTCACATACGATCATCTGCTCTCTGTCTGAGCCGCCGCCGAGAAGTACGATATCAAGCTTTGAGAAGTCTATTTTATCATCCAGCTCAAATGGAATCGTCTCTGCTTCTATTCCCCTCCACAGGCATCGCTTCATCAGGCACTGAATATTTCCCCTGTCGCCGTAAAGATTCAGAAGATCCGGATATAAATGTCCAATCGTGATTTTCATTATTTCTCGCCCTCCAGTTTCTTCAGAATGTTTCTGGTACTAAACAATGCTGTATAATTTACAAGTACATACAGATTACCCACACCATCCTCTACTCTGTCCCGGATGGCTTTCTCTACATCTCCCTCCAGAATAGACGGAATATCTACATATTTCAGACGCAGACGCATATCCTGACAGCGGATTCCGCTTACCGTAATAGATTTTACTGTGGAATTGCCAAGGAGGTCAAAGTCTACATCCCAGAGCCAGGAAATATCTGTTCCATCCTGCGCATTATCATTGATTGCGATAATAATATCTTTTGGAGACTGATCCTGCATCACCGCAGAAATATTCTGGTTAAATCCCGCCGGATTCTTGGCAAGATTTAATGTCACTCCGGTACCTTTGATGCGGAACTGTTCCATACGGCCATTCTCCGGATTGAACTTGCTAAGCATATCCTCAAAATGTGTTCCATCAAATCCCGCCGTTCTCACACCGGCATATGCTGCCAGAATATTATATACATTGTAGAAGCCCTTATAGTTTGCCACAATATGCTTTCCTTCTACATTAAAGCTCAGCTGGTCACCAACCTTTACATCCTCTGCATCAAAATTCAGCTTCGGTCTTGCAAAACCACATTTCGGGCAGTAATAATCTCCAAGCTGGCTATAATGATAGAATCTGTATTCCAGCTTCTCACCGCAGCATTTACAGAAACGTCCCTCTCTGATCTCGTTTGCCGCAGATTTGATCACAGGCTTGCTGATTCCATAAGTTACATATGAATTTCCTGAATCCATGGCAAGATATGCGGATAATGCATCATCACCATTTACAATGATCTGCATTTTCGGCACTTTACGCATCATTTCTTCCAGAATATTCATGGTAATATCAATCTCACCGTAACGGTCAAGCTGATCTCGGAAAAGATTTGTCAAAAGCATATAATCTGGTTTGATTCTCGGAAAAATATGTCTGGTCGACGCTTCATCAGCCTCAATGCAGGCATAATCTGCGTCAATCTTTCCATTCCATTTCGCCGCCAATACAAAAGCTGCCACAACACCATTAAGCATATTGGAGCCTGTATGGTTACAGATTACCTTCTGTCCCTCCGCCTCTAATGCCGCACAAAGCATATTATTGGTAGTTGTTTTTCCATTAGTACCGCAGGTTGCAAAGATTGCCTTTCTCACCTGCGAAGAAAGCTGCTCCAGGATATCCGGACAAATCTTAATTGCCACTTTTCCTGCCCAGGTTACACCCTGTCTTCCCATTTTCTTACATACATATCCTACAAATTTCGCTGCCAAGACAGCAGTCATTACTCTTATTTTCATTGTGTATTATATTTCCTTTATAATATGATCACCGTTATTATTTCGCTGTACCGACAAATTGATTTTTGAAATAATCTTGCCGATACGGTAGTTGAAAACCGTCAGGATTTCCGAAACAATAATAAACAGTTGTTTTATTCAAAATCTGTATCCTGCAGATAATCCGAACACACACCAGCCGCACCTTTCTGCATATAGCCCCGCGCTTCCTTCAGATTATTTACAGTATAAATATATAGCTTTATTCCTTTTTTGTCAAAAATCTCCTGCACATCCTCTGACCAGTATTTATAATAGACTGTAGCTGCCTGAATATTCTTTTCTCTGCAAAATGCCGCAATTTCAGTCAGTTCTTTAATAGAGTATTCCTGCCATAAAGAATAAATATATCCTGGAAAATCGTACAGCAGTGCTGTTCCGGCAAACATTGCCTGGTTATAAATTTCCGGTATGACCTGCCGCATCACATCCGGGACACCGGCAGCCTCTGCCAGTTCAATATAGTCTGCATAATCTTCCACTGTTTTCTGATAATTACGGAGAGAATACTGTTTGGAATCCAGCATCACAAAAGCGTCCGGATAATCACTCAGCAGAACCAGCAGATCTTCAAATGTTATAGGCGTATATTTTCCATAAATAGGCCGGGATAAGAATTCCTCTGAGGACAGAACTTTCTTTTCATCGCCTTCCCATTGTCCAAGAGACTGATACCAGCTATGGCGGCACACCCATACATTGTCAGATGTCTTCACAAGATCAACTTCAAACAACCTGCACCCCATCTGATAGCCTGCCAGAAAACTCTCTTTTGAATTCAGATAGGTTTTATCACCAATCCCTCCCAGTGCATGTGCGATCGTTTTATAATTTTCCCACTTAAATTCAGGTGTGGTGGCAGATATGGAATAAGCATCATTTCCCCACAGAAACAGTGTAACAGCCAGTAATTCCACCAACAACAAAAACATCCTGATGAAATAACCAAATCCTGATCGTTTCTTTTTCGTATTCTGCCTCAATTTTTCAATCTCCTGCCGGTCATTTGTATTCCTCGCTTATCTTTTGCTCTCGTATTTTGTAACAGTCCAATGTCTTATTTAACACTTCTTCATCAATATGGTTTTTATATACTCTACGATTTTACGCTATCTGGCTCAAATAATCAAGGGTAATAAACGGTTATGTTACAAGGAAGTGATTTCCTATAGCATAACAAAAAAACTGCATATATACGGCATGAACACCATACATATGCAGTCTTATCATCGTCTGGACAAATATAAAATCGAAAATCTGGCTGGATTATACTAATTCGATCAGTACTTCCATTGCAGCATCGCCTTTACGCGGTCCGATCTTAACGATTCTTGTGTAACCACCGTTACGGTCAGCGTATTTTGGAGCGATCTCATCGAACATCTTAGCAACCATATCTACGTCTTTAGTGTTTTTCTTTCTTCCGGCACCCTTTGCAGGTACTTCTTTAACCGGGTAGAAAACTTTCATCATCTGACGACGAGCGTGAAGTCTGGAAGGAGCATCTTTCTTGATCTCTTTCTGTACTTCATCGTATACAGTTTTCTTCTTTCCGTCAACAACTTCTTTTACTCTCTTGCCTTCAGCATCTTTACGAGCAACTTTAGCAGTTACAGTAACAGTTTCGAAGTTATCTTTTTCACGAACAGCCATAGCTACAAGGCTCTCAGCGATTTTACGGATTTCTTTTGCTTTAGCTTCTGTAGTAACGATTTTTCCGTTGTATAACAGATTTGTTACCTGGTTTCTCAGTAATGCTTTTCTCTGATCAGAAGTTCTGCTTAATTTTCTATATTTTGCCATTTAATTTTCCTCCATCTGTGGGACAGCCGGGCACGCTTGTTCGGTCTTACTGTCCGACTGCTTAGGCATTCCCACCGTATAATATCTCTTCGTTAAATATTCTTACTCTTCTGTAGGCTGAAGCTGTAATCCCAGCTCTTTCAGTTTCGCAAGAACTTCTTCTAATGATTTACGTCCAAGGTTACGAACCTTCATCATATCATCAGAAGTCTTGTTACATAATTCTTCAACCGTATTAATGCCGGCTCTCTTCAAGCAGTTATAGGAACGAACAGATAACTCAAGTTCATCAATGCTCATTTCCAGAACTTTTTCTTTCTCATTGTCTTCTTTCTCGATCATAACCTCAGCGGTCTTTGCATTCTCGGAAAGGTCAATGAAAAGATTTAAGTGCTCGCTTAATACTTTTGCTGCAAGGCTTACTGCCTCATCCGGATCCAGTGTACCGTTTGTGTACACATCCAGTGTCAGCTTATCATAATCGGTTACCTGACCAACACGGGTATTCTCAACAACCATGTTTACTCTGTCTACAGGAGTGTAAATTGCATCTACTGCAAGCACACCGATAGGCATATCATCAGATTTTCCTTTGTCAGCGCTGATATATCCGCGGCCTTTTGTGATTGTAAGTTCCATAGCAAGTCTGCAGTCCTTGCCACCGTTTAAAGTAGCAATTACCTGATCCGGATTCATAATCTCGATATCCTGATCAGCCTGGATGTCTGCAGCAGTTACAACACCTTTGCCTTCACACTCAATGTATGCAGTCTTAGGCTCGTTGTCTGTGCTGTGGTTCTTGATCGCAAGGCTCTTCAGATTCATGATAATATCGCTTACGTCTTCTTTTACGCCCGGAATGGAGCTGAATTCGTGAAGCACACCATCAATTTTAACCTGGCTTACTGCTGCACCCGGCAGGGAAGACAGCATAATTCTTCTTAAAGAATTTCCAAGTGTAGTTCCATATCCTCTTTCCAGAGGCTCAACTACGAATCTGCCAAATTTTTTATCTTCAGATAATTCGGTAATCTCGATCTTAGGTTTATTAAAATCAAACACTATAGGGTTCCCTCCTTCTGGGTTAATAAAAGTTTGAGGGGTATTCATTCAAATACTACAATTCAGCGGAAGATAATAATCAACCACTGAATCGTATAAATAATAGAAATATTACCAGGTAATTTTCTATGATATAATCCTATGGATTATTTGGAGTACAACTCGACGATAAGCATCTCGTTTACAGGAACATCAATTGCTTCTCTGTTAGGAAGTTCTTTTACAGTTCCTTTTAAGTTCTCCTGATCTACATCGATCCATTCCGGAACAAGACGTCCGCCAGTTACTTCAAGGATACCTTTGTATCTTTCAGAACCTTTGGATTTTTCTCTGATCTCGATCTGATCACCGGCTTTTACAAGGTAGGAAGGAATGTTTACACATTTTCCGTTTACAAGTACATGCTTGTGGTCAACAATCTGACGAGCTTCTTTTCTTGTTCTTGCAAATCCCATACGGAATACTACATTGTCAAGTCTGCTCTCAAGAAGGATCATAAGGTTTGCACCAGTCTGTCCAGGCATTCTGTCAGCTTTGTCGTAGTAGTTGTGGAAAGGTTTTTCCAGAACTCCGTAGATGAATTTTGCTTTCTGTTTTTCTCTTAACTGTAAACCATACTCAGACATTTTACGATTTGCACGTTTTAACTGTCTTGTGGATTTTTTATCAATTCCTAAATAAATCGGATCCAGGCCAAGGGATCTGCATCTTTTCAGAACAGGCACTCTATTTACTGCCATTTCTCAAATACCTCCTAATATTCTAAATCAATTAGACTCTTCTGCGTTTTGGTGGGCGGCAACCGTTGTGTGGTACCGGAGTTACGTCGCGGATGCTTGTTACTTCCAGTCCGCAAGCCTGAAGGGCACGGATTGCAGCTTCACGTCCAGAACCTGGTCCTTTTACCATAACATCTACAGTTTTTAAACCATGAATAAGTGCAGCTTTTGTTGCAGTCTCAGCTGCCATCTGTGCTGCATAAGGAGTAGATTTTCTTGAACCTCTAAATCCAAGACCACCAGCACTTGCCCATGAAAGAGCGTTTCCTTCATTGTCAGTCAGAGTAACAATTGTATTGTTGAAAGAAGACTGAATATGTGCCTGTCCGTGTTCAACGTTTTTCTTGACACGACGTTTTGTAGTCGCTTTCTTAGTCACTTTAGCCATTTTAAAACTAACCTACACTTTCCTATTTATCAATCAAATATATGTTACAAGAAACACCATGTCCACTAAATTCATTTCCTCGCTTCGCTCGTCATTCATCAAGTGTCCATGCAAGCTTCCTCATAAGATCAGCTTACGCTTATCAGATGTTTAAAGCTTTATTTATTTCTTCTTATTAGCTACTGTTCTCTTAGGACCTTTACGTGTTCTGGCGTTGGTCTTAGTCTTCTGACCACGAACCGGAAGTCCTTTACGATGACGGATACCTCTGTAGCATCCGATTTCCTGCAGTCTCTTAATGTTGAGGGCGATTTCTCTACGAAGGTCACCTTCTACTGTCATTGTTTCATCAATAACTGCGCTGAGTCTCTTTACTTCGTCATCAGTCAGATCTCTGACACGTGTGTCAGGATTAACTTCTGCCTTTGCAAGGATCTTGTCTGCGCTTGGTCTACCAATACCATAAATGTAGGTAAGACCGATTTCAATACGTTTTTCTCTTGGTAAGTCTACACCAGCTATACGAGCCATGTACTGTTTCCTCCATCTTCTACTTTGAAAGTCCTTAATGCCTGTACATCACTTACCCTCGCGAATTCTCTCACTCAAGTAAGGTGAAATGGGATGTATCGGACACATCACTTCCTTATTTCTCAGTTCCTAATTGGGGTGCCTCGGTAAAACACCCAGCTGCAATTGGCGAAAAGCAGCCTTTCCGAATTACTGCGGCCAACGGGCCAACGTTGCCTCTCGGTATTAGGCAATACATGCTAAAACTATCTTAACAGTCTGAACAACCCTTCCGGGCGTCTCACACTGCAGCCGCACGTTACACAAACTTTAAACCGCCAATCAACCCTGACGCTGTTTGTGTTTTGGATTCTCACAGATTACTCTGATAGATCCTTTTCTTTTAATGATCTTGCATTTTTCGCAGATCGGCTTTACAGATGATCTTACTTTCACTGGAAATCCTCCTTCCGTAAATTCATTAAAATCTGCAGTTTTTTGAGCGCACAAATACATACTATTCACGCGTTCGGCTTATATACTATCACACCAAAATATAAAATGCAAGCA
>OODU01004194.1_pt1 | contig 10033 bp, 4 predicted proteins | sample 1671171 | NCBI WGS metagenome assembly OODU01 (sample SAMN06348129, study PRJEB24527) | human gut metagenome | biome: human gut; feature: ankylosing spondylitis patient; material: feces | host: Homo sapiens | place: China | collected 2015-10
TTGTTCAGGTAGACCGTGACTTGAATTCCGTGATTATACGTTCGGAAAAAGAGATAGCCATACCTGCTAAGATCGGTGACAGAGAGCTGACAGCAGCCGACAAGTATCTTTTGGCCAATGGGCACTCGCTTGATAATATGATACTTTTTGGCGAAGAAGGATATTTCATGGCTGATGTATCCTGGACGGGTGATAAAAAAGGAATAGCTTTTTCAAATGTCCAAGCCCTTTCTGCTACTAAAGCCAAGGAACTGCTGGCTAAACCGCAGGAAAATGATGTTGCTCAAACTGTAGATCAGGAGAAATCCCCGCTTGAAGAACGGGATATGGAGGCTGAGTTGAAGGATGCTGTGGCAAAGGATGAGCTGAAACAGAAGTTCCTGGCGATGTACGACCACATCACCGATCAGGGAGTAGCTTATGGCAGTTGTTGGGGAAACATCCATCATTACGGATACAGTATGCGCGGTTTGTATGTGGCCTATTTCCTGATGAAAGATGTATTGAGAGAAGCCGGAAAGCTGAACGAAGCGGAACGTACTTTGCGCTGGTATGCCATCACCAATGAAGTATATCCTAAACCTACGGTCAATGGCATTGATATAGATACTTTCAATACACAGACGCAGGGGCGCATGGCAAGTATCCTGATTATGGAAGATACTCCTGAGAAACTTCAATATCTCCGTTCTTTCTCCCGTTGGATAGATTATGGTTGCCGTCCGGCACTCGGATTGGCCGGTTCTTTCAAAAAAGACGGTGCTTGTTTCCATCATCGCAATAACTATCCGGCTTATGCGGTCGGTGGTTTGGATGGTGCTACGAATATGATTTATCTGTTGAGTGGAACAGGATTCAAAGTATCTGAAATAGCGCACGAAACAGTAAAGAATGTATTGCTCACCATGCGTTTCTATTGTAATACCAAACAATGGGCTCTTTCCATGTCAGGGCGCCATCCCAATGGAAAGGGACAATTGATTCCCATACAATATGCTACTTTGGCATTGGCTGGTACTCCCGATGGAAATCAGAAATATGACCCTGAACTGGCTGCTGCTTATCTGCGTCTGGTTTCTTATACGGAAACTCCTGATAAGAATGCTCCTGATTATCTGCCGAAAGCATCTACCGCTTACGAACAAAAGCTAAAACAGCTATTTGAAGCACAGGGATTCCGCCCCGAGTCCAATCCGCAAGGTAATCTGGCGTTAGGGTACGGTTGTGTTTCAGTACAGCGCCGGGATAACTGGGCAGCTGTGGTACGCGGACATTCCCGTTACCTTTGGGCAGCAGAACATTATCTGGATGCCAACTTCTTCGGTCGTTATTTGGCTCACGGCAGCATGCAAATATTAACCGGAAAGCCCGATGAAATGGTTACTTTTACCACCAGTGGCTGGCAAGAAGCAGGATTCGATTGGAACCGTTTCCCCGGTACGACGACTATTCATTTACCATTCGATCAGCTTCGCGCTAAAGTGATGAATGTAGATACTTTCTCCGGCATGGAAGAAATGCTTTATTCCGATGAGGCTTTTGCTGGTGGCTTGTCTCAGGCGAAATTAAATGGTAACTTCGGCATGAAGCTTCATGAGCATGACAAGTACAACGGCTCACACCGTGCCCGCAAGTCTTATCACTTCTTCAATGGAACGATTGTATGTCTGGGTACGGATATTGAGAATACAAATGAAGAGTTCCCGACAGAGACTACCGTTTTCCAATTGGCAGCCACTACTCCCGAAATGCATGATTACTGGGCAACTTATAAAAGTGACGGACAGACCTATATCGATCCTAACGGAGTAGGATATTATCTGTCGAAAAATACGATGAAAGCGGCGAAATATGAAAGGAATTTCCCACAAGTTACCGTAGGTGAACGTAATCCGAAACCTACTTCCGGTGATTGGGTTTCATTGGTATTAGAGCATGGAAAAGCTCCGAAAGGTGCTTCCTATGAATATGCTGTCCTGCCCCGTACGGATGCAGCTTCCTTGAAAGCTTTCGCAAAGAAACCGTCTTACAAGGTATTGCAACAAGACCGCAATGCTCATATCGTTCGTTCTCTGACTGATAACCTGACTTCATATGTACTTTTTGAAACACCACAGGCATTGCCCGGGGAGGGATTGCTACAGAAAGCTGATACTTCCTGCCTCGTCATGATACGTGAAGACAGAGATAAGCTCTTATTGACCGTTTCCCAACCGGATCTGGCACTATATCGAGGTCCGAGCGATGAGGCTTTTGACAAGGATGGCAAACGTATGGAACGCAGTATCTATTCGCGTCCCTGGATTGATAATGATAGTGGTGAAATACCTGTAACCGTTACTTTAAAGGGTGAATGGAATGTTGCAGAAACTCCTTATTGCAAAGTGATTTCCAAAGATAAGCAGCAGACTGTTTTGCAATTTACGTGCAGAGATGCCGCCAGCTTTGATGTGGAGCTGAAGAAATAATGAAGTTAATCCTTAAAATAGAACTGTGATGAAAGTAAAGAATATAATGTTGTGTGCAACGGCTGTCGCCCCCTCCCTGGTTTGGGCGAAAGAGTTGCCTAATATCATCTATATTGTAACCGATCAACAGACAGCCTCTGCGATGAGTTGCATGGGAAACGATGACTTGCATACTCCGAATATGGATAAACTGGCACAGGCGGGTGTTCTGTTCCGTAATGCCTATTGTTCTACGCCCCTGAGTGGACCTGCCAGGGCAGCTATGTTTACAGGCTATACTTCGCACGAAGTAGGACTTGCCCGAAACGGTACGCCGATACCGGACTCATTGCGTACCCGGACTTTGGGAACTCTGATGCAGGATGTCGGTTATGACTGTATCTATGCCGGTAAATGGCATGTACATACAGCCTCCATGCCGGATAAAGAGTTCGGTTTTACTACTATCCATCCTCATAGTGATAATGGGTTGGCGGAAGCCTGTGTCGACTTTCTGGAACAAAAACATACCAAACCCTTCTTCCTGGTGGCGGGATTCGATAACCCGCATAATATCTGTGAGTACGCACGTAGCCAGAATTTGCCTTGGGGAAATATAGAAGACCTGCCGCAGAATGAGTGGCCGGGACTACCTCTTAATTTCGCTAAGAATCCCTATGACGCTGATGTTATCAGTTATGAGCAGAGCCTGAATTATTCGGCTTATCCTACCCGTAACTATACTCCGGATGATTGGCGCCGTTACCGGAACCTCTATTACCGTCTGGTTGAAAAGGTGGATGCAGAAATCGGTAAGATTCTGAATGCTATAGACAAACAGGATTTATGGAAGAATACAGTCGTGATATTTACCAGTGATCATGGCGACGGAGTGGGAGCACACCACTGGAACCAGAAATCGGCTTTATATGAAGAGGTGGTAAATATCCCTCTGATTGTAACCTTACCGGGAAAGAAGAATGCCGGCAAGGAGATGCCGCAACTCGTGAATAATGGTGTCGATTTTTTTGCAGCAGTTTGCGACTGGGCAGGCATCCGGCTTCCTGAAGGGCTGCATGGTGTCTCTTTCAGATCGTTGGTAGAGAAAGCTGATCCGTCATTGAAGCATCAGGACTATATCGTAACCGAAACTACTTTCGATAAAGGTGGAAATACACGTGGCTGGGCTTTGCGTACCTCTCGCTATAAATATGTATTGTATGACAAAGGCCGTTACCGTGAGCAACTTTTTGATATGGAAAAAGACCGTGGCGAAATGCGGAACCTCGCCATCGAGGAGAAATACAAAGAGATCCTGTTGCAACACCGTGAGTACCTGCACGACTGGATGAAGCTGCATCATGTAGCGCAGATACGTAAAGATGTACATACGATTCCGGGCGTAAATCCGGAATAAGATTAATGATTATCCCAACAAGCTGCGGACTGCCGCCTGGTAAGTTTCCAGCTTGTTGGACTTATGAATCGCCTTTTTTGCTTTTCGGTCTCCGTCCGGCATCAGATATTCCCAGAAGTTTTTCATTTTCGTCAGTAGTTGTTTGTCTCCCCCTTCCAGAAGATTGCCATACTGGGCAAATACGTCAGCATGGAACAATCTGAGTCTCTCCTGCATATCCTTTTCGGAAAGCGGATGTCCCTGTTGATACTCTAAAGCTAAGGCGGGATTGGCAAGCAGTCCACGACCTATCATGATACCTGCCAGTCGTGGAAAGCGTTCGCTGATAGTCTGTATATCTTCTACTGTAAGTAAATCACCGTTATAAATAAGCGGATGGCTGCATTCGTTGTAGAAGGCTTCAAAACCTTTTAAATCCACTTCCCCTTTATATTGCTGTTTTCCCAATCGGGGATGCATGATGATATGTGTCAGTGGCAGTTCATTCAGTAAGGGTAGCAAAGCCAGACTTTCTTCCGGGTTCTCCCAACCCAACCTCATCTTGACAGAGAACTGAAGGTCGGGGTGATTCTTTATGGCAGCAGTCAGCAACTCCCGTACCTCTTCGGGATAAGGAAGCATTCCCGAACCATTGTGCCGTTTAGCCAAAAGAGGGAAAGGACATCCCAGATTTATGTCCACATTCTTATATCCTTTTTCGATGAATAGGGCTATTATCTGCTCCATTTTGTCCACATCGGGAGCAATGAGTTGCGGAATAAGCTGCACGCCACGGTTGTTTTCCAGAGTAATCTCACGCATATCTTTTTTTCGGATTTCTCCGTGCTCCACACGTACAAAAGGAGTATAATAACTCTCTATACCGCCGAATATACGGGCATGCGCTTGTCGGTAAATAGCCTCGGTGTAACCTTGCAGCGGGGCAAAATGAATGGGGAGGGTATTCTGCATATCAATCAGTTATTCATTATTTCTGCAAAGGTAACTATTTTAGCGGAATAACCATGTTCATTAAAACCATACCTGAACTATACTTGAACCATACTTGCTCTGTACCAACCCCGTACTTCCTCCGTGTAGAGGTACCTCTGAGTGGAGAATGTACGGAGCAAGTCTGGTCTAAGTATAGCTCAAGTCTGGCTCAGGTATGTAGCCGAGTAATTACTACAAATATTCTTTCGTGATTCTCAATTTTGCTGTAGGCTGAATTCTACAGGTTGTCCATGTTGGCAATGAACAGTGAGAATGGTATTCTCTCCGTCTGCTGTCAGGGTTACCTTTTCATTGGGCGTACTGATTTTCCATTTTCCTTTTAATTCTAGTCTCTTTTCAAGAACGCGGCTGGGATTCTTGGTGGTATATGCCTTTTCCTCAATATTTAGGTTTGGATCGCAAACGCTCATAATGATATTCGCTTTGTCCCTCCTATACATAACCATTGTTTCTGCCGGAATAAGGTTAAGCAGGCTATCCCGTTGCGAGCGATAGGTTTCGAAGACAGCATAGGCGGTAATATCGGTTAATCGGTCGTGTACGATATGTGCACTATCATTCCGTTGTAATACTTCGTATGTTTGCGTAGCCTCATAGTTTTTTAATTCCTGATCGGTTGGCTGTATCCATACGAGGTATTCATACGTTCCATTTTTAGGGGCTTTTCCATGTTCAATCCATGCTGAAGCGAAAGTGCCCTGTGTTACAGCGCGTGTTTTTTCATGACGGGATTCTTGTTTCGTGATCTGTATTTGTACATTACCGTCTTTTACGAAATAATGGTTATTGTAACCGTCCCAGATGGAAAGTAACTTTTCAGTAGTACCGGAAAGTTTCTTTTTGAAGCCAATCTCTTTTTCTTCTTCTCCGTTAACGAGGATGGTGCTTTTTCCTTTTTGGAATGTACTCTGGAAGAGAGTTGTTTCGGTTGGATATTCGTTATTGCTGTTATGAATACCTGTTCCTAAACAGATCATCCGGTTTTCAAAGCAGAAGACGGATTTGCGGGCCATGAAATCCGGAGTGAAGTTTTTCAGTTCACGTTCCATCAGTTTCGTAACAAACATGCCGTTTTTCCCTTCCAGTGAACTACTGCCTGAGAAATTTTCTTTGGAATGTGCCATGGTAGTTCCCGGTAGCGGGCTATCCAGCAATTCGAATGGTAAGTGGATGGTTGTAGTTCCCGGTAGGCGATTCCAATCCCAACCGTTCTCATCGTAACCGCTGGCAAGGCGTGAGGGGTATCCCATAATCTGGACGGAACCATAACTCTGATAACGTCCGTAGCGATTGTCTTTCCGGTAAATTTCAGATCCCCAGACGTCAGTGGTATATCCCTTTAAGGTTACCATCCAATCGCTTCTCCGGAAAATACCTGCCGCTCCATAGTTGTATACAAAGAAGCCTTGCGGAGCAGCGGCGGGAGTGATACCTTGCGTTTTGAAGTAACGTGCTTCAGGGGTATCCTTTTCACAAAGCCGTAGATAGTCTGCTGCCAGATAATGATCGAAAGCTTTGCCTTCTCCTGATAAGTCTCCCGATAGAGCAAGATAAGCAAAAGCTGCTACATCATCCGCTTTCATCGAGCCGCCGAAAGGATGTCGTCCGCTGATGCCAACTCCCCACTCATATTTGTTGGAGTAGTTACGCATGGCAATAAAGGCGGATTTCAGTACTTGACGGGCTTCTTCGGTAGGTTCATAGACCGTTTTATTGGTTAAGGAGATGAATTGTCCTACCATGGCTAATACACCTGTGGTATAGGCCGGATAGAAACCGCCATGGTGAAAAGTGGTTCCGTCTACTTTGATACCTCCGATAGTGCCCGGAGTGTATTGAAGAGAAGAGGATACCCAACGGGAAAGACCTTTCAGTGCGCGTACTCGTTCCCGTTCGTCAGTGAACAGTAGTGCTGAAACTGTTTTAGCCATTAAGAGGGTGTGCCAACTGTCCAGTAGTTCATCTCTGCCGTATTGGTAAGGCTGACGGGTTTCTTGCAAGGCAGACCAGAATATGAGGGTGGATAAGATATTATCACGGTTGGGAGCTTTCCAGATGACGTCGCGCATTAACCAGGCTGTAGTATAAATTTTCCGTACCTGATATCCGTAATGATGATTGGTTCCCATTCCGCTACCGAAGGAGAAGCCCTGATTGATGGCGAAGTCCCAGACGGTGAAGTAATTCTGACGGGAAGTTTCGGAATGATTGTAATAAGCATCGTAAGCGAATCCGGAGAGCATTGTTTCCAAGTCATTCCAGGATATTTCTCCTTTAGAACGGTCCAGTTCATCGGGAGTCAGGATAGGAGCACCTGTGAATCCTGTTCCGGAGCGCTGAATATTGGTTTTCTGAAAAACATCGTATGCTTTGGAGCCTGCTTCTTTCGGTGCTTTTTGAATGTCGAGGGCGGTGGTCAACCGTTGTTCCACTGTGCGCAGTTCCTCTTTTTCTGCTTGAGTGAGGGTGGAAGGTAGTGGGATATCATACTTATATTGTTCCCATTGCCAAACCCGGCACCAATGCCACAGGTCACGATAGGAAAGGGAGTTATTGTAAGGTATCTGCAAGTCGGGGGTAGTGCGGTCGTTCATCTTTTTCACAGGGAAAGTCAAACGGTCCAGAAATATGCGGCCTTTTCGTTCAGGGGCTATCAGTCGATAACTTGCTATTTCTTTGTTTTGTTTATTTCCTTTCATGTGTTGGAAGCCAATCCAGCAAGCGCGCCAGCCAGCCGATGCCAACTGGAAACTGAACCAATAAGACACATCTCCTTGGGGGGAAAGGAACTCAAAACGAATGGAATCTTGCTGGGGGACTTCATTATAAATCCATAAAGTTATTCCGTATGAATTTTCCATTTGTTCATCACGGGTGAGAAGCTTTTCTCGCGAAATATTGAGTTTGGAACCGGAACGGAAATCCCATTTCAGACTCTGTTTCCCTTCTTTATAATACTGAGTAGATAAAGTTATCTTTCCCTTATCACTTGTTTGAAACTGCTTGGGAATCCCAGTCTCAAAACCTATCAGTTGGGCAAAGGATACTTGACCGCATAGCAGCGCAAGGATGAATAGCAAGTGTTTTCTGGTCATAAGGCATATTGTTTTTAAGTTTTTAAAAAGAGGGAGAGGAACCTCACGGTCACTCTCCCCATACATATCAAATTGATTAAGGTCTATTTGATTTCATTTTAAGGTTAGAAGTTATGTATGTAGCTATTTCTTGGGATTCCAATAGCTGTTTTGTTCTAACTTGGTGTTCACAGACAATTCTTTATTGGGGATTGGCAAGAACTGGTGTTTGTCCTGAGTGCTTCTAGTAAAACCTTCGGCACCGCTTCTGTTTGCCTTTTTGTTTGACCAACGTGCATCTTCAATAGCATTTGCCAAGTTTTTACTGATTGTCTCTACATAAATACCCCAACGGATCAGGTCATATTTACGTAATGCTTCGAAGCAGAGTTCGCGTCCACGTTCGTCACGAATTTCTTGGCGCAGTGCATCTGCTGAAATAGTTTCAGGTAATTTACCGATTCCGGCACGCGTGCGTACTTCATTGATGGCAGATACGGCTAGAGTGGTAACCCCTTTTGATTCTAATTCTGCTTCTGCCAGCATTAATAGAACATCAGCGTAGCGTAAAATAGGGAAGTTTTCTTCAGTGAAATTTTTGTGCTGGGGGGTACTCTTTTCCCATTCACGGCGGAATTTGCCGCAGCAACGTTCTACAATAGCTGTTATGGCCCATGCTTTTTCAGTGCCATTGGGGATAATCTGGGAAGGAGCCATAGCCAAATCACGTCTTAAGTCACCAGGATGTTTCTCGTACAGATCCCAAAGAATGAGTGAACCGGCATAAAAAGCGGCGCCATATCCTTTCCCACAATTTGCATTTTGCATATTACCGATCTCGTTGCCCATACGACCTTCTGTATATTTACCGTCATCACGGGTACCGATGAATTCCGCTTCCCACATACTTTCATTATATTCGGGATCGTATTGATCAGAAGCCATCATTTTCCAGATAGCATAAATGTCATTTTGATATAGTTTGTGCTTCTTAGAGTCATAAACAGCTTTAGCATACTTGGCAGCTTTTTCATAATATGGCTTTCCACCTTTTGAAGGTTCGCCTGCGCGCCACAAACATACACGAGCCAGAATACCTTCTACTACAGTTTTCTTCACATGTGAAGGGGATGCATCATAGTTGCTGTCATCTACCATATCGAGGCAGTCTTCCATTTCCTGAATGATCCAGTCGAGTGCTTCGGCGTGGGGGGTAGCCTCCAGACTGCTGACGGTAATATCTTTTACTGTTTCTTTACGGATGGGCACTTCATACCAACCTTGTACCAGCAAGAAATGATAATAGGCGCGTAGGAATTTAGCTTCTCCTTTGATGCGTGCTCTTACTTTCTCGTCAGAGATACTGGCTCCATCGATATTGTCGAGCAATACATTGGCATTATTGATTCCTGAGTAAAGTGATTCCCATGTGTACCATAGATCGGTATTACCCGTATTATGTGAATTGGCCACTACCGCACTTGTTTGGTTTTGACGATAGTAATAACTCAAATCGTCAATATTGGACAACATGCAAGAATAACGGTTTCCATACACATGTTCTGCTGCCATTGTCCAGTATACACCGTCTCATGCCATTGTGCAATCAGTTTCATTCTTGTAGAATGTTTCAGGCGCTACAAAATCGTAGGGCTTGGTGTCAAGCATATCGCAACCAGCCATAGAAGTAACTATTGCCAAGATGCAAACTTTCTTGAAGATATTATTGATACTTTTCATATTAGTTTCTTGATTTTAGGTGATTAGAAGGTTATGTTAATACCAAGTGATGCGTTGAATGAACGCGGATAAGCGGACCAGTCGAAACCGGGAGTCAATACACTGTTACGTGTAGAAACCTCAGGATCGGAACCGGAATAACCTGTAATGGTGGCTATATTCTCTGCCGAAACAAAGAGTCTGGCTGCACTGATACCTAAAGAACGCAATGTATTAGGTGTGAAATTGTAACCCAGTGAGATGGTCTTTAATTTCAAGAACGAACCGTCTTCTATATACAGAGAACTGTAGTATTCTGCACCGATAGCTCTTGCACGTGGCATGTTGCTAGCCGGATTCTCAGGGCTCCAGCGGTTTGTATA
>OODU01004195.1_pt1 | contig 10032 bp, 9 predicted proteins | sample 1671171 | NCBI WGS metagenome assembly OODU01 (sample SAMN06348129, study PRJEB24527) | human gut metagenome | biome: human gut; feature: ankylosing spondylitis patient; material: feces | host: Homo sapiens | place: China | collected 2015-10
AAAATAGATATTTTTAACGTTGTACTTAGTTTTTCTTTTAAAATTATCGCTCCAAGAAGTATGGAAAAAAGAGGATTTATAAAATATCCAAGACTTGTTGCTAAGATTTGATTTTGATTTACTGCATATATGAAAATTCCCCAATTTGAAGCTATCAAAATTCCGGTTATAAATAGAGTCAAAGCGACTTTTTTTATCTTTAGAAGTCGTTTTACATTAATGATTTTATTTCTAAATTTAAGTAAAATAAAAAGTATGATTGCAGACCAGATTATGCGGTGAGCTAATATTTCTATCGCTCCTACTGAATCTATAAATTTAAAAAATATAGGAAATACGCCCCACATCGCAAAGGTGCTGATACCTAAAATCAACCCCTTTTTATCGTTTATGCTCACTTTTAGCCTTATTAATTAGCGCTTAGATTTCCTAAAAACCTAAGTATCCTAGGATTTTTTTGATTCTCAAAGAACTCTTTTGGATTTTCTATAGTGATTATTTCACCGCCTTCTAGAAACATTATTTTATTTGCTACATCTTTTGCAAAGTTTAGTTCATGAGTTACTAATACCATGGTTTGTTTCTCTTTTGCAAGCAGTTTTAAAGTATTTAATACCTCTCCAACAAGCTCTTTATCTAGTGCGCTGGTCGGTTCATCAAGAAGCAAAATATCCGGATTTAAAGCGACTGCTCTTGCTATAGCTACTCTTTGTTGTTGACCTCCGCTTAGTGAGCTTGGGTATAAATTTATTTTATCGCTAAGTCCGACTTTTTTAATAATTTCAAGAGCTATATGCTCAGCTTCGTCTCTATGTATTTTTTGTACGACAATGAGTCCTTCGGTGACATTTTCAAGAGCTGTTTTATGCGGAAAAAGATTATAAGACTGAAATACCATACCCATTTTTCTTCTAAGTTTTAATATATCTTTTTTATCGATATGCTCACTAAAATCAAGATTTAAAGATCCATCGCAAAAGCTTAAAGTACCATTATTAGGCATCTCTAAGTAATTAAGACACCTAAGAAGAGTAGTTTTTCCGCTTCCACTCGGTCCTATAATGGCTAAAATATCTCCCGTATCTACATGAAAACTAATATCTTTTAAGATATGATTATTTTTTATAAATTTATTTAAATTTTTAATGTCTAGCATATTTCCACCTATAAATGTTTGCTGAATTTAATCTCAAGTTTTGTTTGTAAATAGCCTAAAAATATGCATATGACCCAATATATTAATGCGGCTTCTGAATAAGTAAGTAAAAACTCATAATTTTGAGAAGCTATAGTTTGAGCCTCTCTAAATAACTCAGCTACGAGCACTACTGATGCTAAAGAGCTGTCTTTTACAAGGCTAATAAATGTATTTGAGAGTGTTGGCAAAGCTATTTTAAATGCTTGCGGAGCTATTATTTTTGTAAATGTATCAAAGTTGTTCATACCTATGCTCCAACCAGCTTCCCACTGTCCTTTTGGAACTGCTAAAATGCTAGCTCTTATAGTTTCACTAGAGTATGCACCAATATTTAAGCTAAAAGCTATAATTGAGCTTATAAACGGATTTAAAGTTATACCTATATTCGGTAGTCCATAAAATATGATGAAAAGTTGTACGAGAAGAGGAGTTCCTCTTATTATTGATATATAAAATGCACAGATATATTTTAAAATAGTTGTGAGTAAATTTTTACTTGAATCGATTCTTATAAGGGCTACCATGATACCGATGCTAATACCTAAGATAAAGGATATTAGGCTAAGAGGAATGGTGTATTGCACCGCTCCTCTTATCATAGGTAAGAATGATTCTATATAACTATTCACTTACGTCAATCCCAAAATATTTTTCAGATATTTTTTTGAGAGTTCCGTCTTTTTTCATTGTATCAAGAGCAATATTTATTTTGTCTCTAGCATCTGTTAACTCTTTTTTAAATAAAAACACGCTTTTAGTTCCTTCACCTGTGGTAAATGCTATTTTTACATTTGCATCATTTGTGGTTTTTAAGTAGTTTAAGATAGCAAGTTTATCGTTCATAGTGCCATCTGCTCTACCTTGACTAACAGCTTTTATGGCAGGTGCAAGATTATCTACTAAAACGATATTTGCTCCATTGGCAACTGCTGTATCATAGTATGCGCTACCTATGGCTTGCGCTATTTTAGTACCGTTTATATCTTTTAAGCTTTTTATAGTATCGTTATTCGCTCTTACTGCTATTGCCGCAGATGTCACTATATAAGGATTGCTAAGAGTATAAAGTTCAGCTCTTTTTGGATTGTTATCGCTTATTTGATTTGCTATCATATCGAAACGATTTGAATTCAGTCCAGAAAATATAGCATCCCAGTTGGTTTCATAAAATTCCGGTTTAAATCCGGCTCTTTTAGCTGCTTCTTCTATAACTTCTACATCATATCCTACTAGTTTACCACTGTTATCGTGATAAGTAAATGGACTATATGTTCCTTCTGTGCCTATCCTTAGTACCGGTGCATCGTTTTTATCGCTATTTGCACTGCTGCAACCTATAAAAATCAATGCCGCGAACATAAGGCTAAGTATTTTTTTCATTTTTTATCCTTTTATTATATTTTTGTTATACTATCCAAAATAAATAAATATGTCAAGTTATCATATATATGTTTTAAACTACTATATATCAGTAATAAAAGGATAAAATATAGTAAAACTATATTCTTTTAATATGCTTTGTATACGCATAGATATATTCATATCCAGAGTATAAAGTAAGAGCCACAGCAACCCACAATAAAATTGCCCCACCCCACCACTGCATAGTTATAAATCCTATAGCTATCATCTGAAATATCGTTTTTATTTTACCTGCTAGAGATGCACTTATATCGATGTTTTCGGTTGCCATTACTACCCGAAATCCTGTTATAAAAAACTCTCTAACAAGTATAAGATATACAGCCCAAGGACTTGCTCTATCTACCATCATAAGGCCTAAAAAAGCAGCTAAAATAAGCATTTTATCTGCTAAAGGATCTAGTATTGCTCCTAATTTTGTTTTTTGATTCCAATTTCTAGCGATATACCCATCAAAAAAATCAGTAATACTTGCTATAACAAAGATAAGAGCGCAAAAATAATTTAACCAGCTTATGTACGCAAAATTACTTTGAGTTTCTATTTGCAATAGCAAAAAAAATAGTAACGGTGCAAGAATAATTCTAAGTAGTGCTAGAGAATTTGGAAGGTTAAGACTCATTTAAAAGTTGTACCGCCATCTATTATAAAGGTATGCCCTGTCACCCAACTAGCTTTTGAGCTACATAGAAATAGACATGCTCCAGCAAGATCTGTCGGTTGACCCATTCTACCAAGCGGACTTAATGCGGCCGTGGCGTCTCTAACTTCTTCATAATTTGTAAAAGCTCTTAAAGCGTCAGTTTCTATAGGACCTCCGCTTACTACGTTTACGCGGATATTTTTATCTCCAAGTTCGGTCGCTGCGTATCTTGCCATAGCTTCTACCGCTGCTTTTGCGGTTCCATGACCGCTGTAGTGTTCTATATAAACCAAATTTCCAGTTGAGCTAAGGCTTATAACGCTTCCGCTGCCGACTTTTTCCATCCTTTTTGCCGCTTCTTGCGTTCCGCAGACAAAAGCATTAACGGTTGCGGTGAATATATTGTTTATACCGCGAGGTTTTAATTTCATAAATTTAGTATATCCACCAGCTACTGCTCTACCTGAGATTATAGCGTTTGATATGAAAAAATCAACTCTATCGAAATCCTCGTCTATTTGTAAAAATAGCTCTTTATATGTTTCAGGCTCTAATATATTTAACGCATATGCTCTGCTTTTTATATTAAACTCTTTTTCTAGCTCACATGCTTGTTTTTCAGCCATTTCTTTATTTGAATTATACGTAAATGCTATATTTGCTCCGGCTTTTGCAAACTCTAAAACAATAGCTCTACCGATTCCTCTAGTTCCACCGCTTATTACTAATGTTTTGCCTTTAAACTCATCATTATAACAACTCATTAAAATCCTTTTATATCATAACTTTTCATAGTTTCTTCAATCTTTTTAAGATTATCTACACTTGGGTTGTAAAGCGGAAGTCTATATTCTAAAGTGCCTATAAGGCCTGCTATGAACATAGCTGCTTTTATTGGTATAGGATTACTTTCGCAAAACATTATTTTATTTATATTATAAAGTCTATCATTTATCTCTTTTGCTTTTAAAAACTCATTATCAAGTGCGTAGTGAGTAAGTGCTGCGGTTTGATCTGGAAGTAAATTTGAAGTAACAGATATAACGCCTTTACCGCCATTGCTTAAAATAGGATAGTTTATCGCATCTTCACCGCTTAAAACATAAAGTTTTGGCTCGTGAGCTAGTAGATCAACACATCTATCTATGCTTCCGCTTGCTTCTTTAACTCCGTAAATATTTTCACAGTCGTTAAATAGCCTAATAACGGTTTCAGGAAGTATATCGCATCCGGTACGACCAGGAACATTATATAGCAGCACAGGTATTTTTACCGAGTTTGCTATATTTTTATAATGAAGATAAAGCCCTTCTTGAGTTGGTTTGTTATAATACGGAGCTACAGAAAGTATACCGTCGGCTCCATGAGCTTCTGCAAACTCAGCCAAATCCACTGCTTCATGAGTAGCGTTGCTTCCTGCTCCGGCTAGAACTTTTACTTTTGTATTTTTACAAGTTTCTACGGCTATTTCTATACAAATTCTATGTTCATCGTGAGTTAAAGTGGCACTTTCCCCAGTAGTTCCTACTGGCACAATAGCGTCAATACCATTTTTGATCTGTCTTTTGATGAGCTTTTCATAGCCTGCTTCATCTAGTTTTCCATTTTTGAATGGAGTTATAAGAGCCGTCATAGCCCCAAAAATGGCTTTTTTCATTTTGTTCCTTTCAAGATTATCGTTGTTGAATTTTTACTTACAAAATATTTTTTTGCTATTTTTTGTACGTCTGAACTAGTTAGAGATTCGGTTTTATTTTGCAAATCATAAAGAGGAGTTATATCTCCTCTTGCTATATAACTTCCGTATAAATTTGCAAGTTTGCTAGCACTATCTAAAGAGTAGATGAAATCTGATTTCAACGAGTTTTTTATTTTTATCAATTCTTCATCTTCTACGAGATCTTGTTTTATCTGTTTTATTAAATTTAATAACTCTTTTTGTACCTGTTTGGCTTTAACATCGGGATTGCAAATTGCTATAAATATAAACAATCCATCATCTACGCAGTCCATAGGATAAGCATAAATTTGATTTACTAAATTTAGCTCATCTATGAGTTTTTTTTGTAAAAGTGAGCTTTTACCGCTGCTTAGATAATCTGAAATAGCAGATAGCCCAACTTGATCTTCATGGTTAAATGGCGGAATTTTATATGCTATGGCTACCATTTCCACGTCACTTTGTTTGCATAAAACTACCTCTTTTTTACCGTTTTGCTCCGGCTCTTTAAAATAGAAATTAGGTATATCTTTACCGTTTTTTATATGTTCAAAATGTTTTTTTGATATATCGAAAGCCGTTTGCTCATCTATATCTCCAGTTATCATTAAAAATGCATTTTTTGGTTGATAATATGTTTGCCAAAATGCTTTTATATCATCTATGCTCCAGTTTTGTATATCTGTAAAAAATCCTATCGGAGTCCAATGATACGGGTGATAGATAAAGGCATTATTAAATAGTCTAAAATATAAAAATCCGATTGGATCGTTATCTGTCCTCCATCTTCTTTCTTCTAAAACCACATCTCTTTCTGGTAAAAACTCTTCATTTTTTAAATTTAAGTTTTCCATTATGTCTGAGTATAGCTCTAGCGATTTATCTAAGTTTTGATTTGAACATTTTATAAAGTAATGAGTATAGTCAAATCCCGTACTTGCGTTATTTACTCCGCCAAAACCTTTTACTATTTCATCGAATTCTCCGGCTTTTCTATTTTTTGTAGATTTAAAATTTAGATGCTCTAACATATGGGCGATTCCACTTTTTCCCATAGTTTCATTTCGGCTTCCGACTTTATAAAACAGATCTATACTAATAACGTTTGAGCCTAAATTTAAAGGCGTATGATACACTTCAAGACCATTATTTAGTGTTATTTTACTGAATTTTGGTAGCATTTATTTCCTTAAATTAGCGCCGATTGCTTGAGATATATTCTCAAATCCATCATCTGTTAAAAGATTAACTAATTCTTTATTTATATTTTTGCAGATAGATGGACCTTCAAATATAAAACTTGTATAAATTTGAACTAAACTCGCTCCCATTTTTATACGCTCATAAGCTTCTTTTGCATTGTCTATACCTCCGCAGCTTATAAGAATTGTTTTGCCAAAAAGCTCTTTTGCTATGTTCTTAAACATCTCTTTGCTTTTTTGAGTTATTAAAGCTCCGCTTAAGCCGCCAAAGTTTTTTGCATTACTGCTTAATGAATAATCTATACTAGTATTGTTTACAATAATCGCGTCTATGCCCAAATTCGCAGCATTTAAGCATATTTGTATAGCTTTATCCTCTTTTATATCCGGAGATATTTTTAATATAGTAGGTTTATTAGTAAGCGGTTTTATTATCTCAAATAGTTCTGTTATAAATTTATCTTCTTGCAAATCTCTTAAATTCGGAGTATTCGGCGAACTTAAATTTAAAACAAAAGCATCGCAAAATCCGCTAAGTTCGCGTACTAAAAGTTCGTAATCTTTTATAGCCTCTTCATTTGGAGTAATCTTGTTTTTTCCTATATTTGCAAATAACGGCACGGCAAACGGATAGAGTTTTTCTACTCGTTTTTTTATCTTATCTACTCCATCATTATTAAATCCCATAGCATTTTGTATACTTTTTTCTTCTATGAGTCTAAAAAGACGCGGTTTTGGGTTTCCTGGTTGCGGTTTTGGAGTTAGCGTACCATACTCTAAATATCCAAATCCAAGAGCCAATAGAGCTCTTAACATAGTTGCATTTTTATCGAATCCACCGGCGAGTCCAACTGGATTTAAGAAATTTAACCCAAATATATTTTGTGACAATTTTGTATCTGTATAACAAAATTTATCTACTAGATAATCTGCCGCAAACGGCAAATTTGCAGCTGTTCTTAAGCCGCATTCGGCTATTTTATGGGCAGTTTCTGGGTCTAGTTTGAAAAACAGTTTTTTAATATCTCTATAATCCATAGCCTTCCTTTAAAATCAACAATTTTAGCCAATGTAACCTTAAAATTACCATTAACTAAGGCTCCCGAGCTTCAATTTCTTATATACTTCACACTCATTTTCTAAAGTTTTATCATCTCCAAATCCTACTATTTTGCCGTTATCTAAAACAGCGATTTTATCGGCATTTTTTACCGTGCTTAATCTATGTGCTATTACAAATATTATTTTATCTTTGCTAAGTGTTTCTATGGCATTTGTTATCTCTTTTTCGCTTTCATTATCTAAAGCGCTCGTAGCTTCATCAAATATTAAAATTTGCGGATTTTTATACAAAGCTCTTGCTATTGCTATTCTTTGTCTTTGACCGCCGCTTAAATTTGCTCCGAATTCATCTAAGATAGTGTAAATTCCGTTGTCTAATTTATCTACAAAGTTATAAGCATTTGCCGTTTTAAGAGCGCAAACTACTTTTTTCTCATCAATTTCACCGCTATAAGCTACATTTGCAGCGACGCTCTCATTGAATATATAAACTCTTTGAGTTACTAAACCTATGTTTTGTCTGAGACTTTTTAAGCTAAACTCGCAAATATCGTTTTCATTTATGAGAATGCTACCGCTGTTTGCATCGTAAAATCGCATTAATAAATTTATAAGTGAAGTTTTACCGCCTCCGCTGCTACCTACAATCGCTATCATTTGACCTTTATTTACTTTTAAACTTATTCCTTTTAGCACTTTTTTATCGTTATAACTAAAGTGTATATCTTGTAATGTTATAGAATTTATCGTTTTAGGAAACTCTAAATTTCCACCTATAATGCTAGCGCTTCTATCAAGAAGCTCAAATGTTCTTTCACTAGCCGCTACTGCATCTTGCATTTTATTATATAGACTTGATATACGTTTTATCGGTGTATAAAGCATAAAAAGCGCAGTTAAAAACGAGAAAAAACTTCCTACTGTCATAGTTCCGTCTATAACTTGTTTGCCGCCGATGATTATGACTACAGCAACTCCTATAGAGCCTAATGTTTCCATCATTGGACTCACCAACTCGTTTACTTTTACGCTTTTTAAATTTAACCTAAAAAACTTCTCGTTATGTTCATCAAATCTTTTTAACTCTTTATTTTCTGCATTATTTGCTTTTACTATTTCGATATTTGAAAAAATTTCACTTAGAACTGAACTTATGTCGCTTGTTTTTTCTTGAGATTTGCGTGATATTTTTTTCATTTTTTTTGCAAGTCTAGATAAGGGATAGATGGCTATAGGAAATATAACAAGAGCAAAAACAGCCAAAGTAGGGCTTTGGTAAATAACTACTACTAGCAGCCCGATGATCGTTATAAACTCTCTTGTAAGCTCAGGTATCATAGATGATACTATGCTTCTTATGCGTTCTATGTCGCTTGTGTTTCTGCTTATTAGCTCGCCTGTTCTAAATTTATTAAAAAAGCTCATATCGAGAATTAGCAGATTATCAAGGAGTTTTTGTCTAAATCTTTTTACCATATCTTGGCCGATATATGCTGTAAAGTATGCTTGAAGATATGTTCCAAGGCTCTTTAAAAAATAAATAGCAATAATAGCATAAGGAAGCAGATATAACAGACTTTCGTTTTTTTCTACAAAAATTTTATCTAAAACAGGCTTTACTAAATATGCCGAAACCGCAGTGCCCACGCTTGCCATGATCATTCCTATTATGGCTAACGCAAATTGCGGTATATAGTCTTTAAAATATGGAATGAACCGTTTAAATACATCTTTTACTCCGTTCATACTTTCTCCCACATTGTGCCGTTTGGAGTATCCATTATAGATATATCCATATTTGTTAATTTATCTCTTATCTGATCGGCAAGTATAAAGTTTTTATCTTTTTTTGCCATATTTCTTTGATCTATGAGAACTGAAATTTCTTGTTTTAAACTATCATCTACACCCCATTGAAACCATTTGAACTCATCGATATATAGTATTCCAAGAAGCTCTTTTACAAATTCCAAATTAGAAACCAAAATCTGTTTAAAATCTCTGTTTTTAGGCTCGTTATCTAGTTTTGCGTTTGCGTTATTTACCATTTCATCAAGTATCGCAAGAGCCACCGAGATATTCAAATCATCGCTCATAGCATCTAAAATATCTTTTTTAAATTTAGCATCTGTCTTACTGGCTTTAACTCCTATCAATCTTTTTTTTAGACGGTAAATTTTATCAAGTCTTTTTTTGCTGGATTTTAGATCATCTATATCGTAGTTGAAATTTGCTCTGTAATGACTGCTCATCAGATAAAACCGCAAAGCTTCGCCAGGAACTAGCTCAAGTGCATCTTTTATAAAAAATGAATTTCCGAGGCTTTTGCTCATTTTTTCATTATTTATTTGCACAAAACCGTTATGCATCCAGTATTTAGCGAGATTTTTATTATAAGCGCATCTGCACTGAGCGGCCTCGTTTTCATGATGCGGAAAAAGTAGATCTGCACCTCCGGCGTGGATATCTATTTCAAACTCACAGCTTCCACAAAAATGGTCTTTTATCATCGCTACACATTCGCTGTGCCAGCCCGGTCTTCCACGTCCAAATGGACTATCATACCAATTTTCATCAAATTTCCATAATACAAAATCCTTTTCATCTTTTTTTTCATCTTTTGAGGCTACTCTTGCTATTAAATTTTCGTCTTTTCTACCGCTTAAGCTAAGGTATTTATCGTCTTTACTAGTATCAAAGTAGATGCCGTCATCTATTCTATACGCCCAGCCATCTTCAAATAAAGTTTTTATATAATTTATAATAGAAGTTAAACTTGTAGTAG
>OODU01004209.1_pt1 | contig 10017 bp, 6 predicted proteins | sample 1671171 | NCBI WGS metagenome assembly OODU01 (sample SAMN06348129, study PRJEB24527) | human gut metagenome | biome: human gut; feature: ankylosing spondylitis patient; material: feces | host: Homo sapiens | place: China | collected 2015-10
TCCTTTAATCAAAACAGGAAAGACTATTACTATAGAAGCCTTCTACAGCTCAAGTCCTCCTGATTTAATTACTCCCGGAGCACTACACAGGTAGTAAGAATATAGATATATAGCATCTGTGACTTTGGAACAAGCTCTTAATGCAGTCTGAGCATTAAGAGTGCAGTGATACAGAACAGATGCTATATATCTATATTCTTACTACCGTCTGTTGTTCCAAAAATTAAATCAGGGGACTGTCACTCCTGCGACAGCCCCCTTTATGTGGATCAAGCTTATTATTGTTTTTTATAATCTATTTGTGAGAGTGTTGAGACCGATTACTCAGAACAATTATGCGCTTGAATGACCCCAAGTAGTATACTTTTTATCCGAACTTCTATTGTAAAAGTAATACTCACAATGTTCTGAACAGATAATAAATTATTAAAAAGTGTAATGATTGTTGTATTTAAATGTTTAACGGTTTTTACAGATTTCTTCCGCCATACGGGCAACTGCTTTTTCCTGAAGAATATTCACTTTATCTAACCGTTCCCACGGAAGATCAAGATCTGTTCTTCCAAAGTGTCCGTATGCTGCGACTGGTTTATATTTCACCTTAGTGAGAGATAGGCTGTTTATAATACCTGCCACACTGAAATCAAATACTTCTTTTATAGTGTCTTCAATAATTTCTTTTGGTAATTCTTCTGTACCAAAAGTATCTATCTTTATAGATACCGGCTGTGGCACACCGATTGCATATGCGAGATTCACCTCACACTTTTTGCAAAATCCGGCAGCTACCACATTCTTTGCGGCATATCTTGCCATATAAGCTGCGGAACGGTCAACCTTTGTTGGGTCCTTACCTGAGAATGCTCCGCCGCCATGTCTGGCAATTCCACCATAAGTATCTACAATAATCTTTCTTCCGGTAAGACCTACATCTCCGGCAGGACCACCCACTACGAATCGTCCTGTAGGATTAATATGTATCTTTACATCCGGTAAAAGTAACTCTTTCGGAATTACTTCTTTTATAACATGCTCCTCAATATCCATTCGAAGCTTTTGTACAGAAACTTCTGCATTATGTTGTGCAGAAATTACAACATCTGTAATTCCAAGGATTTCCCCCTGGTTATTATATGCTACTGTAACCTGTGACTTTCCATCTGGATAGAGGTATGGAAGGAGTCCTTCTTTTCTTACCTGCGTAAGTCGTTTGCTGAGTTTATGTGCCAGTGAGATAGACAGTGGCATAAGCTCCTCTGTATCATCACAGGCATATCCATACATCATTCCCTGATCTCCCGCTCCAATGGTTCCGTTACACTGGGTAACGCCCTGTGCGATATCAGGTGACTGTACACCGATGTTAGTAAGAATTAGACATTCGTTTCCGTCTATTCCTTTTTCTTTACTGTCATATCCTATTTCACAGATAATCTCTCTTGCCTTATTTTTAACATCAACCTTTGCGAAAGAAGCAACTTCTCCGGCAATGAAGACAGTGTCTTCAGAAGCCATTGTCTCCAGTGCCACATGGGCAGATGGATCTTCTTTTAAATAGGCATCCAGCAAAGCGTCGGAAATCATATCGCACATTTTATCCGGATGTCCCTCTGTAACAGATTCAGAAGTTAATAATGTTATGTCTTTATTCATCTTGACCTCCTGTACCTTTCGGTATGTATAAGGGATACCTCGGATTGCCTGTATCGATCAGCCTCCGATTTTACAGGTTAATCCTTCTTTTTCTACTATTGCTTTTAATTCTTCCATGAATTCGTTTTCCGGTTTCTTTACTCCGGCAAGCTCATATTCCTTGCCAAGCATTCCGTATTTATTACTTCCAAGATCATGATAAGGTAAAAGATGTAACTCATTTACATTATGAAGATAGGTAGTAAACTTCGCAATTGCCGCAATTACATTCGGACTTGCATTAAATCCTGGAATAACCGGAACACGAATGATCATCTTCTTTGCAAGACTAGAAATCAGTAATGCATTTTTAAGTATTTGCTCGTTACTTACACCAGTATACTCTTTATGTACTTCTGGGTCAATATGCTTAATATCCATCATGACCACATCAAGCCACGGAACAATCTCTTTGATTACTTCCTCAGAAGCCATACCGGTTGTTTCAATCGCAGTGGTCCAGCCGAATGACTTACAAGCCTTTAACAGCTCTAAAAGAAATTCGTGCTGTACCATTGCTTCACCTCCGGAGACGGTAATACCGCCTCCGGACTTTCTGTAAATAACACGGTCTTTGTAAAGTTCTCCCATCAGTTCCTCTACTGTCATCCACTTACCGGACATCTCAAGAGCCCTATGATAGCAGACATCAATACATTTTCCGCATGCAATACATTTTGTATGATCAATTTTTCCTGGAACGTTTAAATTAGAAGCACCAGTTGGACACACAACCTCACAATTTCCACAGCCGACACAGTTTTGTGCTTTAAACATGACGACTGGTTTTAATTCCTGCGATTCAGGGTTACAGCACCATTTGCAGCGAAGAGGACAGCCATTTAAAAAGGCAATCGTTCTTACACCCGGACCGTCATTTACAGAGAATCTCTGTATATTAAAGACAAGCCCTTTTTTACTTGTATCGCAGCTTGGTTCCATATTACTCATAGGTACTTCCTCCAGTTTATTTCAAAAATCTACTATTTTAGAAATGCTGTTCTGTACGAGCAATGATATCATCCTGTACTTCCTTAGCAAGTACTGTCCAGTGAGCGGAGTAACCAGCTACACGTACTACTAAGTCTTTGTAGTTTTCTGGATGTGCCTGAGCATCAAGTAATGTTTCTCTATCAATTACGTTGAACTGTACATGCATACCCTTCTTATCGAAGTAGTTACGAACAACTGCTGCGAAGTTCAGAAGTCCCTGATCACCTGCTACTGCAGAAGGTAAGAATTTCTGGTTGTATAATGTACCATTAGAGATATTTAACTGGTCAAGTTTAGCTACGGAGTTACCTGCAGCTGTAGGTCCCTTAACGTCATGACCCTGACGAGGGGAAACACCATCTGCAAGAGGTGCGTTGCTATAACGTCCATCTGGAAGAGCCTGTACGTCTTTACCAAATAATACATTAGCAGATACTGGGTAACATCCTGCCTGATACTGGCCTCCACGTGGGTTTTTGTATTTCTCAACTTCGTGAGAGTAAACCTGTGTAGCTTTACGAGCACACATATCAACTTCATCAATATCGTTACCGAAGCAAGGTGTTGCGTCGAGGATATGTCTGATTCTGTCGTATTCAGCTCTCTGAGCATCGCTGCAGCTTGTGCAAGCTTCAGATTTTGTATCTACGCTCATACTTAAGTTAGATCCTTTTTCTGCAAGAATCTTCTGAACAACAGCATTAATGATGGATTCCATGCTATCTTCAGAAGATACGGAAACACTTTCCATAGCTGCTGCTGCAGGTTCTGCAGAATCTGTACTTAATCTTACGAATGGTCCATCGTAACATCCAGCACCAAGCTCAGCACCGAAGTTGTGTTCCATAGCATCGTAAATCTGCTGCATTGTTAAGTCTTTGTCTTCAAATACATGTTTCTTGATACAATAGATAGCATCACCTGTATCTACGTTACCAAATGCCTGAGGTCCTGTGAAGTTGTAGATAGCTCCACCTTCCATAACTGTTTTACCTCTTCCGATACAGTCATCAACTAATGCGGACATAAATGGTAATGGTGCTCTTTCTTTATGAGCGATATCAACAGCGTTATCTGCCTCAACTAATTTAGATACGAAGTACTCAATCTGAGTTTCATATGCTTCATATAAATCATCCATGGATTTCCATTCTGGCATAGGTTTTGTAACAGGTCCTAACTGTTTGCCATCACGGTTCTTACCACCATGAATAGCGATATCAAATACCTTAGCAACGTTAAAGAATGCTGCGTCATGCCATCCGTCTGTCTTGTGTGGACACTGAGGTTCTACACAACCGATGATACAGTAATTACGAGCATCTGCAAGAGTTAATCCTCTGTTACATAATGCAGGAATGATTGCTTCATCATTGTACATAGCTGGAACACCAGTACCAAGTCTTGCAAGCTCACAAGCTCTTAATAAGAACTCATCCGGTGTCTGGTTATGAATACGAACGGAGAATGATGGTGCAGGTAATCTAACGTGAGCTGCTGCATCCATACACATATAAGAAACTGGGTTTGTAGCATCAAGGCCATCTTCTGTCTGTCCACCAACACCAAAGTTCTGGAATACTGCGTATCCTGCAAATGCCTGATCAGATACATCATCACGAGTTTTGTTTACATGGTTTAATAATACGAAGAGGCAGTCGAGTAATTCCTGAGCGAATTCTTTAGAAATGCTCTTGTCTGCTTCTAAGTATGGCCACATATACTGGTCAAAACGTCCTGGAGAAATGGAATGTCCGTTAGCTTCAATCTGTACTAATGCCTGTACAAACCAGAAAGACTGACAAGCTTCATAGAAGTTTGTAGCTCCGTTTTCTGGAACACGGTCACAGTTCTTGGAAATCTGAAGTAATTCAGCTTTTCTTACTGGATCTGTACATGTAGCTGCCATCTCTGCTGCTTTTTTGCTGTATCTCTTAGCAAAGTTAATAGCTGCATTGTAAGAAATAATAACTGCTTCATAGAATGCTCTCTTCTGCAGACATTCCGGATCATTTGCATCAAGTTTGTTCATTGCTTCAACAACTTCTGCAATAACGCCCTTGAAACCGATTTTTAATACTTTACCGTAATCAACACACACGTGTCCGATACCACCGAAGTAGTAGTTACCAACTGTAAATACTCCACCAGCCTGGCAGTCAAGACAATCCTGGCTCATGTAGGAAGTAGCTAATTCGCTGGTAGTTTTACCTTTCCAGTATTTGAATACTTCGTGAAGGATATCTGCTGTTTCTTCAGTAATTACGAATGGGTCACACATACGAGTTGCCATTGTCTTAAACTCTTTTTCTACCCAGTCAAATGAGAACTCTGGGCAAAGGTTTGTAGAACGAGGTTTTACGGAAAGAGCACCTACGATTAATTCGTTATCACGAATTACAACTGGAAGATTATTAAAAATCTTTTCGTTAGCTTTTGCTCTTCTCATAACTGCTGGCATACCTTCTGTCTCTTTGTAAGACTCTGTAATAAGTACGGCTCTATATGGCTCTACTTCAGGTACTGCGTTAACAACTTCTGCTTTTAAGGCTTTGATACGTGCGGTTGGTTCTGTAAATCCTTTTGCAATCATTACAATTTTCCTCCTTCTTACTGACACATAAAAATGTGCAATGAAAATGTTTGAGAGATGATAACTCAAAAAATTATCCTATAAATCCTGTAAATCAACCACTACTGAGCTTTCATCTGTCTTGCATTATACAGTAAAAAATAATCAATAATTAGGAATATCCGTGTCAGTATGTGGCAATTATCAATCGGATATTTTTTACATTTATACAGTTTGCACAACAAAAAGAAACGTTGCTGTCACATTTTATTGCAACAGCAACGAATTACATCTGTCGATATGAAACAAATTGGTATCATTGCCAAGAAAATATAGGCAAGAATTTCTCATTTCGCATCGTTTTTTTAGTTGGAAAATTTAATCCTCATTTTTGAACTATTTTGCACTCTTTTTTCCTTACTTACTCTTATATGTGGTGTGTAAAAGTGTTTCGGATAAAAGGCTTAATGGTTCTTTGAAAAATTCATTATATATCATTCCAATTTCCGGATTATCCATAGAATTTCTGTATTGCGCCCGTTCATCAGCCTGGTATAATGATGCGATTCTCTTTTTTCTTACCGCATCCGATACTGGAACACTTCCACAATCCGGCTGTCCTGCTCCACTAATACAGCCTCCCGGACATGTCATAACTTCTACAAAATGATATCCACTCATATCTTCTGCCAGAAATTCTTCCGCAGCCGCTGTTCCATACAGAATACAAACTCTGAGATTCTTTCCTGCAATCGTCACTTCCGCTTCTTTTCGGTTATTTAATCCTCTTACCGGACGAAGCTGATAAAAATCTGCCGGTGCCTCTTTCTCTTCTAAAACTCTGTAAACCGTTCGAAGTGCTGCTTCCATTACACCGCCGGTATTTCCGAAAATCATTCCGGCTCCAGTTCCTTCTCCTAATACACTGTCATACTTTGAAGGAGTGATTTTCCCTAAATCCATTCCTTCTTCTTTACACCACTGTACCAGCTCCTTTGTTGTAATAACATAATCATTGTCACGCATTTCTTCTATATTAAGAAGCTTTCCCGCATCACATAACTCTTCTCTTGCGATTTCTGCCTTTTTCGCTGTACAAGGTGTCACTGCTACAGAAATAATCTTTTCCGGATCAATATGTTTTTTATGTGCAAAATATGTTTTGATTACTGCTCCCTGCATTCCGATCGGACTTTTTGCAGAAGAAAGATATTTCGTTTTATCCGGATGAAAATTCTCCATGTATTTTACCCATGCTGGACAGCAGCTTGTAAACTGTGGAAGTGGTCCAGTCCCCTTTAAAATTCTAGACAAAAGTTCAGAGCCTTCTTCCATAATCGTAAGATCCGCAGAAAAAGTAACATCAAATACATAATCCGCACCTAATGCTCTCAATGCACCAACCATTTCATCCTGTGCAAAGGTTCCCGGTTCTTTTCCAAATCCGTCTGCAAATCCAACTCTTACGGATGGGGATGTAGAAAAAACAACGATTTTTTCCGGATCTTGGATCAGTTCTTTCACAATCTTATAATGAGGACGTCCAGTAATTGCTTTTTCCGGACAGGATGCACTACACTGTCCACAGCCAATACATTGATAAGCCTCCCTTTGGTTTAATAAATATTTTGCTGCTACCCCGATCTCTTCTTCACAAACTGCAAAGCAATGTCCACATTCACTACATAATGCTTCATTTTTGATAATCGCAGGATTTGCATCATCTACCGGAACCATAAAAGGAGTCGTTCGATTCATTAGCATATAGCATCTCCTCCTTTATTGATTCCATTATCAATTCCAAGACCTGCTCTTTTTTCTTTAATGATATCCTCAAACTTCTGTGCTGCGGCATCTACCTCTGTTTCAATAATAAGCTGTCCTCCGGTTAAGTCCTTTAACCCTTCTGTAAGGACATTTACCGCAACCTGGCTTCCGGTAACAAATGGTGATAATGCCAGGTGAAGAGGGAATCCAAGTGCAAGAGCATATGCTCCATCTGCTAACGCCTGCTCTTCAAGCCACTGCGGTGCACTTATAACAACTGGAAGCTGTGGCAGATCTACATTAAGTTCTTTTGCTAAAGCACAGGCAGCCATCTCAATTCGTCCGATTGCAAGGCATGGTCCGAAATTAAGAACCGGTGGAACACCAAGTGCTGTACATATTTCTTTCAATCCTTCCCCACAAAGTTCTACTGCATCCATCGTCATAAGTCCACAGTTTTCTAAACCACCACAAGTACAGCCTGCTGATAATACAAGAATGTCTTTCTTAATTAATTCTTTGGCAAGTTCTACTGTAAATACATCATGTCCTTTTGCTCTTAAATTAGAACATCCGACAACTGCCGCAATTCCTTTAATTTTTCCTGAAACAATCGCATCAATGAGCGGCTGTAAAGTACCACCTAAGGCAGCTACTAAAGTATCTTCTGATAAACCGGTAATGGACTTGTCAAAACCATGCTGTGCCATGACATTGACACGCTTCTCTCCTTTGGCCGGAGCTGTTCCATATAATTTTTCTTTTCTGTTCTTAAACCCACATAGAGCATCTGCGATAATCTGACTTGTAATCTTTTCTTTTTCCTCTGCTGTGTATGGCAATAACTGCGCATTAGCCTTCTTTGCCACATCATCAAGACAAATCATCTTAATATCTAACTGTTCACAAATTGGCTCGATTCCCGGAATCGTACAGTTAAATTCAGAAACAACCAAATCCACACAGCCAGTCATTAATACCGCTTCACTTGTATAGTTATTACCTGCATGTCCGCAGTATACATCTTTATAGCAGCCGGAACGTGCCTGGTAATCCTGCCCCACACAAGTACAGCCTACAATACGGATTCCCTTTGCACCAACAAGCTCGGCAGACTTTTGTACAATTTCTGATTCTAATTTTTCTTCTAAGTCTGCAAACATTGACTGCTGATGTCCTGTAATCATAATATTTATATATTCCGGATCAATAATACGAAAACCTACCGGATCCATACTGATTTGCGGTGGTCCCATAATAATATCATTCATCAAGTTTGTAAGAATCAGTCCGTAATTACCTGTGGAAATACCTAAACGTAAGCACTGTAACAGCATATCCATCGGATCTGAATTCAAGTTTGTCGATGTCTTTACAACTGCATTAAAAATCTCGTCTTTTGCTCCGCCTGGTAAAATTCCAAGCTTCTCCCATACTTCATATCTTTTCGGCAGTGCTATATGTTTCATGAGTGTCATCTTCTCATCATACGGTTTTCTGATATCTGCAAGAACTGCATCTGCAATCATCTCTGCCGTCTTCGCACAACTGTTATGACAGTCCGGTCCACAGTTACCACAACAGTTAATCTGTAAAATCTTTGCAAGCTTCGCAACAGAGTCCTTATATTTTGGTTTTTTGCCTTCCGCCTGTAATTCCTGTGCCATCTCTTTCAATCTTCTTGCCGTATTCTCAACAACATGCGTGTAACATCCTGAACCGGCAGCCACCTGTCTTAAAAAATTCCTGCAGGCAATTGTATCTGCATCTGCTCCACATACACCTTTTGGTTTCGCCGGTGATAAACGACATGGACCATTCGAACATAATCTACAACATACCCCCTGTAATCCATATCCACACTTATTCTGCTGCTTCACCATACGATGATGTGAAGTATCCATCGGTGCATTCTCTAAAAATACCTCCAGCACCTTATCCGCACTGCTGCAAATCTTATCTGACATTATATAACCTCCTCCTGATTTTCCTTTCATTCTTTCATGAAATTTTCCTAACAAGTTTTCCTATTCATCGTAATTATCCCAATTCGCAGTACTCCTGCTCCAGAGTATGTTAAAAAACATTCCAGCACAGTTTTCTACAATATCAATAATTATTCTCATTATAGCAAACCAATTCCGTTCACTCTTGGATAATCCTTTCATAAAATAGGGAAATATGACACTGATTTTTTGTCTTTCTATGATTCACAATAGAATCTGTAATATTTCTATAAATAAATGGTATTATTCCTATATTGTCTGTAAAATTTATCTTATAATAAAAGATAATCAGACATAAAAATCAAAGGAGAAGTGTAGATCATGATTGAAATTGCAAACTTAGAAGAATGGACAAAAGAATATTTCTCAGATCCTGAAAACCAGAAAAAAGCAGAAAAAGCCTGTGAGCGTTATGACCGTCTCATGGTAAAAAATATTAAGCGCCAGTTAAGTGGCGGAGCTGAAAAAATCTTTCTCAACGAAGAACCAGCAGATGACCCTGGTAAGTGCATGGAAAAGGCAAAATATGAAGTAATCCCATTTGCAAAAGTAGATGGAAAAAAGGGAAAAATAAAAATAAATATGCTCGACCAGATTGCTGAATTCGTTCCAGAATAATCTTTATTTGTAGATTTGGTGTAGACGAAAAAAGAAAAAATGCCGCATCTGGGATAGGGCATTTTTTCTTTTTTCTGTCTAATCTAAATCCACAGCTGGTAAGAATGGGAATTCTCCAGAATGTTATGGCTTTCCATGGAATTAAATTCTAGAAGTAATAAAGATTTAATTCTGCCAGTAAATCTGCTCTCCTTTTATCAGTGGATATTTGATGAGTTCCCTTTCATTGAGGTTCTCCCCAAACATATCTACTGCAGATATCTGATGATTTTCATAGGTGGTATAATAATAAATTCCCTTATTCGTATTGCAACAAGATGTGTAGAGTGTAATTTCGAACTTTCCATCGTCAACTTCACAGCAGCCTCT
>OODU01004216.1_pt1 | contig 10007 bp, 7 predicted proteins | sample 1671171 | NCBI WGS metagenome assembly OODU01 (sample SAMN06348129, study PRJEB24527) | human gut metagenome | biome: human gut; feature: ankylosing spondylitis patient; material: feces | host: Homo sapiens | place: China | collected 2015-10
CACCGAGATCTACACTCTTTCCCTACACGACGCTCTTCCGATCTGCCTCTTTTGATAAATTCAAAGAGACGAAAGATTAAATTCCGTGGTACCACTCTTCTTCGCCGCATCCCGGTAACATAACTTACGGTGCAGCGCACTTGTGATTCTATAACGGGAATTCCCGCTTCTGCCTATCTGAAAACCGTTCAGCAGAAGAACTCAAAGGCGAGTTCAAAGATCTGATCTGCTGCCTTGCACCGCCCGGCAGTTCTCTGTACAGACTCTAATCTTTTACTGATCCTTATCCTTGTTTTTTTCATATACCTTGTTATTATAAAAATAAATACAAGTTCCGTCAAGAGATTCTTGATTGTTTTCTACGAATTCTTGATTATTTTTACCATTTAAAATTGATTTCCGTTATCTCTCAGCCATTTTCTATATTTTTTATAGTCCGGCATCCACGTCGCCACGACCTTCCAGAATGCAGCGGAATGATTCATTTCTCTACGATGTGCCAGCTCATGCACCACAACATAATCCAGAACTCCCGGCGGCATCAGCACCAGCTTCCAGTTGTAATTGAGATTCCCCACGCTGCTGCAGCTTCCCCACCTGGTCTTCTGCTCCCGGATGGAAATACGCCCATAGGTCACACCCATTTTCCGGGCATAGTATCCGGTCCTTGCACCTAATACTTCTCTTGCAAGATTCCGGTAATATTTCTTTTCTGCTTCCGGCATCTCTCTCTTTTCCTGCCGCTTCATTGCATTTTCCTTCTGAAGCTTTACCTTCTGTCGGATCCAGTTCTCTTTCTCCAGAAGAAACCGGTCAATCCGCTTTTTCTCACAGGAATAGGGTGCACGGACCGTCACCTTTCCTTCCCGGTCAACTTCGATTCCAATACTGCGCCTATCTGACCGGATCAGATGATATTCTATGTCCACGACCGGATCACCTCCAGAAAGCGCTCTCCATATTTTTCAAACTTGAACTCTCCCACACCGGAAACTTTCAGCATAGCATTCTTATTTATCGGTTTTTCGATACACATCTGCACAAGGGTCTTATCGGAAAATACAATATAAGGCGGAACTTTTTCTTCTCTTGCTATCTCTGCCCGCAGAACGCGCAGGATTTCAAAAGACTCTTCCTGCTCTTTATTCAGAACCAGTCCGGCCGTTTTCTTCACTTTTTTCTTCGGTGTTGTCTTCGCCTCTTTCTCCGGTTCTTTTGCCATCTTCATTGTAAATGTCTCCTGCCCTGCAATCAGTGCTTCCGACTTTTCAGTCAGCTTCACAATCATATAAGAATCCGGCGTGGTCTTCAGATATCCTTCTGCCAGAAGCTGGTTGAATATCTGCCTGAGCTTCCACGATGGCGTCTTAGAAAGTACCCCGTAAGCCGGACTGGCACCCATGCCATACTGCCGGATCTTCGCATTGTTTGCCCCATGCACCGTATCCAGAATCACATTAATTCCATAACGCTGATGACTTTCTTTTACACACATGGCAAGTATCCTTGCCTCTGCCGTCATATCCACGGTATCAAACTGCGTCTTACAGTTTGAACAGTTCCCACAGTAATTGCTTCCGTATTCCCCAAAATACCGCAGAATATAATCACGCAGACATTCCTTTGTAAAGCAATAATAAGTCATCTTTTTCAAGCGCTCCTGATCCCGCTCCATCACAATCCGGCGCGTCAGTTCATCCAGTTCCTGATTGTCGCGGTTGTTCTCAATGAACATCTGGTTTGTGATCACATCCTGTCCGCTATATAAAAGCAGGCACTCCCCCGGCTCACCGTCCCGGGCGCAGCGTCCCACTTCCTGATAATAGGACTCCAGATTCTTCGGCATATTGTAATGCACGACAAAGCGGACATTGGATTTATCAATTCCCATCCCGAATGCATTCGTCGCCACCATGATCTGCTTCCGGTCATAAATGAAATCATCCTGATTATCACGCCGCTCCCGGTCTGTCAGTCCCGCATGATACCTGGTCACGGAAAACCCATCCATTTCCAGGAGTGCGCAATTTTCCTCCACCTGCTTTCTGGTCAGGCAGTAGACGATCCCGCACTGATCCGGATGCTCCTCAATGAATGCTTTGAGTGCGGCATATTTATTCTTTGGAGACTGTACCGCAAGGAACAGATTCGGTCTGTCGTAACCTGTCATTACTACTTCCGGATCCTCCAGCATCAGGATATCGATCATATCCTCTCTTACTTCTTTCGTCGCAGTTGCAGTAAATGCACTCACAACCGGCCGCTTCGGAAGATGCTCTACAAACTCTGTGATCTTTAAATAACTTGGCCGGAAATCCTGTCCCCACTGGGAAACACAGTGCGCTTCATCGACTGCGATCATAGAAATATCCACGCTCATAGCAAAATCCATAAACTCTGCAGTTTCCAGCCGCTCCGGTGCCACATAGATAATCTTATATCTTCCTTCTTTTGCAAAAGCAAGTGCCTTCCGGTACTGCCCCATAGTCAGGGAACTGTTCAGATAGGCTGCATGAACCCCTGCCTGGTTGAGGGATGCCACCTGATCCTTCATAAGAGAAATAAGGGGAGATATCACAAGTGTAATACCTCCCATCATCAGCGCCGGAATCTGAAAACAGATGGACTTTCCGGCTCCCGTTGGCAGTATGCCGAGTACATCCCGCCCAGACAGGATTGCATCGATCAGCTTCTCCTGTCCCGGTCGGAATCCGTCATAGCCAAAAAATTGCTTTAATACTTGAAATTTATCCAAGATATACTACCTCTTCTTCCGGTTTTTCTGCGGATTCCATCTCCAGCATATAAAGAACCGGCTGCTTTGGAACCATCGGACGGTACGCTTCGTACTCGAACTTGACGGTTACTTTTTTCCAGCTTCTCTGTGTGATCTGCGCTGCCCTTCCAAGATTACATGGATATCCATAGAAACGGATATCATCTGCGCAGCAGGTCATGATCTGTCTTCCCGGAATCAGCATATTTGCCGGCATTCCCTTCGGACGGAAAAGCTGTGCAAGGAAGGTGATCTTCTTGTGCTCGTAGCGCTCCGGATGCTCATATGCATCCACATACCAGGTACCAAAGTCCACATCATCAATGAAGATATGGTCTGCTTTCAGATCATATGGCAGATCCTCTTCTGTCTGCGGGATAATATTGCCATCCACGCCTTCAAAGATCAGCTGTGCCTGTGGGTTCTGGATCTTAAGGGCACGTCTGAACGCACTTCGGTCTGTATTTTCCCCACAACGGTTGATGATGATCAACTCAGATTCAGTAAGCTGGTTCATCAGCATATTCCGCATATTCTTCAGGTACATGTCCAGCGTCTCACCGCTAACCGTTGAGTACACACCCTGAATCTCCCAGTTGCGTGGAAAATCTTCATCCAGGATTTCCTGCAGATCCCAGGTTCCATTGTACTCAATGATCACCTGGACCGGATGATAGATCTTCTCACAGTTTTCAAAGAAAGTTTTATTTAACTTTTCTCTTTCTTCTATATTGAAGAGGAACAGTCCGTTCTCATCCAGATATTTTTCCGAGTACTCTTCCTCTCCCTCTTCACACTGCAAAAGCAATGTCGGACCTTCTTCGATCCATTCCTGCTTCATCAGTGTGTCTTTGATAAATGTTGTTTTTCCACTGTCCAGAAATCCTGTACAGATATATACCGGTGTTGTCATCGCCGCTTGCTCCTCCTAGATATGGAATAACTTAATCAGATCCTCTTCTTTGAGATCTGTTCCGATCACGCATACACGTCCTGTGTAATCAGCCTGTCCCTCACGGACTTCATATTCTTCCGGAACCATATCAAACTGCTTCCAGGAACCGTCTGCCATCTGGATAATTCCTTTGGAACGAAGTACGGTTCCGTAAGCATCTGTCTCAGATAATGCTTTCAGCAGGTAATCCAGTTCTTCTTCTGTATACTTATGAGCAGTCTCCTTGCCCCAGCTCGTAAATACTTCATCTGCATGATGATGTCCTTCGTGTCCGTGGTGATGGTCATGGCATCCGCAGGTGCAGTTCTCATCATGTTCATGATGATGCTCATGCTCTTCATGGTCGTGATCATGATGGTGTTCATGGTCATGATCGTGGCATCCGCAGGTGCAGTTCTCATCATGTTCGTGATGCTGCTCATGCTCTTCGTGATCGTGATGATGGTCGTGATCATGATCATGACCGCAGCCACATTCGTCATCATGATGATGGTGATGTTCGTGGTCGTCATGCTCATGTGCATGTTCTTCCAAGATACCTTCGATCTCAGCGCCATGCTGCAGGGCATGCAAAACGGCATCTTTTCCAAGTTCTTCCCAAGGTGTGGAAATAATGGTTGCCTCTGCATTTTTCTCACGCAGCATATGCACGCACTCTTCTACCTTTTCATCTGTCATCATCTGGGTACGGCTGATAACGATCGTAGATGCATGCTCTACCTGGTTATTGAAGAATTCTCCGAAGTTCTTGAGATAGATCTTTGCTTTCTTACCGTCAACAACTGTGATTCTTCCGTCAATCTCAATATCTGCCTCATCTTTGACACCCTCGATTGCTTTTACAACATCAGAAAGCTTTCCAACTCCTGAAGGTTCGATGATGACACGATCCGGTGTATAATCTGCAAGTACTTTCTGAAGTGCTTTACTAAAATCCCCCACCAGTGTACAGCAGATACATCCTGAGTTCATCTCTGTGATCTCAACGCCTGCATCTTTTAAGAATCCGCCATCAATACCGATCTCCCCAAATTCGTTCTCGATCAGGACCAGTCTTTCTCCCGGAAATACATCCTCGATCAGTTTCTTGATGAATGTTGTCTTTCCTGCTCCCAGGAAACCAGAAATAATATCAACTTTCGTCATTTTTCGTTCCTCTTTTCTTATTATTATAATTTCATAAATTAGCCTTTTCTAACTGCAAATTGTTTCCGAGCTATATCGTATCACATTTCTTTAAAAGATGCAAATAAATAGCTTGTTAATGCATTGTGATTAGTGTATAATAGTTTTATAAAATCTCGTACTTTTTTAGTACAAATTCATAAACAAAGGAGACTTGATAATATGGTTAATTTATTGACAGGCCCAAAAGGAAGCGGAAAAACCCAGCAAATGATCGAACGTGCTAACGAAGCTGTAAAGACATGTGAAGGAAACGTATTCTTCATCAAGAAGAGCCACAGAGATACATACAGCTTATCTTTCAACATCAGAGCGATCTGCATGGATGACTATGATGTAATCACCAATACCGATGAATATCTTGGATTTATTTACGGTATGTTAAGCGCAGACCATGATATCAAAGCAATCTTTATCGACGGTATTTTAAAGCACGCCGACATCACACTTGAGAACATTCCTTCTTTCATCGAAACACTGAAAAAGATCTCCAAAGAAAATGATGTAGATTTTTATGTCAGCATCAGTGCAACGAATGAACAGCTTGGTAATGTAGATTTTGAAGGTTGTACACTCCTTAACTAAGATAGACATTATCCAAAAGGAGGGATGAAGATTTTCTGTAAATCTTCATCCCTCCTTTTATGGTTTTCCAAATGTGACTAAGCACATGCTATTTCAAAGACAAAACCGTATTTGCCTTATCCCCTTTTGCATACTCCAGTTTTACATCATCTCCCACATTGTACTTGATGATCTCAATAAAATCGACTACCGATACATCAAAAATCTCATCTGATCCTTCCAGCATAATGTAGTAATGAGAATCTCCATCTATAACGCCCTGGGCGATTTTCGTGATCTTTCCTTCGATCGTGCCGGTATCCATCTTCACTTCTTCTTTTTCCTTGATTCCATTGGTAAGAAGCAGATTATTGTAGGATTCTTCACATACACTTACCGTATCCCCGATCGCAACAACCTGGTACTTCTGGACATTGACCATTGCATACTTTTTCACAAGTCCTGCATCATCCTTAAGTGCCATAAAGTAAGTCGGCTCCCCGGAAATGTTAAGCAACAGCGGGAAAGTCGCCCGATACTTCAGGTTCTGTACCTGTCCTTCTGCCGATGCCATCGCAGAATCCTCGATCGCACCTGCCACCGGATAATACTTTGTCTCCATAGTTCTCTGGTTCATCAGAACAAATCCCACATTGGACTGGTCACTGTTTACAGAAGTTACTCCCGTGTACACCCATACATCATCATCAATCGCCAGATAATTATATCCGTTTGTTGTCTTCAGACAATCTTTCTGGCTGAGTACACTGTTAAAATACCCATGCTTTAACGTGCCATAATAATCATAAAGCTGTACCAGAAGATCTGCCGAATAGGCTCGGTCGATCCATTCCGGGACTTCATCGATCCTGTAGTCCTGCATTTCGCCGGTGATCGCATTGCAGAGCACCACATGTCCTACCGTTTCTCCTCCGAAAAGACCGATATTATACTTTTTGACCGGTGCTACCCAGTATGGAACACCATTATCATCAATTTCAAAACTAAGGTCTCCGTAAATATAAGTCGGATGCGCAAAACGAAGATGACGGTAAATATTTCTTCCAAAATGCTCGCTGGTCGAATACTTCATTCCCTGCTCCAGCTTTACCATCTCCGTTGTCTGACTTGCCATATCGATCCGGATATATGCAGGAAGTCCATCTTTCCGATTGGTAAACCATTTGATCAGATTCGCATATTTCAAAGGTGACACACGGACCGGACGATCCTTGTAGTTGATCTGACTGTAGATATCGTCCACCTCAAACTGGGATACCATATCTGACATGCTTCCCATCTTCCGGTCTCCTAAAAGCTGCGCAGACTCCTTATCCAGAAGCGGGATCTGGTCAAAGGAAAGCTCCTCGATATCTTTTGTGAATTCGCCCTCTTCTACCTTCAGAAGCTGTTGGTATTTCTTCGCATTCACAATCGGTGAAGAAAGAATGGTTCCGGCCAGATAAACCACTAACAAAAGAATAAAAAGACGGACACACCATTTGAAACCTTTGGATTCTTTCATCTCCTTCAGATCAATCGCTCCGTATCGCAAGCCTTTTTTTCCTGCAAGCACAAGACCGACCGCAAGCACCAGAACAAGCACAAAATACCACACTCCGGAAGAATGGATATTAAAAGCCGGCAGTGATACATAATACCAGATTCCTGCTGCCACTAAAAGCAGCAGAAAACTGATCGCTATATTTTTCTTTTTCATAAATTCTCCTTTTCATCGTTTTACCTTACCAAAGCTGTCTTAGAATTTTCTACTCCAAAGTGACGGCGAGAACAGCATCAGGAACGGGAAGATTTCCAGTCGTCCGATCAGCATATCCACGCAGAACACAATCTTCGAGAAGTCTGAGAACTTCGCAAAATTTTCCACCGGTCCTACCAGATTCAGTCCCGGTCCTACATTATTAAGTGTAGTAAGCACTCCGGTAAATGAAGTAGTAAAATCAAAGTTATTGATCGAGATCAGAAGCACGGATACGATCAGGATTAGTATATACGCAATAAAGTATACATATACCCCCCGCATCGTCTCTTCTTTCACTTTTTTCCCATTTATTTTTACGATATTGACTGCTTTCGGATGGATCATAGTTTTCAGCTCCCGGCGGATGCTTTTTACCAGGATCAGAAGTCTTGATACTTTGATACCACCGCCTGTTGAACCGGCAGAAGCACCGATTACCATCACAAGAAGCAGAACACATTTGGAAAGCTCCGGCCACTTGTTGAAATCTGCCGTTACAAATCCAGTTGTCGTGATCACGGATGCCACCTGGAACGCCGCATAGCGGAATGCCTTTAAAAGAGAATGATAACCTCCGGCGATATTGCAGGTGATCACAACGGTTGCTCCTGCAATGATTCCCAGGTAAGCACGCAACTCCTCATTCTTAAATACACTCTTAAATTCTTTCAAAAGCAGAAAAAAATACAGGTTAAAATTGATACCAAACAGGATCATAAATACGGTGATCACACCATCAATGTAGGCACTGTTGAAGTGTGCCACACTTGCATTGTAGCTGGAAAATCCTCCGGTACCGGCAGTACTGAATGCATGTGTCACTGCGTCAAACAGGTTCATCCCTCCTGCCAGAAGAAAAACTACCTCAATTGTAGTCAGTGCAAAATACATTCCATACAGGATCCTTGCGGTTCCTCTTGCCTTTGGAACCAGTTTATCTGCCTCTGGCCCCGGAACTTCCGCACGCATAAGATGCATGGAATTCTTCTCATCCAGAGAGGTAAGTACCATAACAAATACCAGCACTCCCATTCCACCAACCCAATGTGTCAGGGAACGCCAGAAAAGAATTCCTTTCGGAAGTCCTTCAATCTCAGTCAGGATCGTAGAACCTGTCGTCGTAAATCCGGATACTGTTTCAAAAAAAGCATCCACATAGCTTGGAATACTTTTACTGAGTACAAATGGAAGTGCACCTGCAAGTGACCAGAAAATCCAGGCCGTTGCAACAATGATCAGACCTTCTTTGGCATAAATCGTCATGTTCTCCGGGCATTTTCTGCCAAACAGCAGATAAATTGCCGTCAGGATCGCAGCTGTAATCAGAAAATAAACCGATGTGTGCTCGCCATAAATAATTCCAACCATCATCGGAAGCAGCATCAGCAGTCCCTCTACTCCCATCATCTTACTGATGATATAGCGTATCATTTTCACATTCATTTCTTTTCACCCCTATTGCTCAGCCAGAATATCTGTGATATCCTTAACTTTCTTCTGGGTCGTAACGATTACAACACTGTCGCCCACCTGAATGGATTCATCCCCGTCCGGAATAATAATCTGCCGTTTTCTTCCGATACATGCGATCAGATTGTTCGGCTTCAGTTCCAGATCCTTAAACGGGATATCTGTATATTCTGTTTTTTCTTTGATAATAAATTCCAGTGCTTCTACTCTTCCGCCAACCAGCTGATACATAGATTCAACATTGACATTCTTGAGAGAATTCTGGCGTGCACGCACATAACTCATGATCGCATCTGCTGTTGCAGTCTTTGCTGATACAATCAGATCGATCCCAAGTTCCTCGACAAGCTGGGCACGTCCGTCTTCGTTGACCTTTGCCACGATCTTGTCCACACCTTTTGTCTTTGCAAAAAGTGCAAGGATAATATTCTCCTCATCCATACCGGTCAGGCTGACCAGGGCATCTGCCTGTTCAATTCCTTCTTCAATCAAAAGGTCATGGTCTGCGGCATTCCCACAGATGATCGTCGCTTTCGGAAGCTGGTCGCAGAGATCTTCGCATTTCTTCCAGTCCTGCTCAATGATCTTAACCTGCATACCAAGTCCTAAAAGCTGTTTTGCCAGATAATATCCGACTTTTCCCCCACCACAAACCAGAATATTCTTCGGCTCTTTCCGCTTTCCGATCAGATGGAAAAATTCTTCAATATATTTGTGGGATGCAACAATATGAAGCCGGTCTCCATCATGGATGACAAAATCACCATTCGGGATGATCACTTCCGATCCACGTCTTACAGCACATACCAGAACTTTGATCTGGAACTTGCGGTAAAGCTCAGCAAGCGATACTCCGCCCAGATGGCTTCTTTCTTTGACAATGAATTCTACCATTTCGACTTTTCCCTTCATAAAAGTCTCTACCTTTGCAGTATCCGGAAGAAGGATCGATCTGGAAATCTCAAATGCAGCCGCAAGTTCCGGGTTGACAGCCATACTCAGTCTTAAGTCCTCTTTCAAAAGATCGATCTGCTGATAATAGATTGGATTCCTTACACGGGCGATCGTGTGCTTTGCCCCCAGTCTCTTTGCGAGCAGGCAGCTCAGCATATTCAGTTCGTCTGTCGATGCACATGCCACAACAAGATCAGCGCCCGGCACTCCTGCTTCTTTCTGCACTTTCGCATCTGCACCATCTCCGGTAATGCAGAGAATATCAAGCTGATTCAGTGCTTCTTTTAATTTTCCCTCATTCTGGTCAATCAAAACCACATCGTAATTTTCTTCGGATAACT
>OODU01004223.1_pt1 | contig 9978 bp, 4 predicted proteins | sample 1671171 | NCBI WGS metagenome assembly OODU01 (sample SAMN06348129, study PRJEB24527) | human gut metagenome | biome: human gut; feature: ankylosing spondylitis patient; material: feces | host: Homo sapiens | place: China | collected 2015-10
TATCCGTTTTGGCAATCTTACCCGTTCCACCCAAACCGTGATTGGAAATCAGGATCAACTCGGGATATTTCGCTTTGATAGCTGTATAGAAGATATCGAAACGCTTGTCATACTCATCGCCCCAGTTCTCATTACCAATCTCTACGTATTGCAACGGGAAAGGTTCGGGATGGCCCTGTTCGGCACGCTTGGCACCCCATTCGGTAGTCACGTCGCCGATGGCATACTCTATGGCATCCATGCAATCGTCCAGATAGTAAGCTATCTTGCTCTCCGGTGAAGCGTCTCCCATGCGATACTGGCAACCCAGACCGACGTTGCAGACGAACATTGCCTTTGCATCGATATCTTCGCAGAACTGCAACATTTCGTGATAACCGAAACCATACGAGCAACGGTAGCCCCAGGTACTGTATTCTCCCGACCGTGCGGCAGGATCGCCCAGAGACTTCTTCCATTCGAAACGGTTCTCCAACGAGATACCTTCTACCACACAGCCACCGGGCCAGCGTACAAAGGCGGGGTGCAATCCCTCCAAGATTTCAGCTACATCTTTCCGCAGTCCATTCGGACGGTCGTGGAAAGTTTTTTCGGGGAAGAGAGAAACATAATCTACATAGACTGTACCCGGAGCATCAAATTCCAAAGCAAGCTTTCCTTTGGCAGAAGTTGCCGTAGGTTGCATTGCCAGGCTCAGGTCGTTCCATTGTCCGGCAGCAGTTATATCAACAGGAGCGGAAGCCAGCACTTCGCCTTGCTCGGACAGCAACAGGGCAGTCACTTTTCCCTTGTAATCGGAAGCAGGGCGGATAATGGTACGCAACTGATAAGAGTTGTCTTTCACCAGATTCATCCCCCAGTATCCTTCGTTTATCAAGCGAACAGGAGTTGAAGCATTTTTAATGGTTACCTTCAGATTGTTCGGAGCCGTGGAGAACTTGGGTTGTTCCTTGGTCAGTTTCATTTCCGCAGCATCCTTTGTGCTCAGAGTCCAGCCCGGCACCGGTTCGGTAGTCCAGCGAAAACTTCCTTCTCTCACTTCACCCGAAATGTGATTGCACACTTTCTTCGGATGCAGCACATCGCCCTCGGCATAGTAACCTTCGGGCATTTCCAGTTCCTCGAAACTACGGTTCTTCACCAGTTCGGCATACAAGCCGCCGTCGCCCGCATGGTTAATCTCTTCGAAGAAGATGCCATACATGGATGACGCTACTTCAGCACCTTTCTCTTGTAGGTTGATTACAAGTTCTTCCTTCGGCGCAGCGTCCTTGCAGGAACTCAACAAAAGGGCAACTGCGGCGAAGGGTAAAAAAATCTTTTTCATAAGCCTGTTTATTTATCGGTATTAGATATATATAATGTTCCACATGCAAAAATAAACTATATCTTCCAAGAACAGGGTATATAAAAGTATCAAATAGGTGGACATTTCAGTTCATAATCGCAATTCTCAGCTAATTTCGGGACTGATAACTAAAGTTTTATTACGCATCAGTTTCCGGAAACAAATGTTGTCACCGAACGGGTGGGGATCACCGCTACCTTTTTATTCTTCAGCTTTCCAACAGGCAAAAGGTCTTCTCCGGCTACATCCGACGTACGGTAACCTTGCCATGACTTCACCTTCGGATCGTTTACATCGACAGTGAACTTCTGTTCCCGGTCGGCATAGTTGATGACGACCATCGCCCACTGTCCGTCGATATTCCGATAGGCAGAACACATCAATCCCTGCTGATCGGTATCGCCATCCCGGATAGCTTTTCCTTCTTTATCAGTAGTTTCAACAGACATACGTACAGCACCCGGACGTATGAAGCGGCTGTAGTTCCCCAATATCCACATCAGCTTGGAGTCTTCCACCCTACCGTCTTGTAAATCGGGGTCTGTATACTCACGGATCAGTCCGTCTTTGTAATCACCGCCAATGGCACGCCACCATTGCCAGCTGCGAGCGCCTGCATAAACAATGTCGTGGTGAATGATACGCGCCACATAAAGTGCTGTCTTCATAGTTCGGTCAAATCCATGTCCACCGCCGATTTCCTCGTCATTACCCATAATGCAGGTTTCGGACTGCCAGAAGTCCACACCGTATGTATCCAACGTATTCCGCAACCGGAGGCGATAATCACGCAACATGTTCAGCGGGGTAGTAGTCCAGTAGCTATGTCCTGAAATAAGAGGGAGCACATTCGGGGTATCGCCCAGATAAGTATCCACACTATCGGGGCAGAAGAAAGATTGTATCTCATATCCGCGTTCATGGTCAGTCATATGGGTAGCGAACATACAGCGGTAATCTGATGCTTCACAAATGGTGATTCCCGTATGGATACCTTCCTTTACGAACTCTTTACTGATAAGACGTACGGCCCGGGCTATCTCTTTCTTTGTAGCCGGAGTACCTTCCTGCTTGGGACCGATCCAGTTCCAGTGTCCATCCGGTTCATTGAAGGGAGAAAGATAATCGAACTTGATGCCATCTTTCTTTTCAACTCCCTTTATCACGTTTGCCAGGAAGCGGGCAAAGTCTTCATAGTGTTCATCCTTCAGATTCAGTGTACCATCGCGTCCGGTATTAGTGGCAAGTCCGTTTTGAGTGAAATAAACGGGAGGGGAATTCAGGAAAGCGAGGAATTTATTGACTCCGCGTTCCTTCGCCAACCGAAGGAAGTTACGTTGACCTTCCTGTTTATCCCAGTTATAACTCCCGTCCGGCTGCAAGAAACATTCGGTACGCATCCAAGGAGAACCAATCTGGCTGGCGTCGCCCTGCTCCGTACTCCCTGCACCTAGATTGAACCGCCACAGGGAAAGACCGATACCTTTGGGCTTCCCGTTCGCGTCGTTTTCAGTACTGAATAACCAGTCGGCTATCTGTTTTTGTTTCTCTTCGGGCCATTTTCCCAAAACATGCATACTCCAGGCATCCGAAGCACCGAAATGTTCCATCACCTGCAAGGGTTGTCCGGTAACAATCCTGTAATTTATGTCCGCACGCTGTGCACACGAAGCACATACTACTGTAAAGACCAGTAATAACACTTTATATCTCATCCTTTTCTATTTTACTAAATAAAAAAGAGATAGTTCGTCTTTCTCTCTTTCGAGGGAAAAGAGTCCCTATCTCTCTTTCACGATTGTTACAAATCAGTTATTGCAATCTGCTTATTCCAAAGCATAAGCATATATTTCGGACAAAGAAGCATTGGTACCTCTATAACTCTCTTCGATGGATACCTTGAAGTAACGTCCCTTCGTCGGAGTAACGCCGAACACCTGTCTATCAAGTATTTTCTCCATAGAGAATCGTCCTACTTCTGTCCAGTTCTCCTTGTCAGAGCTTACATAGAACTTACCAGACTTGGTATCCGTATAGCTTTCATTCTGCCTTTGCATCAAAGCAAACTGGGTGAAAGTATGTTCTGTTTTTGTATCTACGATTATTTCAAACGGGAAGCTAACCCAGTTTCCTGTCTGCCATGTTGAGTGCCAATAAGTCGCAAGATTATCATCCAATGCACATCCGGCTTTGCCGCTTGCACCTTCACCTGTCAGTTCTTCGGTATTGGCTTCTGCCGTCCAGCCTGCGCGATCCAGTTTATGTCCCATCACACGGAAAGCCAACGGAGATACCACCTTCGCCGCAGAAATCTCAAATTGAGAAACTTCTGCAATCTTAACGGGCAGCATATAATCACCCGGTACCAATTGGTCACCATTTATCGTGACTTCCAGTTCCATATTCGTAGTGCCATTGGGAAGGGTTACCATCTCCGGAACAGTATAAGTTCCTTCAGGCAGAACCTTGAAGTTAGTTCCATTGTCTGCATTGTACTCGGCAATATATTCCTTATCAACTACAAATTTACACTCCAAATCCCATTTATTATCTGTATCAAGACCGAATTTTACTTTCTCCGTAAATGTAGAGACAGAACCATAATCCAACAGTTTCACTTCTACATCCGAATTGGCAAAGCCAATGGCAGGCGTAATCACTCCTGTCAGTTTCAGGAACAATTCACTCTTTTCGGTATTGATGGAGTCTGTTTCACTGGTAACCTGTAAAGGTAATACCCATACGGCTTCCGGATCAGTTTCCATGAATGCTTTTACACTCTGAGGTTTCAGGAAGATATTTACCAGTTTATACCGGTCGGCAGATGAAAAGTCCAACGTGGTTGCATCCAGCGAATAACAGTTCTCACCTATCAGCTTATAGTTCGTTCCTTCCGGTTCGCTATATTCCTCGTCAAGTTCCGCTTGTGTCAGCACACTGACTTTGACACTGGCAGTCAGACTGGGATCACTCCCGGACTTAACTACGGAAAGAGTATACTTATTATCTTCATCCGTATCATACAACGTAAGATCCTGCTTACCGCTATTATTCACATACAGTATTTTATGGTACTCTTCCGGTACCAGTTGGTCCAAATCATATTTTGATTCGCTGCAGGCACCCAGTAGCACCAGGCCGCCCATCAACAATATTGTTCTTATTTTCATAAAGCTTTGTTATTAGAGATTGATTAATATCCGGGGGCCTGTACTAACTGAGGGTTACTGTAAAGCTCATCCATGTCACTTCTTGACCAAACGGGCATCAGATACAGTTTGTCATCCCACTTGAACGGTTGGTTAACCAAGGTAGGTTTGTTGAATTCCTCAAAACTCGGATTCACACGAAGACCATCCAGACCGTAGCGCATACCGGCTTTCAACATCTGAGGAGCAATTGCCCAACGACGCAGGTCATAGTAACGGTGTCCCTCTTCAAAGAGTTCAATGAACCGTTCGTTGCGCACCCAATCAGTCAGAGTCATGTTGCCTGTTACATCACTTCCAGTCAGTTCGGAAATACCGGCACGACGACGAATCTCATTCAGATTGGCAAGGGCTTCACCTTCATTATCCAACGCTGCATAGCACTCTGCCAGATTCAGGTAAAGTTCGGCCATACGAATCAACGGGCGACGGGGAGCTGTGTGCTGGCGGGTACCATCGGCACCAAAGTAGATATTGGGATCAATGAACTTCTTCGACAGATAACCGGTCCCCGCGCAGTTACGGGTATTACTTGTATTATATCCGTTTGTATTGGTATTTTTCAGGTTAATCCACAACGGATTGCCATTATTAATCTTCGAGCTGTATTGAGTGCCGTCAAATACAATCCATGCATAGAAACGGGCTTCACGCTTAGCGTGCATCTTGATAATGTCATTCTTCACATCTTCACCGTCCAGATTATTGGTTGCCAGAGCAGGGCTTTGAGCGCCTTCATAGAAACGGGTATACCATTCTTCCTCAGGATAGAAATTGGGGTCCTGTGCCGGCAACTTACCGTTCTCAGTATAGAAATGCTGTACAGAATACAACGTCGGTGCCATAGCTGCCCAACCTCCTACATAAACACCGTTACTTCTCTTCACCACTTTGTTCGGCAAACGACAGTCCGTACCTTCTCCACCATTCTGGGCATCCAGTTCAATACGTTGTGCCCAAATCAGCTCCTTGTTATTATCGCCTTCGTTGGCAGTAACCATATATTGGAACATACGTACACGTTCTTTAAACTCACGGTTTTCCTCAGTGTCTTCTTCACGTCCCGGGATGAAAGGAAGAGCTATTCCGTCACGGTCAGCTTTCTTGTTTGCCGTTTCAATGTCAAAGAGTTGATAACCGGCTTCCTTGGCAGCAGTCAAGGCTTCCTGACAAGCAGTAAGGGCACGTGTCCATTTCTCGCGGTCGTAGCTGGAACTTACCAGTTCGTTACCATAACCGTCTGTCTCATAATTCTTATTCTTCCATTCCGGATTGGGGAACGAACCGTTCCACAACGGAGAAGCGGCATACAATAATATACGGGCTTTCAAAGCCTTAGCCATAGTAGAAGTAGCACGGCCCAATTCATTGTTAGGACGTGTTGCAGGAAGCGCACGGGCTGCATCATCCAGCTTGCCCACGATAAAATTCACACAGTAGTCGAAGTGTGAGCGTCCGGGAAGGTCTGAACTAGTAACATTCGGGTCCACTTTCTCAGGAATAATAGGACAAGGACCGAAAGCCTGAAGCACACGGAAATGATAATAAGCCTCCAGGAAATAACATTCACCTTTGTACTCTTCCTTATCTTCTGCCGTAACTCCCACCGGTTGCAAGTCATCAATCAGGCTCAGGAAATGGTGTACATACCCCAACCAGTTATAACTGGGAATCCAGATATTCATATCATCACCTCCCCAACTGTTGGAATATGCCGGAGAAATAGTTCCCCACGCCACTTGTTGCTGCCAGTTGGAGTAAGCATAAGGCTGAATAATCTCATCAGCTGACTGCTCAAAAGCATGATAATGATAAGGAGTAGAACGCGGAGTACCGCCATAGCAAGTATACAAGAAAGACAATGTAGCTTCTTCATCTTTCATGGTGTCTTTAAAATCAGCCTGTGCAGGCGGAATGACATCCAGATAATTGCATGATACCAGGCAACAGGAAGCTATCAATACCTGCGCCATTCGGGATATTTTATATGTTAGTTTCATACTTCAATAATGTATTAGATTGTTTCTTAGAATGTAAATTGAACGCCCAGATTGAACGTGCGTGACAACGGATAAGCATTCCATGCCAGTTCAGGATCCCACAATTTGAAGGGGCTGAATACCGCCAGATTATCGCCACTGAGATAGATACGGCAATAAGGCAAGCGATAGCCGATTTCCAACGTCTTGAAGCGGAGGAAGTTTCCATTGCGCAGCCAGAATGTACTGGGCTGAACGTTATTGGTTACATCGGCTTTGGTCAAACCCAAACGGGGATATGCCGCATTCGGATTCGGATTGTCTACTGACCAATGGTCGTCTGCAATCCACTGCATCAGATTTCGGGCCAGTGTTTCACCTTCCTCACCATCTCCACCGCCAGAAAGGAAGGGAGCGATTCCACTATTAATCATAGTCTTACGTTTAGCCGAACCGTTGAAGAACACACCTAAGTCAAAGTTCTTATAAACAATATTCAAACCGAAGCCATACTGGATACGGGGATGCCAGTCATAAGATGAAATCATCACCTGGTCTTCAGTAGTAATCTGTCCGTCACCGTTTATATCACGGTATTTGATATCACCAGGCATGATATTGGCACCCAGTTGTGATTGGTCCGGCGAGTTGGCAATTTCTTCTTCGCTTGTGAACAATCCCTCGGCAATATAACCTTTAACAGTGTTCAACGGTTTGCCGGTATTGGTTTGCCAAACATACGGATAATTGGGTTCATCCACATATTTATATTCATTCTGGTTGTAGGTAAAGTTACCGCGAAGATCTAACGTCAGGTCTTTTCCAAACTGTTTCGTCCAGTTCAGGCTTAACTCGAAACCTTGGTTTTCTACTTCACCAATATTACTCCAGGGTTTTGATCCCCAATATCCCAACATAGAAGGCCAGGAAGCACGTGACATCAGGATGCGCTCGCGTTTGTCATGGAAATAATCAAATGTAATATTCAGCTGGTCAAACAACATCATGTCGAAACCGATATCGAACTTCTTCACATGTTCCCAACCTGCGTCCTGCACCGCTAATACATAGAATCCGGGGCCTTGTTTACTGATCTCACTCGTAGGAAGCCCGGTCCAAAACTTATGCGCTGAACCAATACCGATATTATTCTGATAGAGGAAGTGTGGAGCTCCACTGGCAAAGGCATCACTACCTACCAAACCGTAAGAACCTCTGATCTTGAAGTGATTGATATACTTGCTTATCGGCTCCCAGAACTTTTCAGAACTTGCTACCCAACCTGCTGACACAGCCGGGAAGAACTCAAAACGCTGACCGGCAGCCAAACGTTCGGAACCGTTATAACCGAAGTTAAATTCAACCAGATATTTACTGGCGTAATCGTAAGTCACACGTCCGGAGTAACCTTGATTACGGTTTGGCAATACATCGCTACGATATTCACGCATCATATACATTGCCATTGCTGTCAGGTTATGGTCACCGAAACTACGTTTCCAGTCCAGACGGGCATCGAAGTAGAAAGTCTGGTCCGAATTACGACCAATGCCGGATTGGCTCAGGAACTGATCTCCGGTTTGCAACAACTGATAATCATATTCACCGGTTTCAGGATTATAGGAACCATCTTTCACTCTATATATATTAGACTTGATGTTACGGGTATATGAAGTTTCCGACCAGTTCTTAAAATTCACCAGTGCTTTCAGACTCAATCCTTTGGTAATAACGCTCAAGTCCTGATTCAAAGCCAATGAAGTATTCAAAGTGTTGAAGTTGACTTCCTTGAAAGAACTCATCATATATTCATACGGATTGGTTCCCAAAACGCCCGGTTTAATCTCTCCACCGCCAAAACGGATGAAACCGTCATCACCCTCCTGCTGTGGGAAGTAAGCGGGAAATTCCACCGGATTTGCACGCATAACCCTCTTGTACAAGTCATTGCCTATATTGTAGTTAGGACCTTGCAGATTACCGATCTGTGCCATCATGCGCAAATCAATGGTAGTGGTATTGGTCAGTTTATAGGAGATGTTGTTCTGAAAATTATATTGCCACTGGTTAATATTGGGATTATAGAAGTAGTCCGGTGCATCGAGGAGACCTGTATCATGGTTAGCCTGAAGGCTCATATAGTAAGTTACACGCGAACCACCACCCGATACATTCACATTGGCACGTTGGTTATAATTGCCCGAACGGAATATCTGGTCAAACCAGTCCACATCGGGATATACATAAGGATTAGTACCCAATTCCGTATTCAGGATCTGGTCTTCACTATACTTGGGAGAAGTGATCGGGGTCAAACTTCTGGCCTGTTCCGCTTCATTGTAAGCCCGCATATAGGTAGCACCATCAGCAAATTTCGGCACATTTGTCGGACGGAAGTAAGAAGCTTCCAATGAAACATTGATAGTAGCTTTCGTATTCTCCTGCCCCTTCTTGGTGGTTACCAGCATTACACCGTTTGCACCGCGGTTACCGTAGATAGCAGTTGCCGAAGCGTCTTTCAATAAAGAAAAGCTTTCGATAGATTCTGCCGGGATACGGTTCAGGTCGGCAGATGAAATTTCGATGCCATCCAACAAAATCAACGGAGTAGCCACACCACCGAATGTATTGATACCGCGGATATAAAATTCGGAAGTAGAACCAGGTTCACCACTGTTCACCATGGATACCACACCGGCAAGTTTTCCGGCAAGTGAACTGGTCAATGAAGAGGAAGGTGCTTTTAATGTAGCTCCCTTCACTGTAGCAATGGCACCTGTCACAGATACTTTCTTCTGTGTACCCTGACCTACAATCACTACTTCATCCAACATTTCATTGTCCGATGCAAGCTTCACGGTCATTACACCCAAGTCACCTACCATCAGTGTCTGTGTTTTGTAGCCGATATAAGAGAATATCAGCTCTGTTTTGCTGGTTACAGAAATCTGGAACTTACCATCAATGTCGGTAATGGTACCTCCATCTTCACCTTGCACTTTCACATTTACACCAATCAAAGTCTCTCCGGTAGAGGAGTCAACTACAGTTCCTACCAAAGTACGTTTCTGCGGTGTTGTACTTTGAGTCGTTATTTGCACTGAAGAATTATCCGATTCCGCAAAGGCAGAAGAGGGATAATTGCAAATAAAACCAGTGCAAACGAGCAGGCCGGCAAGGACTCTCCGATTGTTTCTTACTAATACTGATTTCATCATCTTACTAGATTAAAGTTAAAAAATTAAGTTAGCTTCTTTTATTATCTTTTCTGATATTTATCTTGTTTTATAGCACCTATATATAATAATATCTGCGGCAGAAAAAATCGCATAAACCCTGCAAAGATAACATACAAGAAAATGTATACCTAAGTACTTATGCAGGTTTATGCCAGTTTCTTCGCAAAACTTATCTTACTATCGCTTTTTAGTAGGTTGTTATT
>OODU01004234.1_pt1 | contig 9959 bp, 7 predicted proteins | sample 1671171 | NCBI WGS metagenome assembly OODU01 (sample SAMN06348129, study PRJEB24527) | human gut metagenome | biome: human gut; feature: ankylosing spondylitis patient; material: feces | host: Homo sapiens | place: China | collected 2015-10
TAAGGCCGTGAATACCATGGATTCCATGGTTGGCTATAAAAATGAAAAGTACCTGTATTTTGGGCGTGCGGCAGCAAAGCTTGACGATCTGCTGAATTGGATCCCTTCCAGGCTGACCGGATTTTTGTTTGCAGTGGCAGCCTTTCTGCTGCCTGGCATGAACGGAAAAGAAGCATTTGCAATCTGGCGACGGGACCGCAGAAACCATAAAAGCCCGAACTCGGCCCAGTCGGAATCGGCCTGTGCCGGAGCACTGGGAGTCCAGCTGGCAGGGGATGCCTGGTATTTTGGAAAGCTGAACCATAAGCCGACGATCGGGGACGCACACCGCCCGGTGGAGCCAGAGGATATTGCGCGTGCAAACCGGTTAATGTATCTGGCTTCGGTGCTGGCACTTTTTGCCGGAACCGGTCTGATCATTTTGCTTGAGATACTGACAGGAGGATTGGTGTAATGGAGCCATACAAAGCATCGGGACACGGTGGGGATGTTTACCGCAATCAGGTAAGCCATGATTTTTCCATCAACTTAAACCCGCTTGGGATGCCGCAGGGAGTTAAGAAAGTATTGAAACATTCGGTAGATGGCTGGGCCAGGTATCCGGACCCGGAGTGTGAAGCATTGAAAAATGCGCTGGCTGGGTATCATCATGTGCCGGCAGAGTGGATCCTCTGTGCCAACGGCGCGGCAGACCTGATCTTTCAGGCAGTGCGGATCCTTGCGCCGAAAAAAGCCTTGCTGTTTGCTCCGTCTTTTTCAGAATACCGGCAGGCATTAATGGCAGCAGGCTGTGAAATTGAAACACTTCCCCTAAAAAAGGAGCAAGGGTTCCAGCCGGATATCGAAGCGGCCCTGGATCATATTACGCCGGAAACCGGTCTATTGTTTTTCTGCAATCCCAATAACCCGACCGGTCATGCTGTGCCGGCGAGCCTGGTAAAAAAGCTTGCTGATCACTGCCAAAAGACCGGGACCTGGCTGATCCTGGACGAGTGCTTTTGCGAACTGCTGGAGCAGCCGGAAGACTTTAGCATGATGCCGTTTGCAGGCCATTACGAGAAGCTGGTCATTTTACGGGCATTCACAAAGACCTATGCTATGGCAGGACTCCGGCTGGGATACGCGTTGTCTTCTTCTGGATCACTGTTTCAGAAAATCCGGCAGGAGCGCCAGCCGTGGAGTGTGTCAGTTCCGGCCCAGGAGGCCGGAATCGCAGCACTGAAGGAGCAGGAGTATCTGAAGCAGGCAAGAATACTGATCGGGACAGAACGTGCATGGCTGAGCGGCCAGTTACAGGAGCTTGGCTTTACGGTATTTAAGTCTGACAGTAATTTTATCCTGTTTTACATCGAAGAAGACCATCCGGGGGAGCTGCTGCAGGCGTGCTTAAAACGGAAAATCCTTCTTAGGGACTGCAGCAATTTTGATGGTCTGGCATCCGGCTATTACCGGATCTGCGTGGGAATGCCGGAGAAAAACCGGCTTCTGGTCCGGAATCTGCAGGAAATTAAGAATGAAAACTATGGATGAAGAATTAAAGGAGAAGCAGGCTATGAGTTTATATCGGATCATCCTGGTAGATGACGAGGAAGAGGTGCGCAAGGGCATCATACGGAAAATTGACTGGAGCAGTCTGGGATTTGAAGTGGTCGGTGACGCAGAAAACGGAGCTGAGGCATTGGAGCGGATCGAGCAGCTGGAGCCGGAGGTTGTTATGACGGACATCCGCATGCCATTTATGGACGGGCTGACCCTGACGGAAAAGATCCGCCAGAAATACCCTTCCATGAAGGTGCTGATCTTCTCTGGCTTTGACGATTTTGAGTATGCACAGCAGGCGATCAAGCTGAATGTGACGGAATATATCTTAAAACCGGTGAATGTAGAGGAGCTTTCAGAGATTTTAAGACGGGTAAAGCAGAATCTGGATGAGGAGATCAGCCAGCGCCGGGATGCGGCGATCTTACGGGAAAGCTACCAGAGAAGTCTTCCAATCTTAAGAGAAGTATTCTTAAATGACCTGGTGCGCGGAAGTGCGAATACCGCCATGATCGAAGAAAAGCTTCAGGAATACAGCGTTGACATCCTGCATGCGAAGAAATGGATCACAGCGCTGTTACATATTGAGACCGAGGCTTCTGGCCATCCTGCTGCCCTGCAGAAAGAACTGGTGCCTATTTCCGTGCGCCAGATCACAGAGGACCATTTAAAGGACTACTGCCGGTTTACCATTTTTAACTCCTCAGCAGGTATGGCTTTGATCGCGGTGATCGATGAGGACAATTCCCAGACCGGTCTTCTGGACCGTCTCGGCGATATCTGCAAGGAGTGCAGGCGTGTGCTGGATGTCACTGTGACGATCGCAGTCGGGCACAGCTGTCAGGAACTTTCTGAGATCAGCCGGATCTATCAGTCCTCGGTGGATGCCCTTGGCTATAAGACCATTGTGGGAACCGGACATACCATTTATATCAACGACGTGGAGCCGGTGAGCCGCGGAAAACTGAAATTTGATAACACCGACGAAAATGACTTTGTCACGGCGGTGAAGTTCGGGCCGGAAGAAAAAATCCGGGAAACCGTAAAAAAACTGATGTTGCGTATGGACGATGCCAAGGTGCATGCCAGACAGCAGCAGCTCTACATGCTTTCCTTATTCAACTGCGTGACCAGACTGATGCAGCAGTACAATCTGACAACAAAGGAAATTTTCGACACGGAAAAGCAGTATATGGACGTTCCTGCTGCGCTGGGAAAACCAGAGAAATTTGAAGCCTGGATTTTGGGTGCCTGCCTGCGGATCCATGAAAGCTTAAACCGAGAGCGTGACAATACGACCAAAAAGGTGATCCTGGAGGCAAGACGCTATATCGAGAGTCACTATCAGGACCCATCCCTTTCCGTGGAGATGATCTGCCGGGAGCTTCATATGAGTCCGGCTTACTTTTCAACGATGTTCCGCAAGGTGACGGGCCAGACATACATTGCGTACCTGACAGAGGTGCGTCTGCAAAAAGCAGTGGAGCTTTTAAACGAGACAGATGATAAGACCTATGTGATCGCACAGAAGGTAGGTTATCAGGAGCAGAACTATTTCAGCTATGTATTTAAGAAGCGGTTCGGCATCTCGCCGACCAAATACCGTGGATCACAAAGCAGCTAAAGGGGATAGAATATGACAGGAAAGACATTATCCGAGCGCTTCAGCCGGGTCAGCATCCGCTCTATCATTTATCTTTACTTTACCATCAGCGCACTGACTGCACTGGTCCTGATGGGCATTTCCTTTTACGGGCGTCTGGTAAGCCAGATGACATCTGTCATTCAGGAGGAAAACCAGACAATGTTAGCCCAGGTAAATCATTCTGTGGATTCTTACCTGCGCACCATCATGAAGCTGTCGGATTCGCTGTACTATGATGTGATCAAAAATGCGGATCTCTCGGACGAAAGCATTCACAGCGAGCTGAACCTGCTTTACGACAGCAGCCGCGACTATGTGTCGAACATTGCGCTCTTTTCCAAGGATGGGGAGCTGGTGGATACCGTGCCGGCTGCCCGCATCAAAACAGATCTGGATGTGACAAAGGAGGAATGGTTTTCCGATACGCTGGAGCGGACGGAAAACCTGCATTTTACAACGCCGCATGTCCAGTATATTTTCGATAATGATGAAAACCAGTATACCTGGGTCATTACCCTGACCCGAGCGGTGGAGCTGACCCGTGGTGTTTCCACGGAACAGGGAATTTTGCTGATCGATATTACCTATGGAAGTTTAAAGCAGCTTTTAGACAGCATCACCATGGGAAACCACGGTTATCTATACATGATCAGCTCTGGCGGGCAGCTGATCTATCACCCGCAGATGCAGCTGATCGATGCCGGACAGCTGGAAGAAAACATCCAGGTTGCGGTGGGGTACCGCGATGGAAATTACCGGGAGTCCTACCAGGGCAGGATCCGGGATGTGACTGTCAAGTCGGTGGGCTATACCGGCTGGAAGCTGGTGGGGGTGACGCCGGAGCAGGACAGCTATCTGAATACTTTAAAAACCAAGCTGTTCATGGTATTTCTGGTCGGCCTGTTCCTCTTGATCCTAATGATCATCAATGCCTCGATCTCATCGCGTATCACGGTGCCGATCCGGGAACTGGAAAAATCGGTCAATGCTCTGGAGACAGGAAACCTCGATGCGGAAGTTTACCAGGGCGGCTCCTACGAGATCCGGCATCTTGGCCGTTCCATCGGCGATATGGCCAAACAGATCAAGGTACTGATGCAGGATATCGTGGCGGAGCATGAGTCAAAACGGAAAAGCGAGTTTGACACACTCCAGTCCCAGATCAACCCGCATTTCCTATATAATACGCTGGACATTATCGTCTGGATGATCGAGAATGAACAGAAATCCGAAGCGGTGAAGGTCGTGACGGCGCTTGCCAGGTTCTTCCGCATCAGCTTAAGCAAAGGAAAAAGCATTATCACGGTGCGCGATGAGCTGGAGCATGTGCGCAACTATTTAATGATCCAGCAGATGCGCTTTAAGAACAAATTTACCTACACCATCGATGCCGCCCCGGAGGTGCTGGGACTGGCAAGCCTCAAGCTGATGCTGCAGCCTCTGGTGGAGAATGCGATCTATCATGGCATGGAATTTAAGGATGGAGACGGGATTATTGCGGTAACGGTAGTGCAGAAAGAAGATGGACTGTGGTTTACCATTCAGGATAACGGACTTGGCATGACAGAAGAGCAGGTGGAAAGCCTTTTGACAGAGCATGCCCATGTATCATCGAAACGTGGCTCCGGGATCGGTGTGAAAAATGTCAATGAGCGGATCCGGCTGTATTTTGGAAATGAATATGGACTTTCTATCGAATCGGAGCCGGATGAGGGAACTACGATTCGGATCCATCTGCCGGCGGTCGATTACCGGGAGATCCAGGAGAAAGAGGAAAAGGAGAAGGCACAATGAGAAAGCGCGAAACGTGGGGGTTAGTGATCTTTGGCGTGATTCTGGTCTTTTTGTATCTGCTTTCTTCAACAGACCTGATCATTAAGGAACGGAAAACGGAAATTTACCCGGTGTCGGTGATCCTGGATGACAGCACCGGCGAAGCCTACCAGAATTTTAAGAAGGGGGCTGACCGGGCGGCCATCGAGCTGAGTGCGGATGTAAGTATGATCACGCTCTATGAAGGCGAAACTCCAGCGCAGCAGATCGAACGGATGGCCAGAGAACAGCAGGATGGTGCAAAGGCACTGGTTGTGATGCCGGAAGCGGAAAGTGAGCTGGAGGAGGCTCTGGCGGAAAAGCGGATCCAGATCCCTCTGGTGCTTGTGAATGCCGCTCTTCCAAGAGACAAGGTTTCTTCTGTGGTAACTGCGGATTATGATGCTATGGGAAGAGAACTGGCAAAGCAGGTAATGGCCTGCCATACGGCAGAGGTTCCGGTCTATCTGTTTTATACAAAAAAAGAATCTGCAGCCAGACGGCATTTCAGGGACGGCGTGGAAACTGTCCTGTGCGGAGGCGGGTATAAGGTAAAACAGCTGGAGCGGCAGGATGGGGATACCTTCCGGAGGACGATTGAAGGGTTTGTCTATCCGGAAACCTCACGTGCGCTGGTCATTGCCCTGGACCCGGAAGCGCTTTTGGAAACAGCGCAGATCCTGGAAGACAGCAGTGTATACCAGGAACATGTGGAGGGACTCTATGGCCGCGGAACGACAACGCAGATCCTGAACTACTTAGACCGCGGCATCATAAGCGGGCTTTGCGTGACGGATGATTTTAGTATCGGTTATTTAAGTATTAAGCGGGCAGTGGAAATCTTATCGAACCAGAAATTGGAGGAAGAGACGGTGCTCGACAGCTATTACATCCGGAAGGATGACTTGCGTTCCCCGGAATTTGAAAAAATGCTCTATCCCATTGAATAGGAGGTAAACCGGCATGAAATTACAAAATAGAAGCATTGTACGCCTTGCATTTGGTTTGCTTGTGGCCTGCGGTCTTCTTTCCGGCTGTCAGGCGGGCAGGGAACCGGAAAAGAAAAATGCGCTCCGGATCGGCGTCAGCCTGTACCGGGCCGATGATACCTTCATCGGGAATATCCGCACGGAACTGGAAAAGAAGGCAAAAAAGTATGAACAGGAAACCGGCATTAAGGTGACCCTGGACATTCAGGATGCGAAGGGAAACCAGTATACCCAGAATAAACAGGTGGAACGTTTTATTTTCCTGGGCTGTGACGCACTCTGCGTCAATCCGGTAGACCGGACAACCTCCTCCGGCATCATCGATTCGGCCATGGCGGCAGAGGTTCCGGTCGTGTTTTTTAACCGGCAGCCGGTTGAGGAAGACATGGACCGCTGGGACAAGCTTTACTATGTAGGCGCGGATGCAAAGGAATCCGCAGTTCTGGAGGCGCAGATTGTTGCAGACCAGTATGCAAAGGACCCTGCATCGCTCGATAAAAACGGAGACGGGGTGATCAGCTATGTGCTTTTAGAGGGAGAGAGCAATCATCAGGATTCCCTGATCCGTACCGAATGGTCGGTGCAGACCTTAAAGGACTGCGGGGTTCCGATCGAGAAGATCACAGGGGGCATTGCAAACTGGGAACGCTCGCAGGCCTCTGCGCTGATGGAGCAGTGGCTCTTGGCTTATCCGGATAAGATCGAACTGGTCATCAGCAACAATGATGACATGGCACTTGGCGCCATCGATGCAATGGACCGCGCTGGCATCAACCGCATCCGTGTGGTTGGGATCGATGGAACGACCCCGGGACTGGATGCGGTAAAAAGCGGAAAGATGCTGGGGACGGTATCTTCCGATAAAAGCGGTTACGCAGACGCGATCTTCACGATTGCGGCATCCGCCGGATTAGGTGAACCAATTTCGAAAAAAATCGGCCTGACAGACGGAAAATACTACTGGACCACGCAGAATCATGTCACAAAAGACAACTTAAATCCATAAAAAATTGTAGAATCAAAAAAAATCCATAATGCTGAAAAGAAAATCCTATGGAAAATTGCACAATCCACCAGTATAATGAGCTTGTCAGATGGAGAAAGTAAACAAAAACTTACAAACTATGACAATTTTATTTAAAGGGAGGATTTACATCATGAGATTAACAAAGAAAGTAACCGCTATGGCAATGGCATCCTGCATGATTCTGTCTATGACAGCATGCGGCGGCAGCAAACCGGCAGAGACCACCGCAGCAGCTACCGAGGCAGCAACTGAGGCAGCTACCGAAGCAGCAGAGACCACTGCAGCAGAAGTGAAAGAAGCAGCAGGCGGCGACTACGCAGACAAGAAAGTCGGCATTTCCATTTATAAATTCGATGATAACTTCATGACTCTGTACCGTACCGAGTTAGAGAGATACTTAACCGAGGACCTTGGCTTCAAGAAAGAGAACATCACCGTTCAGGATGGTAAGGGCGATCAGGCAGAGCAGACCAACCAGATCCAGAACTTCATCTCTTCCGGCGTTGACGTTATGATCTTAAACCTGGTTCAGTCTTCTTCCGCACCGCAGGTTACCGATATGTGTAAAGACGCTGGAATCCCGGTTGTTTACATCAACCGTGAGCCAGATACCGCAGAGGAAGAGAGATGGGCTTCCGATGGTATCAACGCTACTTATGTAGGTGCTGACGCAAGACAGTCCGGTACTTACCAGGGCGAGGAAATCCTCGAGACCGAGACCAAGGGCGATATCAACGGCGATGGCAAAGTAAGCTACATCATGGTTCAGGGTGATCCGGAGAACGTAGATGCCCAGTACAGAACCGAGTACTCCATCAAGGCTCTGACCGATGCAGGCGTTGAGGTTGAAGAGCTTCTGCTCCAGAGAGGCGACTGGGATCAGGCAAAGGGCCAGCAGATCGTTCAGGATGCATTAACCCAGTTCGGCGACAAGATCGAGGTTGTTTTCTGTAACAACGATGCAATGGCACTTGGTGCACTGCAGGCAATCGATGCAGCAGGCAGAAAAGTTAACGAGGACATCTATCTGGTAGGTGTTGACGCTCTGACCGAGGCAGTTCAGAACATCACCGATGGCAAGATGACCGGTACCGTATTTAACGATTACATTGGCCAGGCTAAGACCGCAGCTGACATGGCAGTGAAATACTTAGACGGCGAGTCTGTTGATCCGGTTAACATGGTTGACTATGTAAAGGTTACCCCGGACAACGCAGCAGATATTCTTGACATCATCAAATAGTCAGACTCTGGCCTGTAATTAACAGTGATTCATCTTTCGGGTGTGTCGTCTGACACACCCGATTTTTAAAGAAATGCGAACGGCGGCTTAGGATAGCTGGCCGGTGCAGAAAACGGCTGAAAAAGCCGGTACGGAGTCAGAAAGGAGAGAATGGGATGGCAGAGTACAGGTTGGAAATGAAGGGAGTCTGCAAAAGCTTCCCGGGTGTAAAAGCCCTCGACGGCATCAACTTAAGAGTCCGTCCCGGTACCGTCCATGCGTTAATGGGGGAGAACGGAGCCGGAAAATCTACCCTGATGAAATGTTTATTTGGCATCTATAAAATGGATGAAGGCGAGATTTATCTGGATGGACAGAAAATGACGATCCTGAATCCAGATGACGCTTTACATAAAGGACTGGCCATGGTTCACCAGGAGCTGCAGCCGATCCCGGAGAGAACGATCGCAGAGAATATGTATCTGGGCCGTTATCCGTTAAAAAGCTATGGTCCGTTCAAGGTCATTGACCACAAGACCATGAATGAGGAAGCAGCCAAATGGCTGGAAAACGTAAAAATGCCTTATGATCCGAAGGCGAAACTGGGATCTCTTTCCATTGCGCAGATGCAGTCGGTAGAGATCGCAAAAGCAGTATCTATGAGTGCGAAAGTCGTGATCCTCGACGAGCCGACATCTTCTCTTACCGATAACGAGGTAGAGGCGCTGTTCCGCATCGTGCGGGATCTTAAATCCAGAGGCGTATCCATGATCTACATCTCCCACAAGATGGCTGAGATTCGTGAGATCGCCGATGATATTACCATCATGCGTGATGGTACCTATGTAGGAACCTGGGAGGTCAAAGACATCAGCGATGACGAAATCGTCCGCCAGATGGTTGGCCGTGAGCTCACCAACGTTTATCCTCCGATGGAGAATACCATTCAGGATGAAGTGGTTCTGGAAGTGAAGGACCTCTGCAGCATCCACGAGCGTTCCTTCCAGCATATCAGCTTCCAGTTAAAGAAGGGCGAGATCCTTGGTTTTGGTGGCCTGGTCGGAGCCCAGAGAACGGAGCTGATGGAGGCAATCTTCGGTATGCGCCATATTAAGAGCGGTGAGGTTCTGGTCCACGGAAAACCGATCCAGGTATCCAGACCGCGTGATGCCATCAAAGATGGTATCGGAATGATCACAGAGGACCGCCGTGGTACCGGTATCCTTGGATGCCTTTCCATCGCGGACAACGTATCCATTTCCTCCCTTAACAACTACTTAAAGGTCGGACCGATGCTTGACACCGGCAAGATCGAAGCGCTTGTTAAGGAAAATGTAGCAAAGCTGAGTATCAAGACTCCGAGCAGCAAGACACTGATCCAGTCTCTTTCCGGTGGTAACCAGCAGAAGGTTATCATTGCGAGATGGCTGGCCAACAATCCGGACGTGCTGATCATGGACGAGCCGACCAGAGGTATCGATGTCGGCGCGAAGTACGAGATTTACCAGATCATGATCGAACTGACAAGACAGGGCAAATCCATCATTATGATTTCCTCTGAGATGCCGGAGTTAATCGGTATGTCACACCGGATTCTGGTAATGTGTGCAGGAAAGATGACCGGTGAGGTCTCCGGTGAGGAAGCAACTCAGGAAAACATCATGAGTATGGCTACTCAGTTCAACTAATGGTAGCAAGGATTCTCTCATCCACGATAGGTGATGA
>OODU01004237.1_pt1 | contig 9947 bp, 9 predicted proteins | sample 1671171 | NCBI WGS metagenome assembly OODU01 (sample SAMN06348129, study PRJEB24527) | human gut metagenome | biome: human gut; feature: ankylosing spondylitis patient; material: feces | host: Homo sapiens | place: China | collected 2015-10
TTTTTTTCAAGCAGAAGACGGCATACGAGATTCAAGTGTGACTGGAGTTCAGACGTGTGCTCTTCCGATCTTGTTATCAGTATTATTTTATTTTTGATATTGGCTTACTTTTACAACAAAAGGTTAGAGCGACAATCAAAAATATTTGAAAAAGCAAAAAGAGATTACGAAGTTCTTTTGTTCCAACAAACTAAAATGGCGGAGCTCGGTCAGATGATAGCGGCGCTTTCTCATCAGTGGATACAGCCTTTAAATTCACTCGGAATTTTCCTTGGAAATTTGATGCAGTTTAAAAAAATGAATAAACTAAGCGATGAAATTTTTTATGACAATATCACTAGATCTTTACAAAATATAGATTATATGTCAAAAACTATGGATATGTTTAAGAACTTTTATAAGATTGAAAAAAACGTTCAAGAATTTGATATACAAAAAGCGATAAACGATACGGTATGTGTTCTTTTTCCGGTAAAATCAACGATAGATATCAAAGTTACCATAGCAAAAGGCGTTACGCCGATGTGTAAAAATTATATAAATGAATTTAAACAGATAACTGCTTGTTTGATCCAAAATTCAAAACAAATTTTACAAAATAGTAAAAACAAAAAAAGAACCAGAATAGTAGTTAATATAAAACAAACTCAAACTCATTTTGTTATCAGAGTTATCGACAACGGTGATGGAATAGCTCAAAATTTCAAAGACGATCTTTTCACTCCTTTTATGAGTACGAAAGGCAGCTCCGGACTTGGTTTGTATATATCAAAATTGATAGCAAATAAAAAATGCGGCGGAGATCTGTATGTAAGCAGATATCAAAATCCGACTATTTTTACGCTAACTATACTAAAAAAGGTAAAAGATGATAGATGAAAATATACTTAAAAAACTAAAAAATATATCGGTTTTGCTTGTTGAAGATGATGAAAATACAAGATTTGCCATAACTCAATCCTTGCAGTTTTATTGCAAAAAAATAGACGTCGCAAGCGACGGGCTTGAAGGATTTGACAAATTTTTTAAAGATAATTTTGATATCGTAGTTACTGATATAAATTTACCGAATTTAAACGGTCTTGAGATGCTAGATGAGATTAAAAAAAGAGCCCCGCATGTAGCATCTATCATAATCACATCGTACGATACAAGCGAAAATATACTTGCAAGTATCGAGCTTGGGGCGTACAATTATCTTAGAAAACCTTTTAAAATCGAAGAGCTTCAAATAACTATTTTAATGGCTACAAAAAATTTATACGACAATAAAATATCCTTAAAAGACGACTATGAATATGACCTAGCTTCAAAAACGCTCTACAAAGACGGCGATATGATCTCATTTACAAAAATAGAATCAAAACTTCTGTATCTGCTTGTAAGCAATATCGATAAAATAGTAAGTTACGAGATGATCGAAAATTTCGTATGGGGCGATAAGGCGATGAGTAGCGAAGCCTTGCGTATGGTAATCAAAAAGATAAGATTAAAAACCACAAACGATATCATCGAAAATATTTCGGGTGTCGGATATAGAGTCATATCAAAGAAGTAAATTTAAACTCGGTGTTATAAATTTGATTGGTTTTAGGAATTTTATGGCGGACAGAGAGGGATTTGAACCCTCGAAAGCTTACACCTTACACGCGTTCCAGGCATGCTCCTTCAGCCGCTCGGACATCTATCCATTGAATCTTATGATTATATAGTAATTTAGCTTAAATTTAAAATAGAACTCTGAAAGAAACCGCCCACTTTTCAGTGAGCGCTTTACAAAAAGGAGGTTATTTGTTTAGGAGTTGACATTATATTCTTGAATTTTTAATATTAAATTAATGTAACGTTAAGATTATAATTTAAAACATTAATTTATTGCCATATTGTTTCAAATTTTATAACTATTCTATCCGCTAAAATAGTTTTTATTAAGTTTTCGCTATAATCGTCTTAAAAAAGGAGACTTTTATGCTGACGCATTTAAATGAGCAAAATCTTCCAAAGATGGTTGATGTCGGTCTTAAAGATGTTACTAGGCGAGTAGCTGTTGCTAGTGGAGCGATAAAAATGTCTTTAGAGGCGTACAGCGCCATTAAACAAAATACGGGTAAAAAAGGTCCGGTACTTCAAACAGCAGTAGTAGCAGCTGTTTTAGGAGCTAAAAAAACCAGCGATTTAATTCCTATGTGCCACCCTTTGCCTATAAACTCTATTAGTATAAATATAGAAGATTTGGAAGAGCTTCCAGGGTTTAAGCTCGAAGCTACAGTGATTACAGATGGAAAAACTGGAGTAGAAATGGAAGCATTAACCAGTGTTAGCGTTGGACTTCTTACTATTTATGATATGATAAAAGCTATCGATAAATCTATGGAAATAATCTTTATAAGATTAGATAGCAAAAGCGGCGGGAAAAGTGGAGATTATAGGAGAAAAAATGGCTAATGTATGTGATTTTAATGAAAAACCAGAGATAGTTTATCCGATTTTTTGGGAGTATAAAATTATTTTAGATAAAGACTCTGATGAAAAAAATTTGGTAAAAGAGTGTGTTGGAAACAGAAATTATACGCTTGATTTTTCTAAAAATAGCGCAGAGGGCAAATTTAAAAGTTTTAATCTTGCTGTTTTAGTAAATAGCGATGAAGAAAGATTGGAGCTTTTTAGCCTGCTTAAAAGATATTCAAAGTTCGTTTTATAAGGAGATACTATGAATTTAAAAGTGGTAATAGAGCAAAATTTAAATAACGATAATCTTGAAAACATTATCAAAAAAGAGATATTTAAATTTGCAAAAGATAGTTTTTTGGGACTTAGTTATGAGGAGAAATTAGAACGTTCTAAATCTTGCTTTAGTGAGATTTGTTCTTGTTTGAATGAGTTTGAACTTTTAAATCCTAAATTCGTAAATGCAGCCGTAGAATCTCTAAATAGGGCAATTGCTTACGAATCTGAGCAGTATCTATACAAGATAATATATGAAAGAGATAAATTAAAAAAGCAAATTATAGATCAAAAAGATCGGATAAGAGCTATTACGACGCTAAATTGTAAAAACATAGAAAATTATATATGTAAAACGGATTTTAAAAACAAAGATCAAATTTCAAAAGTTTTGAACGATAGATTGCTTTATGACACTCAGATGCTCGGTATCTTAAAAGAGACTACCGAATCTGCTTTTTTGACTACTATAGAGATGGGCGATGATGTTGAAGACACTGCGTATGAAATCGCTAAAAATATAGTTTATTTGGCTATAAATGAGGGGGATTTTACAAAAGAAAGATTTATAAATATCGCAAGAGTCGTGATAAAAAGTGCCGCTAGCATTGCAAATGAGAGTAAAATTTATGCAAAAGAGCTTGTTAAAAGCGCGATAAATGGCAGCAACGACGGCATTTCAAAAGCTATTGAAAAGTTTAAAGACGAGCTTAAATTTGCTCCGGACGAGATAGGAGATAGTTTAAATTATAGTGCAAAAGAGCTTATGAAAATAGAAGAAGATTTTATAATTCTATTAAAAGATATATCTTTAAGCGTGAATGAACCGGCTTCCATCATAGTGGCAGAAGTTTTGCAAAGCGACTATGATTCGTATTTTGCTAGACTAAGAAGAATTTCAGCTGAAACAAGAGAACAGATAATGGATAAGATAGATGAGATTAGCCATAAAAGATTTAAATTAACGGGTGATTTAAACATAGATGAGAGGATTTCAAATTTAAAAAAAGAGATTGGCGAGTTAGAGAAAAAAGCCAGTCAAAAATTAACTCAGATAAAAAGTCTTCAAACATTTGAAAATGCAAAAACAGAAGCAAAAAAACTTGGAGATAGAGTTTATGAAGCCGCAAAAAATCTGATAGATTCGGCAAAGAAAAAGTAGAATATCAGAGTCAAATTTAGATAAATTTAACTATAAAGGCAGTAAAAAACTGCTTTTATAGTTGTTTTGTTCCAAATTTAGACTATTTTATCTCATCAGAACCTTTATATGTTGCCCAGACTTTTTGACTTCCGTCTTTATAAAATGCAATTATTTTATAAGTTTCTTCTATACCATCTTGTTCCATACCAGGACTTCCGATAGGCATTCCAGGAACACTTATACCAATGACGTCGTCTGGTTTTTGAGATAATAATTTTTTTATCTCGGCTGCTGGAACATGACCCTCTATAGCATATCCGCCGACCAAAGCCGTATGGCAGCTAGATAATTCATCTGGAACTCCAGCATTATGCTTTATATTCATTATATCGTTTGTTTTGTACTCTTTAGTACTAAATCCATTTTTCTCCATAGCTTTTGACCAGTTACTGCAGCAACCGCACTCCGGAGTTTTATAAACGTCTATATCTGCGCTAAACGCAGTAGTAGCAAGTAGCGTAGTGCCGATAAACAAAGAAGCAATTTTCATAAAAATCCTTTATAGGTAAGTTATGAAATTGTAAAATATTAGATTAAATGTAGAATTAATTAAAAGTGATTTGGGTCAAAGCCCAAATCATTATATATTATAGATAGCCATAAAGTCCAGCAAATATATATCCAAATATACAAGAGCTTATAACTCCGATAAGCCCCGGAATAATAAAGCTGTGATTTATAACGTATTTGCCTATATGTGTGGTTCCTGAGCGGTCAAATTGTATCGCCGCAAGGTCACTTGGATATGTAGGTAAAATATAATAACCATAACAAGCGGGAGCAAAAGCTAAAATTATAGCTGGGCTAACGCCTATTCCTAAAGCAAGAGGAACAAATACAACTAAAGCTGCAGCTTGAGAATTAACAAATTTAGATACCAAAAGTAGCATTATGGCGTATGTCCAAGGATATTGAGTAACAACTCCACCAAGCATATCTTTCATCATAGGAGTATGCACTCCAAACATAGTCTCAGCCATCCATGATATACCAAATACGGCAACCAAGGCTATCATACCTGAGCGGAAAATCTCGTTTTTACCTATGCTTCCCGCGTTTGTAGGAGTAAAGATTAAGATAAGAGCTCCTGCTAAAAGCATAAAAATTTGAATAGTATCAACCATGCTTAGCGTAGTTTTTCGCTACTTTATTTGATAAAGAAATAGTTGAGTTTGGATACTCTTTTACTTCGCCTTTTACGTTTGTATAAATAACGCTACCTTGCTCATTTTGAGAAAGCATTAGTTTTGAACCGTCTTTTTGTGTGATAGTTAGTCCTGAGATATTGTTTGCAATATTTTTAACTTTACTACCTGAAATATCTATGCTAGAGCCAGAAACCTCAGCTTTTGCATCTTTTAAAACGATTTTTTCTAAGATCTTTTGCTCTGTCGGATATGTAGCTACGATTTGAACTACTGCACCGTCTTTATTTGAATTCCAAGCCGGTCTTAGGTCTTTGAAATATCCAAGTGTAGCAACTACGGCTATAGTTCCTAAAAATATCCACATAGCGGCCCAGCTGTTTTTTGGAAGTTTTTTACCAAGAAGAGTCGTGCCGTCTCCATACACGTATTTCTTTACTTCAGGATCTTTAATTCTTCCTTGAAATTCAAGGTCTTTATCGAGATCTTTTCCTCTAAACCAAGAAAACATTCCAACTCATAAAACACCAAGATATGTTGAAGGAATTGTTATTTTAAGAAGATCTAAATAACCGTCAAATCCAGCTAGATGATGATCTGCGCTTATAAGAAACGCTGTTAAAGTCACAACCGCAACAGAAACCGGACTCGCAATGATACCCATTTGAGAAGCGATCGAACTAGCAGCCATAGGACGTTCTGGACGAATTCCATTTTTGATGGCCACATCATAAACGATAGGAAGCATTGTATAAACAACGTGTCCCGTTCCGCAAAGTATAGTAAGAGTAGAAGTTACGAACGGAGCTAAAATACTTATGTATTTTGGATTTTTACGCAGTACTTTCTCTGCTATTTGCAGCATCACATCAAGTCCGCCGCTTGCTTGTAAAGTAGCGCTTGCTACAACTACTGCGAGTATTGTTAGCATAACTGCAATTGCAGGTTTTCCCGGTTGTATACCAAATGCGAAAACTAGAACTATAAGGCCTATACCGCCAAGAAGTCCTAAAGCTATACCGCCTTTTTTCGCACCGTAAAATAGACAAATAAGCACAATTAAAAGTTGAATTGTAAATTGCCAACCTTCACTTAGATTTATTAGAAAATCCATCGTTTCTCCCTTATTTAAAAAGTATTAGTAATAATTGTATTCCTATTAATTTTAAATTCTACTTAAATGCTCTGCAAATACATATTAATTATTAATATTTATAAAAAATAAATTTGTAAAAAATGTGCTATAATCAGCTAAATTTATAAGGGTTTATAGATGTTTTCATCGTTTTTTAAAAGTAAAAAGTGGTCTCTTTGGGCTTATGGCGGACTTCTTGTGATAGTCATTTCGCTAGTTCTTCAAACAAGATTAAATGTAGCAATTAATGATTGGTACAAAAATTTTTACGATATTTTACAAAATGTCAAAGAACATTCCATAGATGAGTTTTGGGCCGGAATTTGGAAATTTTTATTTATTGCTATGCCTTATGTTATTATCGCTACTCTTACTAATTTTTTTGCTAGTCATTGGGTATTTCGTTGGCGTGAAGCTATGACTTTTTCATATGTGGATATCTGGAGAAAGTGTGAACAAGATATAGAAGGATCTAGCCAGCGTATGCAAGAAGATGTTTATAGATTTGCTAAGATAACAGAGACTTTAGGACTTCAAGTTCTTAGAGCTATTATGATTCTTATAGCTTTTATACCTGTTTTGTGGGGACTTAGCAAAGGTGTTGACGTGCCTATTATAAAAGATATCCCAGGATCTTTGGTATGGGTAGCGCTTATAGTTAGCGTCGGAGGACTCGTAATATCATGGTTTGTCGGTATCAAGCTACCAAAACTAGAGTATAACATACAAAGAAGCGAAGCTGCATTTAGAAAAGAGCTTGTATATGCCGAAGATGATAAGATAAATTATGCCAAAAATGAGAGCGTTGTAGAGCTATTTACCGGACTTAGGATAAATTTTTACAGACTGTTTTTGCATTATGGCTACTTTAATATCTGGTTAATCTCATTTTCTCAATTTATGGTTATAGTACCTTTTATGATAATGGGAGCAGGGCTTTTTACGGGTCTCATCACTCTTGGTATTTTAGTGCAAGTTAGCAACGCATTTGATCAAGTAAGAAGCAGCTTTAGTGTATTTATAGATAATTGGACTACTATAACTGAGCTTAGAAGTATTCATAAACGTTTGGATGAATTTGAGAAGAATATCAAATTTAAAGGATAAATTTATAATGAAGAGTAATTTTGTTGCTATTTTGGCTTTTAGCTTAGTGATTTTAGGCGGATGTTTTTACAGCTCAACAAAGCCGACGGTTTCTCAAGCTAGCCATTCTCAGCTATTTTTAGTAAGCAAAGAGCAGATGGATGTCGGTGCTAAAGATGCTTATAATGAAGTTTTAATAGCAGCTAAAAACAAAAACAAGCTAAATGTCAACACCAAAGAAACCAAACGAGTAAGAGATATATCAAGCAGACTTATATCGCAAGTCGGTGCTTTTAGAAGTGATGCTAGGAGTTGGGATTGGCAAGTAAATGTGATAAATGAAAGCACGGTAAATGCGTGGTGTATGCCAGGAGGTAAAATAGTAGTTTATAGCGGAATAATAGAAAAATTAAATTTAAATGACAATGAACTAGCTGCTATAATAGGTCACGAGATCTCTCACGCCTTAAGAGAACATAGCAGAGAAAATGCTAGTATAGATTTAGCTAAAAATGCAGCTATCACGATCGGAGGTAAGCTTTTAGGGCTTGATGAGGCTAGTATGAATTTAGCAAATTTAGCTACAAAATATACGATAACTCTTCCATTTTCTAGATCAAATGAGACTGAAGCAGATGCTATGGGAGCCGAATTGATGGCAAGAGCTGGATTTGATCCAAGCTCTGCGATAACTCTTTGGGAAAAGATGTCAAAACTAAGTTCATCATCTGCTTTACAGATAACTTCCACTCACCCATCTCATTCTACTAGAATAAACGACTTAAAAAATATCATTAAAAAAGTAGAACCTTTATATCTAAATTCACAAAAGTAGTTTTTATATCGGTTTTATTTTAAATTTAAAATTTAGGTAAATTAACCTATCTAAATTTGCAGCTTTTATACTGCAAATTTATAGCTAAGATCAAGCAGTCGGGATTATAAATGGTAGCCAGTGAGCTATTATATAAGTTATAGCGCCACAAGCTATTATGAATCCTATCGAGTATTTTACTGTAAATCTAAATAGATCGCTTTCTTTTCCTACCAAACCAACAGCTGCACACGCTATAGCGATACTCTGCGGACTTATCATTTTACCTACTACGCCCCCAAACGTATTTGCTGCTAAAAACAGTACATCAAGACCTTGCTTGATTGTCGCATCAGGTGCACTCATAAGTGCGTTTGCAGCTGCTACTTGAAGTGATCCAAATAGTAAATTTGAGCTAGTATCCGAGCCTGTTAGAAATACTCCTAACCAACCTATAATAGGTGAGAAAAATGCAAACGCGTCGCCCGTTTGAGCAAGAGCCGTTCCCATAAGACTTGCTTGACCGCTTTTTTCGGCTAAAACTGCGTAAGCGACCACCAGACCTATCGTAAGTACCGGAATTTTCATCTCTTTTAAAGTATCTTTGGCTGCTAAAGCGACTGTTTTTGCATTTACGCTTAGTATAAATATGCTCACTATGCCGGCTAAAAGTATAGCCGTACCTGCTGTAAGTATTAAGTCTAGTCTAAATTTTATATCTTCATATATGACAAATGTCATACCGGTAAACTCAAACATCCCTCCGGTTTTAAATAGTGCTTTGAAACTAGGAATCTGCCAGATTATTACGGCTACTACTAGTATAATAAAAGGCGCCCATGCTAACCAAATATCTTTTAAAGGTATTAATTGCCCATCATCTTTATATTCGCTTCTGTCAACTCTGAATATATTTTTTGGTTTCCAAATTTTTAAAAATGCAGATGTAACTATGATGGATACTATCGCCGAAATAATATCTGGAAGTTCCGGTCCTATATGGTTTGAACTATAAAACTGTGTCGCCGCAAAACTGATAGTAGCTACAAATATAGCAGGAAACGTCTCCCTAACTCCTTTAAATCCATCCATTAAAAATACGATGAAAAACGGAACAAAAAGACTAACAGGCGGAAGCATTCTTCCTACCATTGCGGAGATAACGTTTTGATCGACATTTACAGCTTGAGCCATAGCTATAATAGGAATTCCAACAGCGCCAAATGCAACTGGAGCGGTATTTGCTATCAAACAAAGACCAGCAGCGTATAAAGGGCGAAGGCCAAGTCCAACTAACAAAGCCGCAGTTATAGCAACAGGTCCGCCAAATCCGATAGCGCCTTCTAAAAACGAGCCAAAACAAAACGCGATCAATATAACTTGAATTCTGTGATCCGGAGTTATACTCATTACACTATGTTTTAATACGTTAAAGTATCCGCTCTTATCAGAAAGTTTGTACAAAAATATTGCGGCGATTATAATCCACGCAATAGGCCATAAGCCTTTTAAAAATCCGCCTGCAAACGACGCTAAAGCCTTGATCACGGACATATCATTGAGTGTGATAGCTATGATAAAACTTAGAGTAACCGTAGCTGCTGCGGCCACCCAACCTTTTAGCTTCAGCCATACTAAGGCTGTAAAAAATAGAATAATAGGCAGCCCGCTAATAGCGGCATGTAGCCAATTTACTTCATTAGTCATTAAGTCTCCTTATAATTTTTTTATAAAGCTATGGTGTTACTATATCAAAAAAATTAAGTTTTATAAAGAATACTTATTCAATTTATCAAAAAAATAGTTAATATGTTTAAATTTGTTACATACTAGGCAATA
>OODU01004246.1_pt1 | contig 9929 bp, 10 predicted proteins | sample 1671171 | NCBI WGS metagenome assembly OODU01 (sample SAMN06348129, study PRJEB24527) | human gut metagenome | biome: human gut; feature: ankylosing spondylitis patient; material: feces | host: Homo sapiens | place: China | collected 2015-10
AAACCATCTCGGAAAAAAGTCCGCTCTGCATCAGTCCAAACGCAGAGGTCGCACCTACAAATCCACATCCGATCACTGCCACTTTTCTGTTGTTTAATTCTAACTGTTTCATGAAAACCTCCATTCTTGCGCTGCTTTTGCGCATCTTAAGTTTGTGCGCAAGCACAAACCCTGCGTGTGAAAAATCTTATTTTTCACACTGATGTCCTTGTCTCTGGTATCATATTAATTTATTTCGGTCAGATTGTATGTTGTAATTACAACATTTATTTGAGAAAATATATCATGACTGTGTTATCAGAAAATTGAAAAGCACTATCTGCCCTGGCATTCTTCTATAAAGAAAAAGGATGCCTCCCGTTTCCGGAAAACACCCTTAAATATCTATATAACATCCACAACTTTATCCAAACCCTTTACGCTTCTTCATTCTCCCCATATACCTGCTGGAAAAAGTCCACCAGTTTTGCCAGTGAATAGATCAGCACCGTTATCTCCTGTTTATTAAGCTCTCCCTTGATATGGTCGATCATCCGATGATGAAACTCCTCATGATGCAGGTAAGCTGCCTTTCCTTTTTCAGTCAGGCATACCCAGACAACACGCTTATCCTGCTTGCTGCGCTCCCTGACAACATACCCTTTATCTGTCAGACCATCCATCGCCTTTGTCAGCGTTCCTGTCGTGACATTCATCAGTTTTGCCACAGTGCTCATGCTCTTTGGCTCTGACATGCCAATCGCTTCTATTACATGAAAATCATTATAGGTAAGATCCTTAAAGTCATCGGTGATCAGTGATTTCCCTTCGATCTCCATAATGTCTTTAAATAATTTTACCAATAATTCATTTAATGTTTCATCTGCCGTCATTCAAATATACTCCTATTCATGGCAGTACCATTTGTCGTTTACCTGCATAACCACAATCAATCTGTTTCTTGCCGCCTCTACCATGTCAAAACCGTCGCGCCCCATGTCAGCCCTGCTCCAAATCCTGCCAAAACTATTTTTTTACCCTCACATATCATACCATGTTTATTGATATTATCAAGTAAAATCGGTACGCTTGCTGCAGAAATATTGCCACATTCTTCCAGATTCGTCGGAAATTTTTCCATCGGCTGATGCAGTCTTTTTGCAACAGATTCAATAATACGCAGGTTTGCCTGATGAAGTACAAACAGATCAATATCTTCCACTTTAAGTCCAGCTTTATCTACCGCTTTCTCAATTACTTTTGGCACCGTCTTTACTGCAAATTTGTATACTTCCTGTCCGTTCATCGACACATAGGAAAGTGTGGCATCATTGACTGCAAATGGATTATTGACCGGACGGTTATCACAGCGGAGTACTTCTCCACGCGCGCCGTCAGATCCCTGCACCATGCTTAGGATGCCGCTTTTATTACTTTTGCTTTCTGCATCCGGCTGCATCATCCCTGCATCTGATCTGCCACCTGTAACATCCGGTTGACCATCCACATTTTCATCTTCCGCCGCAACAACTGCAGCCCCGGCGCCGTCCCCAAACAGCACACATGTACTTCTGTCATTCCAGTCCATGATCTTTGAAAGAGTCTCTGCACCAATGACAAGAGCCTTTTTATAAACACCATTTTCCAGATACATCTGCACCGTATTTAACGCAAATAAAAATCCGGAGCACGCTGCATTTAAATCAAAAGCCACTGCGTTTTTTGCCCCCAGAGCACTCTGCACCTCGCAGGAAAGATTGGGAAGAAATTTATCTGCAGTAACCGTCGCTGCAATGATAAGATCAAGTTCTTCTGCGGTTACTCCTGCATCCCTTAAAGCATCGTTTGCTGCTGCAACGGCAAGTCCTGTTGTCGTTTCTTCTACCGCAAGGTGCCTTGCACCGATTCCCGTGCGGCTTTTGATCCACTCGTCCGAGGTATCCATCAATTTACTTAAGTCATCATTTGTTACCCGAAGTTTCGGGACTGCACTTCCTGTTCCCTTGATTTTGATTCTCATACTTTTTCCTCATTACCAGAGTTTATTTTTTCATCTGCCCTCTGCGAAATATCCCGGCAATTTTTTACCGGAATCTATAAAATACAGGCTCACATAATCTGCTTCTTAGAACGCACGAAATCTATCATAACGCTCTTTTGCAAGCTGTTCTCCCGTTTTTCCATTCTGCCGCTCTAAAAATTCTTTCATATGGCCTTTCATATATCTTGAGATCGACTCACATGCTTTTTCGTCTGCCGTGCCATACTCCGGAATTACCTGCTCCACAATATTTAATGCATACAGATCATGCGCAGTGATCTTCATGACCTCACTTGCTTCCTTCGCACGTTTTCCATCTTTCCAGAGGATCGATGCAAAGCCCTCCGGTGAAAGAACTGAATATGTAGCATTTTCGAGCATCCATACTTCATTGCCGACCGACAACGCGAGTGCACCGCCACTTCCGCCTTCTCCGATCATCAGGCATAAAATTGGAACCTTGATGGCTGACATCTCGTAGAGATTTCTTGCGATTGCCTCCCCCTGTCCGCGTTCTTCCGCCTCTTTTCCGCAGAATGCACCGGATGTATTCACAAACGTGATGATCGGACGATTGAATTTTTCTGCCTGTTTCATCAGACGCAGTGCTTTTCTGTAACCTTCCGGTGAAGGCATTCCGTAATTATGGCGCATGCAGTCTTTTAAATCTTTTCCTTTATGAATCCCTATCACAGTAACCGGCTGGCCATCGAGATAAGCAACACCACCCACGATCGCAGGATCATCCGCAAACTGTCTGTCCCCATGAAATTCCATAAAGTCATCAAAAATATTTTCCATATAATCCACGGAAGCAAGTCTGTCTGCACGTCTTGCCGCACGCACCTTTTCCCATGCAGAAAGCGGCTGTGCCTTTGTGGCCCGCTCTTTCATGACCTCTGTCGGCTCGTAACAGTCATCGCTGCGCAGTGGATCAAAGTTGGCATATCCTTCTGTTTTCTGATGCATTTTTAAGATGCGGTAAAGTGTCATTTTTAAATCTTTACGCTCCACGATCGCATCCACAAATCCATGCTCTAACTGGAACTGGGCTCTCTGGAATCCTTCCGGCAGTTTTTCCCCGATCGTCTGCTCAATAACACGCGGTCCTGCGAATCCGATCAATGCTCCGGGTTCTGCGAGAATAATGTCTCCTAACATTGCAAAACTTGCCGTCACACCTCCGGTCGTGGGATCGGTTAACACCGGCACATATAAAAGTCCTGCCTCGGAATGTTTTTTTAATGCAGCCGCCGTCTTTGCCATCTGCATCAGGGAAACGATTCCCTCCTGCATTCTTGCACCACCGGAACAGCAGAATAAAATGACCGGAAGGGAAAGTTCTGTTGCACGCTCCACCGCAAGTGCGATCTTTTCTCCCACAACGTGTCCCATACTGCTCATCATAAACCTTGCATCACACACACCGATCACTGTCTCCATGCCATAGATCTTACATCTTCCAACGGTGACAGCCTCATGCAGTCCTGTCTTTTCCTGTGCAGCTTTGATCTTCTCCGGATATCCCGGAAAATCCAATGGATTTTTCGACTCTAACTCCTCAAACCACGGTTCAAAAGTATCTTTATCTGCAACCATACGAATCCTGTTTCTGGTACGGACACGGAAATAATTACCGCACTCATAACAGACATACTTATTTTTCTCCGCAGTTTTCTTATTGATCTCCCTGCCACATGCCGGACAGACGATCGTTGCCGGTGGCTCTAGGACACCTTCATCCACATCTTTTTTTGCTGCTTCTACCGTTTTTTGTGGTTCTTCCACTGTTTCTGTTACTTCTTTTTTCCTTTTCAAAAAAAACGCTGCCATACTTTCCCCTTTTTGCCTGTTTAGTTACTGTATTAACTGATCGCAAATGTAAGTTCTGCGATACACGCAATATTTCCATCCACTTTCGCGGTGGCACAACCAACACCGATCGGACCTTTCTGCTTAATGATCTCTGTTTCTAATGTCAAAACATCGCCAGGCACTACTTTGCGTTTGAATTTTGCTGAATTGATTCCCGCAAAATATGCAGTTTTCCCACGATTTTCTTCCACTGAAAGGATTGCAACCGCACCTGTCTGTGCCAGTGCCTCAATGATCAATACCCCCGGCATGACCGGCTCTGCAGGAAAATGTCCGCCAAAAAAAGGCTCATTGTAGCTGACACATTTTTTTGCCACTGCACGCACACCGGATTCTAATTCTTCTATGGTATCGATCAGCAAAAACGGCTGACGATGCGGAATGATCTCCATGATCTGTTTTGTTGTAAGAACTGGCATAACCCTGCCTCCTTATTTTTCCAATATATTGATTGTATGGATTGACCGGCAAATGATGTTTGATGTCAAGATCAAATAGCATCTCTGTATTTTTTCAGCAGGATACTTGCATTATGCCCGCCAAAACCAAGCGAGTTGCTCAGCGCATATGGCACATCCATCTGCACTGCTTCTTTGCAATAATCAAGGTCCAGTTCCTCATCCGGCGTTGTATAACCAACTGTCGCGTGTACAAAACTATCCTGGATTTCTTTGACACAGGCCACAAATTCAATGGCTCCTGCCGCACCGAGCAAATGTCCGACCATGGATTTGGTGGAATTAACTTTCATATCATATGCATGCTCACCAAATGCAAGTTTGATCGCACGCGTCTCAAACAGATCGTTATGATGTGTAGAGGTTCCATGTGCATTGATATAAGTCACGTCTTCCGGACGTATTCCTGCATCTTCCACCGCATTTGTCATGGCGCGGGCTGCACCGGCACCATCCTCAGCAGGCGAAGTAATATGGTATGCATCGGATGATGTTCCGTATCCGACTACTTCCGCATATATTTTTGCTCCACGTGCTTTTGCATGTTCTAATTCCTCTAATACAACGATCGCAGCACCTTCTCCCATCACAAAACCACTGCGGTTTTTGTCAAATGGAATCGAGCATTTTGCCGGATCACTCTCAGTGGAAAGCGCCGTCAGTGATGTAAATCCGGCAATTCCAAGCGGACAGATTGCGCCCTCTGTTCCACCGGCAACCATCACATCTGCTTCACCATACTGAATACTCCGGAATGCCTCACCGATACTGTTTGTTCCGGTTGCACATGCTGTTACCACATTGATACTCTTTCCTTTCAGTCCAAATGCAATGGAAACATTTCCGGCTGCCATGTTGGAAATGACAAGTGGTACGAACAGCGGATTCACTTTTGACGGTCCTTTTTCCAACAGTCTTTTGTGCTCACGCTCAATTCCCCCAAGACTTCCGACTCCGTTTCCGACTGATACGCCGACGCGGTAAGGATCTTCTTTTTCCATATCTAATGCTGCATCTGTGATCGCCTCTTTTGCAGCTGCCACCGCGTACTGGCAGAACAGTTCCATACGTCTTGCCGTCTTCGCATCCATATACTGTTTTGCATCGAAATCTTTTACTTCGGCTGCAAGATGACATTTATATCCTTCTGTATCAAATTTTGTGATCTCACCGAAACCGGTTTTTCCTTCTTTTACGGACTGCCAGAACTCCTCCACACTAAGTCCGATCGGAGTGATCGCGCCCATTCCTGTTACCACTACTCGTCTGCTCATAACTTTTCCTTTCCATTTTCAAGCCCCAAATTCAGGCTTTTCCTTTTTGATCCGACACAATACCCATGCAGTCAAAATGTTTTTACTGCTTATATGCTCATACCGCCGTCCACGGAAATCACCTGTCCTGTGATGTAGGATGCTTTTTCTGATGCCAGAAATGTTACTACCTCCGCAATATCTTCCACCTTTCCGGCTCTTCCGAGCGGAATCTGTGTTTTCACTGCTTCTTTCGCCTTATCTGTCATCTGTGCTGTCATTTCCGTATCAATAAATCCCGGTGCAACCGCATTGCAGGTGATTCCGCGGGAAGAAAGTTCCCTTGCCACACTTTTGGTAAGTCCGATCACTCCCGCCTTGCTTGCACTGTAATTTGCCTGTCCGGCATTTCCAAGAATACCGGATACGGATGATAGATTGATGATCGTTCCGGAACGCTGCTTTAACAGATAGCGTGAAAAATGACGGATCGTGTTAAATGTACCTTTAAGGTTTGTCGCAATGACCGCGTCAAATGCTTCCTCGCTCATTTTCATCAAAAGATCATCCCGTGTGATACCGGCATTGTTGACAAGAATATCCAGATGCCCATAGTTCTCTATAATGTCTTTTGCCATCTTTTCACAGGCACTGTAATCAGAAACATTGCATCCATAAACAGCCGCCTTACCGCCATCTGCAAGGATTTCTGCGGCAACAGCATCCGCACGCTCTTTTGAACCATTGTAATTGATGATGACAAAAGCACCCTCTTTTGCAAGACTTTTTGCGATCGCAGCTCCGATGCCGCGGCTTGCACCGGTGACCAGTGCTGTCTTATTTGTTAACATAACTTCTCCTTTTCCTGATAACTGCGGCACCATGCCTTCGTTATTAAAAATAATTTTTAAGTTAACGAAAGCTGATAACATTGATTCCGCGTATTAATTCTCCGCAATAAACTTCTTGAAATCCTCAAACTTATCAATGTTGACTGCCGTTACATCGCGGTTGATTTTACGCATAAATCCGGTCAGTGTTTTTCCCGGTCCGATCTCTATAAACAGATCTGCGCCATCTGCGATCAGTCGCTCGATCGTCTGCTGCCATCGGACAGATGAGGATACCTGTTTTTCCAGTAATGGCTTGATATCCTCTTCTTTGGTCACATAGTCTGCTGTCACATTGGCAACATAAGGGATTTCCGGGGTATGGACTGTCACCCGCTTTAATTCTTCTCCCAGCTTTTCTCCGGCACCTTTTAACATTGCAGAATGGAACGGACCGCTGACTTTTAACGGAACGACACGTTTTGCTCCGGCTTCCTTACAGAGCTCACCTGCCGCTGCCACAGCTTTTTCTTCTCCGGTAATAACGATCTGCCCCGGACAGTTATAGTTTGCGATCGATACAATGCCTTCTGTTTTTTCACAGGCTTCCTCGATCTGCGCAGTATCTAATGCTAAAACTGCTGCCATTGCTCCACCTTCCGGCACTGCCTCCTGCATATAAATACCTCTCTTGCGCACCAGTGCAAACGCATCTTTTCTGCTCAATGCTCCACAGGCAATCAATGCCCCATACTCACCCAGACTTAAACCCGCCGTCACGTCTGCTTTGTAACCTTTTTCCTGTAAGGCACGCAGGATTGCTGCCTCTGCAGTCAGCATACAGATCTGCGTATATTCTGTGATATTGATCTTATCATTTTCCTCAAAACATAACGCAGCAATATCAAGTCCTGACGCCTCGGATGCCTCCTCAAATACTTCCCTGCATTCCGGCATAGCATCGTAAAAATCCTTTGCCATTCCTATGTACTGTGCTCCCTGTCCCGGAAACATAAAAACCGTCTTTCCCATATCAACCTCCATTTTTTGCACTCATCTTTATTTGCTCACAAGATGCCCGCCTGTTTTACACTGTCTCTCCCTGTCATACGATTCTTCATTCCTGCGTGTGAAAAATCTTATTTTTCACATGGTCTTCCCAGCAGTTTCTCTGCCTGTGTCACAACATCCTCAATGATCTCTTTACAGGTCTGCTCTTTTTTTACCATGCCCGCGCTCTGTCCTGCCATCAGGCTTCCGTTTACCACATCACCATCCATGACTGCCTTGCGCAGGGAACCAAGTGTAAGGTGCTCTAACTCTTCAAAGGATGCTCCCTCTTTTTCCAGTTTTAGATATTCGCGGCTCATCTGGTTGCGAAGAACCCGGATCGGATGTCCGGTGCTCATGCCTGTCACTTCTGAGTCAATGTCTTTTGCCTTGATGACACGCTCCTTGTAATTCGGATGCACGATGGATTCTTTCGCGACCACAAATCTGGTTCCCATCTGTACACCTTCGGCGCCGAGCATAAATGCTGCTGCCATGCCTCTGCCGTCTGCAATTCCCCCTGCGGCAATGACCGGTATCTGTACTGCATCTGCCACCTGCGGAACGAGTGTCATGGTCGTCTGTGCACCGATATGTCCGCCAGACTCCATTCCCTCTGCAATGACTGCATCTGCTCCGCCACGTTCCATCATTCTTGCCATTGCAACACTTGCAACAACCGGAATCACGACAACGCCTGCCTGTTTCCATGCATCCATGAATTTTCCGGGATTTCCGGCACCTGTGGTCACAACCTTAACGCCCTCTTCAATGACGATCTGTGCAACCTCAGCCGCATTCGGATTTAATAACATGACATTCACGCCAAATGGCTTGTCCGTCAGCTTTTTTACTTCCCTGACCTGTTCTCTTACCACTTCAGGCGGTGCACTTGCAGCTCCGATGATTCCTAACCCTCCGGCATTTGAAACTGCCGCCGCAAGATGATATTCCGCAACCCATGCCATACCGCCCTGGATGACCGGATATTTTGTTCCCAGCAGTTTGCTTACCCTTGTCTCCATACTTAAGCCACACCTTTTCCTTTTAAGTACTCAACAACATCATTGACAGTTACGATAGAAGTTAAATCCTCCGATGGGATCTCAACACCAAACTCTTCCTCAAGAGCCATAACAAGTTCGAATAAATCTAAGGAATCTGCTCCTAAATCATCTTTGAAATTAGACTCTGCCTTGATTTCAGACTCATTTACATTTAACTGCTCTGCAATAATCGGGATCATTTTCTCTAACATATTTTTCTCCTTTTCTGCGCATACCTTATTATTTTTCCAGCGCCTTGCCCTCATTTCTATTGTGGGCCGATTTTCTTTTCTTATTTTCTGATTCATGTAATCATTTGCCTTTCAAATAGTTTGACAGTCAAATAATTAGCTTTTCAAAGTATATGTCTGATGGAAATATTTGTCAAGGTAATTTGATAAATTTTTGCAAAATGGTACTTAGGTATCAGGAACCATAAATAGAAAAAAAGAACAACCATAAACACTGTGTTTATAGCTGTTCTTACATTAATTCTTTTAAATTTTTTAATCTTTTATTTCCGAAAATAACAGGAGCAATCACTTTCTGACCGTCACAGTTTTCACCTTACTATAAGCTCCCTGCACTCTTTTCCCGCGGGAATTTTTATAAGAGCATACGCGGACATAGTATTTCTTTCCCGGCTTTAATTTTGTGATTTTTTTGGTAGTGGTTTTGTTTTTTGTGACAACAACTTTTTTTACATTCTTTTTGAATTTCTTATCTGTGGAGTACTGAATGATATAACCGGATGCCTTCTTATCCTTTTTCCACTTTACCTGTAACGTCTTTGCCTTTAGCTGCTTTACAGAGGTTACTTTTACCTTTACCGGTTTTACGGTTAATGTGATCGTCTTTGTTGCTGCCTTATATTTTCCTTTTGCAGCCGCTTTGATCGTGATTTTTGTCTGTCCGTAACTCTTTAATTTGATTTTTCCGGTCTTACTTATGGCTGCGATCTTTTTATCTGCCACCTTGTAGGTCAGTTTTGCCCCACAACTTGATTTGGCACCTATGGCAAAAGTTTTTGTGCTGTAGGTCTTTGTAATATTTTTAGCTTTTATGGTCTGTTTCTTTTTCTGCTGTGTGGCATTACCGTTCTGGTCTGACGGCTTATCCGGCTGATTCGGAGTATCTGTCTGCCCCGGCTTTTCTGTCTGATCCGGCTTTTGTGTCTGCCCCGGTTCATCTGTCTGATCTGTTATTTTTTCTACATTTAACGTAACTATTTTCTGCGCTGCCGCACAGGTATCTGTCTCTGATGCCGAGATAATAATTTTTACTATCCCGGAACCTAAGATATATCCTTTTCCATCTGCATCTTTTTTTACGATTTTTTCGTTTTCTGACCGGTAAGATAGCTTACCATCCCCATCCGACTTTGCGTCAAGATCGGA
>OODU01004247.1_pt1 | contig 9927 bp, 9 predicted proteins | sample 1671171 | NCBI WGS metagenome assembly OODU01 (sample SAMN06348129, study PRJEB24527) | human gut metagenome | biome: human gut; feature: ankylosing spondylitis patient; material: feces | host: Homo sapiens | place: China | collected 2015-10
TTGAGAAATATGGTGTTCCATATTTGGATGTCATTTCAAAAAGGAGACGGTTGTTCTCTGTGTCGGACCAGTCAAACTCCTTTGTGATGGAATAGGTCGGAATCGGATACTGGAATCCGCGTCCGTTGGCATCGCCTTCGATCATGGTCTCGATAAATGCCTTGTTGATCATATCCATCTCTTTCTTGCAGTCTTTGTACTTGAAATCCATATTTTTGCCGCCTACGATAGCAGGAAGTTCTGCAAGGTCATCCGGCACGGTCCAGTCCAGTGTAATATTGGAAAACGGTGCCTGTGTTCCCCATCTGCTCGGTGTGTTGACACCGTAGATAAAGGATTCGATACATTTCTTCACTTCCGGATAGCTTAAGTGATCTGCCTTTACAAAAGGAGCCAGATAAGTATCAAAAGAAGAAAACGCCTGCGCACCGGCCCATTCATTCTGCATGATTCCCAGGAAGTTTACCATCTGGTTGCATAACACACTCAGATGTTTCGCAGGTGAGGAAGTAATCTTGCCTTCGATTCCTCCCAGTCCCTCCTGAATGAGCTGCTTGAGTGACCAGCCTGCACAGTATCCGGTCAGCATGGACAGGTCATGGATGTGAATATCCGCATTTCTGTGCGCCTCCGCAATCTCATTGTCATAAATCTCTGACAGCCAGTAATTGGCAGTAACCGCACCGGAGTTGCTTAAGATCAGTCCTCCTACGGAATAAGTCACAGTAGAGTTCTCTTTGACACGCCAGTCCTCTACTTTTACATAACTGTTTACGATTTCTTTATAGTCCAGGATCGTTGATTTCATGTTGCGGACTTTCTCTCTCTGTTTGCGGTACAGGATATATGCTTTCGCAACATCAGAGTATCCTGCCTGAATTAATACATTTTCCACACTGTCCTGAATTTCTTCCACAGTGATCTTGCCATCCTGAATCTTATTCTGGAAATCGGAAGTAACCCGCAGTCCCAGAAGGTCGAGCATATCCTCACTGTAAACTTTCTCTTTCGCATCAAACGCTTTATGAATGGCTGCTGTAATCTTGCCAATCTTAAACTCGTCAATTTCACCATCACGTTTCACAACCTGAAACATATTCAATGCCTCCCCACCGTTATCTTTTTTTCGTTCATTTCTGCCATAAAAAAATGCCTCTCAAAACTTTTTCAGAGTATTTTTGCGGCATCCACTTCACGTCCTTTTCAAACGCTGTAGGTTTATTGTATCAGAGACTCCCTCTGACGTCAACCTTAAAAAATACCATATCTTGTGTCTTTGTTTGTATTAAAGAACATGATATGGTATTCGTATTGTTTTACCTGTGATTTTTCCGCCCGCTGTTTCGTGGATATTTTTACACTACTTTCGGGTAAATTTCCTTTGGAACCCTTGCTTTTACTGCGATTCCGGTGTCTGTATATTCCTCGGAAATCAGCTGTCCATATTCACGGATGAGCTGAATTTTACCGGCCTCATGATATGGAAAAAGCCGTTCCACATAAATCAGTTCTTCTGCAAGAAGTTTCTGAAAAAGATCATTGAGTTCTGACAGTCCCTCTCCTGTTCTTGCCGAAATTTTCAGGGAATAATCAGATTTAAAGTCCCTGAGTCCAGCTGCTCCCGGTGCGTCCTGCTTGTTAAACAGGGTAATAATCTTTTTTCCCATCACGCCCAGTTCACGCAGTGTCTCATATACCACATGCATCTGCATCTCTGCCTGCGGATTGGAAGCATCCACCACATGAATGATATAATCCGCATATTTCGCCTCTTCCAGAGTACTCTTAAACGCCTCAACCAGATGGTGCGGCAGTTTATGGATAAATCCTACGGTATCCGTCAGCAAAATCTGCTGCCCGTCTGCCAGATCCAGAACTCTGGTGGTAGGGTCCAGTGTCGCAAACAGTTTATCCTCGGAAAGAACTTCGGAACCGGTCAGTTTATTTAATAACGTTGATTTTCCGGCGTTCGTATAGCCTACGATCGCAGCCGTTTTCATATTTCCTCTGGCACGGTTTGCACGGATCAGCTCTCTGTGCTTCTCCACCTGCGCCAGTTCCTGCTTTAATGCAGAGATTCTGGTACGGATCAGACGACGGTCCGTCTCCAGTTTCTTTTCACCAGGGCCTCTGGTTCCGATTCCACCGCCCAGACGGGAAAGAGACTCTCTCAGGCCAACCAGCCGCGCCGCACGGTAGCGAAGCTGTGCCAGTTCTACCTGAATCTTACCTTCACTTGTCACTGCACGGGCTGCAAAAATATCAAGGATCAGCAGCGTCCTGTCCATAACCTTGCAGTCCAGCTCCCGTTCCAGGTTATTAAGCTGTGCAGGAGAAAGTTCATCATCACAGATGATTCCTGTCGCATCCATGGCATAAACCAGTGCCCGGACTTCTTCGATCTTACCTTTTCCAATGTATGTTCCCGGATGTACAGCCTCACGGTTCTGGATGATCTTACCCACTGTGACAGCACCGGCAGTACCGGCAAGTTCTTCCAGCTCATCCAGGGATTCTTCCACATTGTCATTCTCTCCGGTCTGAACACCAACCAGAACCACTCTCTCTTCTAATCTGCCAAATTCTTCCATAATACTCCTTAGCTTTCTACACGGGTTTTCAGAAATGCCAGCTCTTTTTTGGCTGTTTTATCATCCGGATACATATTCATATATTCTTCCGCTTTCTGAAGGGCTGTCGCGAAGTCCAGTTTCTTCTCATACACAACCATTTCATTAAACAGAAGACTCTGCATGTCTTCGGCATCTGCCGCTGAAATGCCACTGCTGATATTGGAAAGAGCACTGTCATAGTCTCCGTCCGCAATGTCGCATAATGCCAGACCATTGTAGCCTTTGGCACCGTTTTCTGCCTGAGATACATACTGCTGGAACATGCTTCTCGCATTCGCAGTGTCTTTCTGTTCCATGTATACCATTCCCAGCAGAGCCATCGCTTCCGTATTTCCACCGTCAATTGCCTGCTTCAGTTCCTCTGAAGCATTGTCATAATCATCCATATAATAGTAGACTCTTCCTCTGTCGCAGTGATCCTGGACATTTTTCGCCTCACCGGATAACGCTGCCTCCAGGTATCTGGTTCCGTCGGCTTCCATATCCTGTTCCAGATAAACCGCATAGATGCGGATTGCCATATCATAAGTGGCATCCTCTCCATAAGCCTGTTCAAAATAAGAAGCGGCTTCTTCATAGGAATCCATGGCAAGTGCCACTTCTCCTGACAGGAAGTACAGATCCGCATCCATATCATAGCCTTCGGCCAGTGCCTGGCAGTCTGTCAGAGCTTCCTCATAAGATTTTGTTTTCAGATATGCGGCTGCTCTGTAAGATAAAATATCTTTTTTCAGAGCTTTTCCCACTTTTTCGCAGTTCAGAGCCTGGGTGAAATCTTCGATAGCTGCCTCATAATTTCCAAGCCGCACATTTGCCACACCAGCTCCCCTGTAGGACTCTGCCACTTTTATGCCGTCTGAAACAGCCGTCTCATATTCTTCCAGTGCAGTCTGGAAATTTCCATCTGCCAGATCCAGCTCTGCCTGTCTGTAATTATTGATCTCCTCTGTACTGCAGCCTGCCAGAGTTCCAAGACTCAGGCAGACTGCCAGAAGTAATGCCGTTTTTTTATTTTTCATGTATTTCCTTTACTGTTTCGTCAATGTAACTGTGAAAGTACTGAACAGTTATGCTTCAACGATCAGTCCTTCTTCTTCCATTACTTTCACCACATGATCTACATGTTCATGGCAGATTTCGTCTGTTCCTGCCTCTACCATTACACGGATCAGCGGTTCTGTACCACTTTCGCGGACAAGGATACGTCCGTCATCTCCAAGAGCATTGGCAACTTCTTCCACTGCTGCCACAAGCTTCGGATTTTCTCTTGCAGTTTTCTTGTCAGCTACGCGCACATTGCGCAGAAGCTGTGGATAAACTTTCATTTCTTTTGCCAGATCGCAGAGAGTTGACTTTTTCTCCACGCATGCTTCCATGATCATAAGAGAAGTCAGGATTCCATCACCGGTTGCTGCATAGCGGCTGAAAATAATATGTCCGGACTGCTCACCGCCCAGGCTGTAATTATTCTCCATCATGTTCTCGGCAACATATTTATCCCCAACTGCTGTCTGCTCATAGTTGATGCCTTCTCTTTCGAAGGACTTGTATAATCCAAGGTTGGACATTACGGTTGTCACAACGGTATTTCCGTTTAATTTACCTTTTTCCTGAAGATATTTTCCGCAGACATACATAATCTTATCGCCGTCGATCACATTTCCTCTGTGGTCTACTGCGATACAGCGGTCAGCATCTCCGTCATAGGCAAAACCGATATCCAGGCCATTGTCTACCACATATTTCTGAAGAACTTCAATATGTGTAGAGCCACAGTTTGTATTGATGTTGGTTCCGTCCGGCTGGTTATTGATCACATAAGTTTTTGCGCGGAGTGCATCGAACACGCTCTTTGCGATTGCAGAAGAACTTCCGTTCGCACAGTCCAGACCAACTTTGATGTTCTTGAAGTCGCGGGACGGGATAGAGATCAGATAACCGATGTAACGGTTTCTTCCGGAAGCAAAGTCAATCGTGCGTCCGACATCTTCTCTGGTAGCCAGAGGAAGTTCTTCTATCTCTCCGTCCAGATATGCTTCGATTCTCTCTTCTACCTCTGCCTCGATCTTCTGTCCGTTTCCGTTGAGAAGTTTGATTCCGTTATCATAGAACGGATTATGGCTTGCAGAGATCATGATACCGCAGTCAAAGTCTTCTGTGCGTACTGCATAGGAAACGCTTGGGGTTGTTGTTACATGAAGAAGATACGCGTCTGCACCGGATGCAGTCAGTCCTGCAACAAGTGCATACTCAAACATGTAACTGCTTCTTCTGGTATCTTTACCGATCACGATCTTTGCTTTGTGATTTCTTCCATAATACCATCCTACATAACGTCCAACTTTAAACGCATGATTCACTGTCAGTTTTACATTTGCCTCTCCACGAAATCCATCTGTTCCAAAATATTTTCCCATAATAGCTCTCCTTTATTCGTCACAAGAAATATTGTCACTATTTTCGCTGCACCTTGTCCACAGTCCCCAAAATCTGTGTTATCTGAAGAAATTTTTATCTGTAAAGTCCCTTCGGATATACACCCTTATCTGTAAGATCCTGGAATGCTTTCATAACAGTCTCTTTGTCTTCCTGATAAGTCACACCAAACCAGGTATCTTTTGTCTCCAGAACATCTACCTGCGCACGTCCGGTTTTGATCAGCTGATCGACCAGTTCCGGAAGAAGGTATTCTTTTTTGATTTCTTCCGGTTTCAGTCCATCGAGAAATTCCACAAATCCATTGTAAAGAGTTTCCATAAAGTCCGGAGTCAGTCCCCACATATTCATGGATACCAGATCTTTTACATTGAGTTCCTTTGGTTCTTCCCCGCTTCTGGACTCTGCGCCTGTCCCGGTTTTAAATATATCATGTGTCTCTGTCACACCTGTAAGCTGTCCATTCTCAATATTGCAGATACCTCTTGTCACACTGCCATTGTCGCTCAATGTATTGCCAAGTCTGAATCCTGCCATGCAGATATGGATCCTGCCATCTGCCGGCTGTTCCTGAACAAGATAGTCATGCACTTTCACATAGGCTTCTTTTCCATAGTAATCATCTGCATTGATGACTACGAACGGCTCATCCAGAACTTTTTTCGCTGCCAGCACTGCCTGACCGGTTCCCCATGGTTTGGTACGGTTCTGTGGTCTGGTAAAGCCTTCCGGAAGATCATCCAGTTCCTGGAATGCGTATTCTACTTCTGTGATCTTCTCAATGCGCTCTCCGATCACTTTACGGAATTCTTCCTCCAGATCTTTACGGATAATAAATACAACTTTGTTAAATCCTGCTTCCAGTGCATCATGGATGGAATAATCCATGATGATCTCACCTTCCGGTCCTACCGGTGCAAGCTGTTTGATCCCGTTGCCAAAGCGGCTTCCGATTCCTGCTGCCATAATGACAAGTGCTGTTTTCTGCATAAATATTCTCCTCCTGTTTTCCTTCTTTAATAGTTTTCCTTCTTTAATAGTTTTCCTTCTTTAAATAGTTTTTTAACAGTTTTCCTTTTTTATCATTTTCCTTATCAGAAAATGATTCTTTTTCTTCTCAAAAGCAGTAAATTCTGCTGTCAGAGACTGGTTACTGCCCTCTCAGATCAGCCTGACTTTTAGTCTTCATCCTGTAAATTGCTCAGTTTCGCTGCCTGGTCTGCTGCGATAAGACTGTCGATGATCTCATCCAGATCACCATTTAAAATATTCTCCAGTCTGTGAAGTGTCAGCTTGATCCTGTGATCTGTCACACGTCCCTGCGGGAAGTTATAAGTTCTGATCTTCTCAGAACGGTCACCGGTTCCGATCTGGCTTCTTCTTGCTTCAGCCTCTGCGTCATGCTGTTTCGCAAGTTCCATCTCGTACAGACGGGAACGCAGAACCTTCAGGGCTTTGTCTTTGTTCTTAAGCTGTGACTTCTCATCCTGACAGGAAATCACGATTCCTGTCGGAATATGGGTCAGACGTACTGCGGAGTCTGTGGTATTGACACACTGTCCACCATTACCGGATGCACGGAATACATCGAATTTACAGTCATTCATATCCAGATGGAAATCAATCTCCTCTGCTTCCGGCATAATGGCTACGGTACAGGTGGAAGTATGGATACGTCCGCCGGATTCTGTCTCCGGAACTCGCTGTACACGGTGTACACCACTCTCATATTTCAGTCTGGAATAAGCACCTGCACCGGTGATCATAAAGGTAACTTCCTTAAATCCGCCGATTCCGTTCTCATTCAGACTCATCATCTCTGTTTTCCATCTGCGTGATTCCGCATATTTCACATACATACGGTAAATCTCTGCCGCAAAAAGAGCTGCTTCGTCTCCACCTGCACCTGCACGGATCTCCACGATAACGTTCTTGTTATCATTCGGGTCTTTCGGCAGAAGAAGAATCTTCAGTTCGTGTTCCAGTTCTTCTACATTCTTCTTTGCATCCGATAACTCTTCCTTGAGCATCTCTCTCATTTCTTCATCTTTTTCTTCCTCGAGCATGGCGAGACTGTCCTGTATGGTCTCTTTGTTCTTCTTATACTCGCGGTAAGCATCTACGATTGGCTGCAGATCGCTCTGTTCCTTCATCAGCTTCTGAAAATGCTCCTGGTTGTCTGTCACTCCAGGCTCTCCCAGCTCATTGAGCACTTCCTCAAAACGAATGAGCAGATCGTCTAATTTGTCAAACATGTTTTTCCTCCTGTCATTTCTTTCGTTACTGCTCACAAAGTGAACCGTAACCTTTCTTTCGTCCAAGAACCACACGGTCCAGCCCGCCAAGGTCCTTTCTTATTTCAATCTCTTCATATCCTTCTTTTCGCAGAAGGTCTGCCACCTCTTCTCCCTGACTGCACCCGATCTCATATAAGAGCCAGCCGCCCGGAGCAAGATAATTCATTGCCTGTTCTGTGATGATCCTGTAAAAATGCAGGCCATCTTCCATGCCATCCAGAGCCATACGCGGATCGTGAAACCTTACTTCTTCCATAAGATCTTCGATCTCGGCTGTAGGAATATATGGCGGGTTTGAAATAATCATATCATAAGCAGTGCCATGATTTCCATTACTATTTTTATCTTCTTCTGTAAACAAATCACTTTTTACAAACTCAGCCCTGTCTGCAACTTCCAGTGTCCGGGCATTTCGTGCTGCAACTTCCAGTGCCTTTTCGGATAAATCGACTCCTCTTCCCTCAGCCTCCGGAATTTCTTTCAGAAGACTGAGCAGGATGCATCCTGACCCTGTACACATATCCAGAATATGCGGATTTTTTCTGCCTGTTTCTGTCATTGTATTCATACATTCCAGCGCAGTTTCCACCAGTGTTTCCGTATCCTGTCTCGGTACCAGCACATTCTCATCTACATAAAACTCATATCCCATAAAAAAAGCCTGATGCGTCAGATGCTGCAGCGGAATGTGTTTCGCGCGTCTGCTGATCAGTTGCAGATAACACTCAGCAGTCTCGTCTGTGACACCTTCCTCTCCGTGTGCAAAATAATACGCCCGGCTTTTTCCTGTGGTATATTCCAGAAGGAGCCAGGCATCCAGCCCGGCCTCCTTAATTCCTGCCTGCGCAAGAATCGTCTGTCCTTTTTTTAATAACCCCGTCAGAGTTTCTCCGTTCATGGAGTTACCCCTTTCTTTTCTCACATTTGTTCCCCGGATGCTTCGTCTTCTGCGGCAGCCGGTTCCACTTCAACACCAAATTCTTCCTTCAGATATGCTCTCCAGTCAAAGACTGCTTCCACTGCCTTGATCGCAACTTCTGCCATATCTGCGGTTGGTTCCTTGGTGGTAAGTTTCTGCATTGCCAGACCTGGTTTGCTGAAGAAATCAGCAATCTTACTGTCTGATCTTCCTGCCCACTGAATGATCTCAAAAGAGATTCCTGCTACCACCGGTACCATAAGAAGTCTTCCGAACAGTCTCACCCAGTAAAACGGTACTAATACAAAAATAAAATGCAGGAAAATGCTGACCAGCATAACCAGAAACAGGAAGCTGGTTCCGCAGCTCGTCCAGCAGATCCAGCAGCTCGTCCCGGTCCACCATGCTCATATTGGGTTTCAGGGCCGGGGACTTGGCGTCCTCGATCCGCTCGTACAGCATATCGATCAAACGGTTCACATCATTTGCCATGGGACTCATCCTTCCTTCTTTTCCGTCATCTCCCGCACCAGAGGCACGATGGACGCGGGCAAATAGTTTTCAAGCGGCTGGTGATAGCGGATCATCTCCCGAGCCATGGAGGAGCTGAAGTGCTGATATGCCGCGCTGGCAGGCAGCAGCAGCGTTTCCAGCTCCGGATGGATCCCCCGGTTGATGAGAGCCATCTGATATTCCACGTCAAAGTCCGTGGTGTTGCGCACGCCCCGGACGATGGCGGAGGCATGGTGCCGCACCGCGAAATCCGCCAGCAGGCCCGGCCACAGCTCCGCCTCCACATTGGGCAGGTCCGCCACCGCCGTCCGCACCAGCTGGAGCTTCTGCTCCGGTGTGAACATCTGGTTTCGCTTTTCAGCGTTGGGGCTGACACAGACACAGACCCGGTCAAAGCAGGCAGCCGCCCGCCGGATGATATCCAAATGCCCCAGGGTGATGGGGTCGAAAGAGCCGGAGCAAATCGCTGTTCTCATGGGCGTCATTCCTCGTTTTCTCGGTCCCCGCCCCGGCGGACCAGCGTCAGGGCGATCCTGCCGTAACGGTAGGTGCGGCGCACCCGGTAGGGCGCCGCAGGCGCCGGAAGGCTCCGGTCCGCCGGGTGTTCTGCCACAATTATACCATGGGGATTGAGAATGTCAAACGCTGTCAGATGGGCGACGGCGGGCTCCAGCAGCCCCGCCTCATAGGGAGGGTCCAGAAACACGATGTCAAACCGCTCCCGCAGTGACCGCAGAAACTCCATGGAGTCCCCCGCCACTACCCGGGCCCGGTCCTGGAGCTCCGTCAGCTTCAAATTCTCCCGAATCAGCTTCACGGCGTCGGCCCGCCGGTCCACGAACACGGCAGAGGCGGCACCCCGGCTGAGGCACTCGATGCCCAGCTGGCCGGTTCCGGCGAACAGGTCCAGCACCCGGCGCCCCTCGATGTCGAACTGCAGGGCGCTGAAGAGCCCCTCCTTCACCCGGTCGGTGGTGGGGCGGGTCTCCGTCCCTTCCAGCTCCTTCAGCCGGCGGCCGCGGGCAGTGCCGGTAATCACACGCATGGTTTTTCCTCCTCTCGGTGCCTCCGGTTCTCGCGGGCGCCGGAGATCAGGTACAGGATCAGCCCCGTCCAGACGAAGCCGAAC
>OODU01004249.1_pt1 | contig 9926 bp, 10 predicted proteins | sample 1671171 | NCBI WGS metagenome assembly OODU01 (sample SAMN06348129, study PRJEB24527) | human gut metagenome | biome: human gut; feature: ankylosing spondylitis patient; material: feces | host: Homo sapiens | place: China | collected 2015-10
CCATAGCATGCTATATATTTACATAGTACGCTATATATATTACTATAATAATTCCATTTGTCAATTCTTGTTTTTTTAGATATCATAAATATGTATGAAAAAAAATGAAGAATATATTGTAACATGTATCGATGATACAGATTTAAATAGTGGTGTTGTAAAAATTGACGATATGGTTGTCTTTGTGCCAAACTTATTGATTGGTGAAAAGGCAAAAATCAAAATCGTAAAAGTCAACAAAAAATATGCTTTTGGCATAATTACTCAACTTTTAAAGCCAAGTATAAATCGCCAAGAACTTACTTGTGAAGTTGCTAAAACATGTGGTGGGTGCCAACTTCAACACATGAAGTATGCTTATCAATTAGACTATAAATATAAACATGTCAAAAAATTATTTGAAGATATTGAAGTAAAGTCAATACTAGGTATGGATTCTCCTTGGTACTATCGTAACAAAGCACAGTTTCCGGTTAAAATCAAAGATGGTAAGGTCCTGATGGGTTTTTATCGCCAACATTCAAACGACGTTGTGACATGTAAAGAATGCAAGATTCAAGATTTTACAATCAATAAAATCTTTGGCTTCATTCAAAAACATATCACAATTGAAATGGCAGAAGGCTTACGCCACATCTTTATCCGCCACTCAAGTACAGATGAAATTCAAGTGGTATTTATTGGTAAAAATGAAAAGAATATTTTGTCTTTGTCTAAACTATTAAAAAACACATTCTCAAACATCACAAGTATTGTATTTAACTACAACACACGAAATGACAACGTGATCTTAGGTGATACATATAAAGTCTTATATGGAAATGACTACATCATTGAAAAATGTTTAGGTAACAAAGTGAAATTGCACTTTAAATCCTTCTTCCAAGTCAACCCTATACAGATGGAAGTTTTGTACAATCAAGCCATTAAAGCCGCTAATCTTTCTGGAAACGAAACATGCATTGATATGTATGCAGGCACAGGTACCATTGGTATGGCTGTCAGTAAACATGCGAAAAGCGTGATTGGTGTTGAAATCGTTAAAGAAGCCGTTGATAATGCCAACGACAATACAAAAATGAATCACCTTGATAATTGTCACTATGTTTGTCAGGATGCCACAGATTTTGCACACGAACGTAAAAGCGATAAAATTGATATCGTCTTTATTGATCCACCAAGAAAAGGAATGGCAGAAAATGGAATCCAAGATACGGTGACCATGCAGCCCGAAAAGATTATATACGTTTCTTGCAATCCTAAAACGTTATCACGAGATTTAAAAATCTTTAAAAATTATGGATACCAATGCGAATACGTTCAACCTGTAGACATGTTTTGTCAAACAACCGGACTTGAATGTGTTGCCAAACTCAGTAAAATAGTGTAATATTTTAACACTATGAGGCCGTGGTGGAATTGGTAGACACGCTACTTTGAGGGGGTAGTGAGTTATGCTCGTGTGCGTTCAAATCGCATCGGCCTCACCATATAGATATAAAAAGTGCTTCTTCGGCACTTTTTTATTTTCCACACAAAAAAAACTAGACCAAACGGCCTAGTTAGTCTTTACTTGGAAATTTAAATACTTGCTCCCCCTCTTTTGTCACTAAGTATTTTCCACGCGCAATATATTCAACATAATCTGGATTTGTCAGATTCTGTTTTGCCTTCTCCAATTCTTTCTTTTTAGAAGACAATTCTTTTTTTTCTTTTTCCTTTTGAACAATACTCGACTTTAACTCATGCGTCATTGACAATTGCTGCAAACCACCCATGATTAAAAAGCCAGACATAACCAGCATTGCGATATATACAAAGAAATGTTGAACTTTTTTTCGTTTTCCCTTCATACTTTTATCCCCTTTTACTATAGCATATAATAGAAAGCGATTTCAATGTAAATTATTTCACGCGCATAGCTAAAATCGCAATATCACTAGGATTTATACCAGAAATACGACTTGCTTGTCCTAATGTTAAAGGCTTGATAGCTGTTAATTTTTGTCTTGCCTCCAAAGATAAATTATCCATATTTTCATAATCCAAATCTGCAGGAAGCTTCATTTTTTCCATCTGCTGTAAATGTTTCGCATCGCGCTTTGCCTTGGCAATATAACCAGCATACTTTGTCTGGATCTCAATCTGCTCATTGATTTGAGTTTCGTAATCCAATCCCGTATATTTTGCCAAGCCCTTAACTGTAATTTTTGGACGTTTAATTAAATCCAATGCACTACATCCATGTGCCAATGGATCAAAGCCCAAGCTATCAAGATATCCATTGACTTCACTATTCGGTTTAATATGTGCATTTGAAAGTTCTTCTCGAGCAACCTCAATATCATTCATCTTCTTTTTATATGCATCATATCTTTCTTGTGAAACCAAACCAATTTCATAGCCTTTTTCAAGCAATCTTTGATCCGCATTGTCATGACGTAACAACAATCTATATTCCGCTCTTGAAGTTAATAAACGATAAGGTTCCTTTGTTCCTTTTGTACATAAATCATCTAACATGACGCCAATATAAGCTTCATCACGACGAAGAACAAATTGTTCTTTACCATCCACTTTCAATGCCGCATTCGCCCCAGCCATCAATCCTTGACCAGCTGCTTCTTCGTATCCGCTCGTACCATTGACCTGTCCTGCAGTAAATAAATTCTCAACAATTTTATTTTCCATATTCGGCTTCATCTGAAGTGGATCAATCGCATCATATTCAATCGCATACGCATATTTTTCAATCACACAATTTTCAAGTCCCGGCAAAGAATGAACCATCTTTTCCTGTACATCAATAGGCATTGATGTTGAGAATCCTTGAATGTAAATTGTATCTAATTCTTTAGATTCAGGCTCTAAGAAAAGCTGATGTCTTTCTTTATCCGCAAAACGAACCAATTTATCTTCAATACTTGGGCAATAACGAGGTCCTACCCCTTTTACTAACCCAGAATACATTGCAGAATCATGCAAATGTGTATGAATGATTTCATGCGTTTCTGGCTGTGTATAAATTAAATGGCAAATCTCTTGTTTTTCAAAAGGCAATACATCCTCTTGTTTTGTTGTTTCACTAAAGCGTAAAAATTGATTTGTCCCTGGTTGTGGTTCTGTCTTTGAAAAATCAATTGTATCCATTTTAATACGAGCTGGTGTTCCCGTCTTTAAACGGAAAGTTTTAATTCCAGCCTCACGCAATGATTCTGACAACGTATTAACCGTCCTTTGATCTTCTGGACCAGAAACAGTGGAAGTATGTCCTCTTAAAACATTACTTGCCATATAAGTACCTGTTGTCAAAACAACCGTCATACTTTCAATAAATGTTCCATCTTCTAGCTCAACACCACAGGCTTTTCCATCCTTGATTACAACAATTTTACATGCTGCCTCAATAATATCTAAATTATCCTGTTCTTCTAATGCCTTTTTCATAAAACGTTTATAGGCAATCTTATCGCTTTGAACACGCAAACTCCATACTCCAGGTCCTTTTGTCGTATTCAACATCTTAAACTGTAAAGCCGTCTTATCTGCCGCAATAGGCATCATACCACCCAAGGCATCAATTTCTCGAACTACGATTCCTTTTGCCGGTCCACCTACACTAGGATTACATGGCATCGAACCAATCATATCTTTACTTAAAGTTACGATAGCCGTTTTCTTATTCATTCGACTCGCCGCTAAACAAGCCTCAATTCCGGCATGTCCAGCTCCAACAACTACTACATCATACATTTTATACACCCGATTTCTTTCTTAGTTGAAAGTGAAAAATATTTTGTGGAACTTTTAAATACAAAGTAACTACCACATATACAATTACACTTAATAAACCATTTAAACACATCTTGAACAAACATGAAAGTTTTGATCCTTCAACACCATACAATCCAACTTTAGATAGAAGTATTGAAGTAATCCATAACGCGAACAATACAATCAAAATACGCACTACAATAATTAAAGTTTTACGATATGAAATGTTGTATACATCTTGAATCTCTTTTAAATTTTTATAAATTATATATCCTGTACCAATAAAACTTGAAATAACAGCACCCGCGATCCCCATGATCCATACAAATGGAATCAAAAGAACTCCTTTGATCAATACACCAATCGCAAGATTTTTTAATACATTTTTTCTTAATTCCAAAGAAACCATTAAATTCGTAACTAACGGAGCTAATGTAGATAAGAAACCTTCCAAAGCCATCCATTGTACAACGAATGTACACAATTCTAAGTTTTCGGAATAATATAACGTGTAATTCAATGGTCCTGCATACGCAAAAATACAGAACGATACAGGAATAGCTACATATAAAACTACGTTGATACTATCCAACACATTTTTCTTAACTTATAATTTTTCTTTGACAAAGCCTCTGAAATATGCGGAATTATCGCTGTCGCAAAACCAGGGCCCAAAATCATTGGGATCGCATTTAATTTACCTGCCACATAATTTGATGCAGAAATGACAGTCGTTGTATCTTTGGCATTATAATGCATTTTTAATCCTGTAGGAAGTAAGAAACCATTAAATACCTGGTCAATATTTCCTAAAATCGCAACCACTAAATAAGGAATAGCTAGGATAAGAATTTCTCTGAAGATTTTCTTAGCTGAATGAGAACGTGTCGTTTGTCTTTGTACCATTTCATCCACTACACATTGGTGTTTACGATCAAAATACGCAAATTGAGAAATTGCCGCAATCGTTGCCACAGAAGTTGACATAACCGCCGCATATAATGCATACTTTTTATCCCATCCAAACGCATAGACTACAAGGCATGCTGCACTTAGTAAAAAGGCAACGCGGAACACTTGTTCAAAAGCTTGTGAAAAAGCATATTCTTCCATTTCTTTTAAGCCTTGATAATATCCTCTAAATGCAGATAATACAGGAACAAGAAAAATCGCTAGAGATAATATTTTCAAACAATTTGCCATGATATCGGCATTCTTGGCGACCATAGCTGGCGCAATTACATTCGATAAAGTAAATAAGAGGATCATTCCAACAAATCCCGTTAAGCCTAAAATCGCAAAAGCAATTTTCTTTACCAGAATAACACTTTTCGCATCTTCTAAAGCAATATAACGAGCTACAAGTGTGGCCACGGCAAAAGGGACTCCCGACTGAAATATCGTCAATAAATACGCATATATATTATAAGATTGTGCATATACAGACTGATACGCTTCCGATTGAAGTATATATGAAAATGGAATTGTATAAGCCAATCCAATTAGTTTTGATACAAATAGACCGCCTGTTCCTATCAGGCCGCCAACAATAATCGACTTTTTAGCCGCTGAAGATTTCGACATAAAATAAATACCCCCAATTTCATAATTATAACATACATCCTTAAAAGTATTATGATTTTTTAAACATTAAGAGTATAGTAAAGATAAGGAGTGTGAGATTATGTATCCAGCCTATATACATACGCAAACTACGGCTCGAAACATTGATCATGCAGCCATCAAAACATACCAGATTCCAAGTTTGATTTTGATGGAACATGCAGCTTTAAAATCAGCCGAAATTATTGAACAAATCACAAATACAAACCAATCTATCTGTATTCTTTGCGGTCCTGGAAATAATGGTGCCGATGGATTAGCAATCGCAAGACTTCTACAGCCTAAATATCCAAATCTATATGTTGTGGTTCCAGAAATCAAAAAGATGTCGGAAGATGAAAAAATTCAATTTCAAATGGTACAAAATTTAAAAATTCCATTCAGCAAAAATCTTCCTAATGTCACTTATGACATTTATATTGATTGCCTTTTTGGCAATGGATTATCTAGAGATATTACCGGATTTTATAAAACTATGATTCAAAATGTAAACACATCTCAGTCCACCATTATCAGTATTGATATGCCTAGTGGCATTGATTCCACTATGGGAAATGTTCTAGGATGCGCCATTCATGCAGATTACACAATTAGCTTGGATTGCTACAAACAAGGACAATGGCTAAATGAAGGAAAAAATCATTGTGGCAAATTATATCTCGTAGATATCGGAATTCCTCAAATTCTTCATCAAAAATGCATGGACAAAATTAAAATATTAAATGAGGAGGATATTCATCTTCCAAATCGCCCATTGAATGCACATAAGTCAACTTTTGGAAAAGCCCTAATGATTGGCGGAAGTCAAAACATGCATGGTGCAATCCACATGGCAAGTCTTAGTGCTTATAAAAGTGGTATCGGTACTCTTACTTTGATGGTTCCAGAATGTATTTCTAATGTTCTCGCAATCAAATCCGATTTTTATATGCTTCTTCAATGTGCCGATCGCAATGGTATATTTAGTTCTAAAGCCATTGATTTGTTGAAACAAAACATTAACAATTATTCAATTATTTCAATTGGAAATGGCATGCAAAAAAACAACATTACTATCGCTTTAGTTGAACAAGCTTTAAAGAGTGACAAAAAAATAGTACTTGATGCCGATGCATTATGGGCTGCACAAAAGAATATTGAATTATTAAAACGGAGTGAAACCACAATTTTAACTCCGCATATTAAAGAAATGTCCGATTTAACAGGTATCCATGTTTCTACCATTTTATCAAATCCATTCGAAGTGGCTCGCGACTTTTCAAAAGAATATCCAAGCTGCGTACTCATACTAAAATCAAGTCAAACCTATATTGCCCATCAAGGCAGTGTCTATGTTTTAGATGCACAAAATGCAGGTCTGGCAAAAGGCGGCAGTGGGGATATTTTATGTGGTATTGTCGTTGCGATGCTTGGACAGTGCAAAGATAGTTTACAAGCGGCTCTATGTGCTACCTATATTCATTCGCAAAGTGCTAAACTTGATATAGATTCGGCTAGTTTCATGCCAGAAGATATTATCAACAATATTCCAAACACATTAAAAAGGCTGAGATCCTAGTGATTCTCAGCCTCATCTTTTTGTATCAAATTTTTCAATGTTAAAACAGCACATTTCATTAATGGTTTTAAATCATGATTTTGAATGTTTGATAATCCTGCTTTTTCTCTTTCCTGATTCGCTAAACATAAAAACATAGCTCCACTACGAACATGACGAGTTTGTCCTACGATAAACACAGTACTTGATTCCATTTCCGAAGCCAGACAATCCAGTCTGCAATACGCATCCCATTTGTTTTGCAACTCTTGATAAACTGGCATTGTTTCCAGTGCATGCTGACCAAAAAAAGAATCCTTACTTTGAACAACACCTACATGATAAGGCAGATTAAGTTTTTTGAACTTTCTATTTGAGCATTTAAAACTTCAAAATGAGGAACAGCTGGAAATTCAATAGGTGCATATTCACGTGTTGTACCTTCTTGGCGAATGGCACCACTTGCAATCACAATATCTCCACCTTGAACATCAAGACGCATACCACCACATGTACCTACACGTAAAAAGGTATGACACCCTAGTTGAATAAGCTCTTCCATTGCGATTGCAGTACTGGCTCCACCAATACCAGTTGAAACTACGCTGCATAATACTCCATTAATATAGCCTGAATATGTAACATATTCACGGTTGTCCGCAACAAAATATGCATCATCTAAATAAGATGCGATATCCTTTACTCTTTTGGGATCTCCCGTTAAAATAACATAATCTCCAACACCATTTTCCTCTAATTGAGTATGATATTGTTTATTTGAACCTTCTGTGTAATCAATCATAACATATCCTAGAAAGATTGGAATTGTAAATAGTAGACATTAGGATGAAACATTGTCGTATTAAAGCTATAAGCCTGACAATCATCATTTTCTCCATCCCAGTCATTATTCAATTTGGATAATAAATCATCGATTTCATCTTCACTCAAATCACTTGTCGCATAAAACTCCATGCAACCAGCTAAACTCGGCTGTAATCGACTTGGAGAGTAAGACATCTTTGAACAAATTTCATTCAATGCGTTTTGAACAACTTCAACAACAGCATCATCTTCTTTGTCAACAACTACATGCAATCTTATCTTCATTATGCGTTCACCTTATCTACTACATAGTTACATAATTTTTTTAAGTTTGTATCATTAGACAAAGTGATAACTTTACCCAAACTTAAATTCAATGCTGCAATAACGGGTTCACCATTATCCATCAATACATTTAAAGTACCAGTAGTATTTTCGTAATATACATCAAACAAATAACTTTGTTTTCCGTTATCTTCTTTCTTTTCTCTTAAATCAAAATGGAAAGTATCTTTATTTTTTAAAATAATACGAACAGCTCCTGCCCCAGAGCTAGGAATTGATTTTGCCATAGAAACCTCCTACTTTTTATTAGCATCATATGTAAGCATAATGCCTAAATTCGCATAAATACTTAAATCTACATCCGCAACATCACAAGTCACATGAGCCTGCATACCTTCTAATTTTGGTAACATAGCTAATGCTTTTTTTGCATCTTCACTATGCAAAGCTGAAACAGATAACGCAATTAAAATTTCATTTGAATGAAGTCTTGGATTTACCGAACCAAGATATTCTGTTTTTAAGTTTTGGATAGGTAAAATAGCTTCTGGTGAAATTAAAACTTTCTTTTTATCAATTCCTGCAAGATGTTTTAATACATTCATTAAAACGGCTGAACAAGCACCCATTAAATTCGTTGTTTTTCCTGTAATAATTGTTCCATCATCTAATTCAATAGCACCAGAGAAAGAATGAGTTTGTTCTTCTTTTTTACGTGCAGCCACAACACAAGGACGATCTAATTCTGTAATACCCGCTTTGTTCATAACAACTTCTTGTTTTTGAACTTCTTCATGTGAACATAGTTCATGAGCATATCTTGTTTTACTTACAAAATAACGACGAATGATTTCCTGGTTACTTGCATTACAACATGCTTCATCATCACTAATACATAAACCCGCCATATTTACACCCATATCTGTTGGACTTTGATAAGGACTTGAACCATATATTTCTTCAAAAATGTTCTTTAGGACAGGAAAAATTTCAATGTCACGATTATAGTTAACTGTTACTTCATTGTAAGCCTGTAAATGGAATGGGTCAATCATATTTACATCGGCCAAATCTGCAGTTGCAGCCTCATAAGCTAAATTAACAGGATGATTCAAAGGCAAATTCCAAATAGGGAACGTTTCATATTTTGCGTATCCAGCCTTAATGCCATGTTTATGTTCATGATATAACTGTGATAAACAAGTAGCCATTTTACCACTACCAGGACCAGGTGCTGTTACAACCACTAAAGGTCTTGTTGTCTTAACATAATCATTCTTTCCAAATCCAGAATCCGAAATGATTTTTTTAGTATCCGTAGGATATCCTTCAATAAAGTAGTGGAAATATACGTCAATTTTTCTACGTTTCAAACGAGCTTTAAATAAATCAACTGCTTTTTGACGATTGTATTGTGTTACAACAACACTTCCAACATATAATCCTCTTTGTGTAAATTCATTGATCAAACGTAAAACATCTTCTTGATATGTAATTTGTAAATCGGAACGAGTTTTATTTTGTTCAATATCATTAGCATTAATGACAATGACAATTTCAGCATCATCTTTTAACTGCATCAACATTTGTAATTTTGAATCTGGCGAAAATCCAGGTAATACGCGAGAAGCATGATTATCATCAAATAATTTTCCACCAAACTCCAAATATAATTTATCTCCAAATTGAGAAATTCTTTCTTTAATATGCTCTGACTGCATTTCTAAATATTTTTGATTATTAAATCCAATTTTTTTCATAATTTCAATCTCCATACAACTCATGATTTTACAATAAAATTACAAAAAAGGCAAAAAAAAGGACCCGGCAGCTAGCTATCTTCGCAGGGGCAAGCCCAACTATTGTCGCCGTGAAAGTGCTT
>OODU01004251.1_pt1 | contig 9917 bp, 10 predicted proteins | sample 1671171 | NCBI WGS metagenome assembly OODU01 (sample SAMN06348129, study PRJEB24527) | human gut metagenome | biome: human gut; feature: ankylosing spondylitis patient; material: feces | host: Homo sapiens | place: China | collected 2015-10
TCCCGGTCGGTCTGCCGCAGGGTGCGCAGCACCGTCATGCCGTCCTTTTTCGGCAGATTCAGATCAAGAAGCACCAGATCGTAGTGCTCCACGCCCAGCAGCTCCAGAGCCTTTTCCCCGTCGTAGCAGTAGTCCACGCTGTAGGCCAGCCGCCGCAGGCTGCGGACGATCGTCTCGCACAGGGCGCGTTCGTCTTCAATTACTAAAAGATGCATGAGAGTCCTCCTTTTTATTTCGTCGTTTTTGTGTTGCTTTTCATTATAGCAAAAATAGATAAGGTTTGCGTTAAGTTTTCGTTCTTAACAGAGACTTTAACTCTCCTACGCTATGATGGGGGCAGAAAATCGGAAAGGGTGATGAAAAATGAGCTGCGGAATGTGCGTCCGCGCCTGCTCGACGAACGCCGTGTGCTTCCGCTACGGCTTCGGCAACGGGAAAGAAACAATAAAGAAAACAACGATGGAGGAATCAAAATGAACAGGAAGAGAATTTTTGCACTGGCTTTTACCGTGCTGATGGTGCTGGCCCTGGCGGCCTGCGGCACGAAGAACAATGACAAGATGGGCGACATGAGCGGCAACGGCTCCGCCATGACCGGCGAGCCGAAAAACGCCGAGGAGGCGCTCGCCCTGCATAAGGAGCTGCTGGAGCGTGAGAACGCGATCCTGTCGGAAAATACCGAGCTTTGGGAAAAGGTCTTTACGGAGGCTGACAAAGGCATGGCCATGATCGAGGACGGGAAAAACTACGGCGACTTCCTGCTGGATACCGTCGAGACCGCTAAAGAGCAGTTCACCGACAAGGAGTATGAGTGGCTGAAGGAGTCAGCCACGGAGATCAGCAATATTGAAAACAGGCTGACCGAGTTGGAAGATAAGTATCCCGAGATCATGCAGAAATCCATGGATGGCGCTATGAGCATGCCCGCGGGCAGCGACATGACCACGCCGCCTGATGACGGCAGCATGCAGAAATTCCCCGTCTTTGAGGGCAAGGACCTGGATGGCAACACGGTGAAGAGCGACGAGCTGTTCTCCGCCAACGCCGTCACCGTGGTGAATTTCTGGTTCACCACCTGCAATCCCTGCGTAGGCGAGCTTTCCGAGCTGGATGCGCTGAACAAGGAACTGGCGGAGAAGGGCGGCTCCCTCATCGGCGTCAACACCTTCACGCTGGACGGCGACGAAACGGCAATTTCCGAGGCGAAGGATGTGCTTGCCAAGAAGGGCGCCACCTATCAGAATGTGTATTTTGACTCCGACAGTGAGGCGGGAAAGTTTGCCACCAGCATCTTTGCCTATCCCACCACCTATGTGGTCGACCGCAGCGGCAATATCGTGGGTGAACCCATCGTAGGCGCCATCACGGAAAAGAAGCAGGCGGAGACGCTGCAAAAGCTCATCGACCAGGCTCTTGCCGCCGATATGGGCTGACAAACGAATTTATCTTCTCAGAAAGGAGGATACACCATGTATCGGAGAGTATTGCCGCTTCTGCTCACCGCGGTACTGCTGCTGAGCGGCTGCGCCGCCGGGCAGAAAAATATGCCGCAGAAAACGGACGAGAAGGAAATGACCGGACAGCCCTCTGATATGTCCGGTGAAGGAAGCATGTATATGGATACCACGGAAAATGTCATATATCTGGCGGGCGGCTGCTTCTGGGGCATGGAACAGCTGATGCAGTCCATCCCCGGCGTCATCGATGCCGAGAGCGGCTATGCCAACGGCACCTGCGAGGCGGACGCCGATTACAAGACCGTCTGCAAAGGGAACACCGGCTTCCGGGAGACCGTGCGGGTGGAGTATGACCCCGGTCAGGTGAGTCTCGACGCCCTGCTGCTGGCCTACTTCTATGTGATCGACCCCACGGTGGAGAACCGGCAGGGCAACGACCGGGGCAGCCAGTATCAGACCGGTGTCTATTACACCAACGAAAGCGCGAAGGAAACGGTGGAGCGCATCGCGGAGATCGAGCGGGGACGCAGTGAAAAGTTCTTCGTGGAGATAGGCCCACTCAAGAACTATTACCCCGCCGAGGAGTACCACCAGAACTACCTCGAAAAGAACCCGAACGGCTACTGCCACATCCCGCGCGCGGAGATGGAGCTGTTTTCCCGGCTGCGCATCGATCCGGGCGACTATCAGAAGCCCGCGGCGGAATCCATCCGGGACAAGCTGACGGCGGAGCAGTACCGTGTTACGCAGGAGAGCGGCACAGAGCGCGCTTTCACAGGCGAGTTCTGGGATAAGTTTGAAAAGGGCATCTATGTGGATGTCGTCACCGGCGAGCCGCTCTTTTCCTCCACGGATAAGTACGAGAGCGGCTGCGGCTGGCCGGCTTTCACAAAGCCCATTGAAGAGCCTGCCGTGGTGGAACTGGAGGACCTGAGCCACGGCATGCGCCGTACAGAGGTCAGAAGCCGTGCCGGAGATTCTCACCTTGGTCATGTGTTCACCGGCGATCCGGAGTCCCCCAATGGCGTGCGCTACTGCATCAACAGTGCGGCCCTGCGCTTTGTGCCTTACGCAAAGATGAAAGCAGAGGGTTACGGATATCTTCTGTATCTGTTCGAGGAATGAGTTCGCAAAATACTGTTATGTTTCTTAATATTTTTGCTATCAACATGTTCTCCTGCGGCCTTACGATCTGTCAAATCCATCCATGCTTTTGCCTTAAATGGAATCAAATATGCCGCATCCAAGACAGTCACTCCATGCTTAAACTCTACGTCCTCATAGGTAACCTTGACTCCAAGAACTTTATCGAGATATTCCATGTCATCACCTGCAATCTTAACTCTTTTTCTGTATTATAACTTTTTTTGAGTTAAGATACAATATTTGAGTTAAGAGCAGTCAAAGATCAACATTATAAAAAATCATTTTCAAAGAAAAAAGCACAGGAAATGAGACAAGTGTTATTGAATGAAAACTTGGATATCATCCAGATAACCCCTGTGCTTGCAGAAGATTATGAGATTGAAGATTTAGGTGTTGCTAAAGCATACGGATTAGATGTGCTAATCAAGGTAATGGGAGAGGCTCTCCCAGATGAGTTGATGGACACACTTCAACATGTTCAGATTGCATGTTTAGAAGAAAAAAAGCGCCGTGCACAGGCAGCAGTAGCCACAGCATCAGTTGCAGCGGCAGGTGAAGGAGCTGCACCTATTCCGTTTTCTGACTGTGCATTACTGATTCCTACTCAAGTAGGTATGATAGCTTCAATTACAGTAATATTTGGTTTTGATGTAAATAAGAGCGTTATCACTGCACTGTTATCATCGTCAATTGGTGCGGGCGGTGCAACTTTGTTAGGAAAGACTGTAGTTACTAACTTGTTGAAATTCATACCAGGAGCAGGAACTGCGGTTGGTGGTGTAATATCAGCAGGAACAGCTGGAGTTATTACAGCGGCACTTGGTGAGGCATACATAGGAATTATGGAATTGGTTTTCAAAGGAGACATGAGCATTGATGATCTTGGTAGTAAAAAGGGAAAAGAAACAATGTCAACTCTTTTTAAGGCACAATTGAAATTACAGAAATAAAACAGAAATGAGTTATTGCCCTGTTCGATGAATAGGGCAACTCAGGGTTCTCACAGGCTCGAAACCCTAGATTTTAAGGGAAAAGGTGCGTTCCACCATTCCCTTGTACAATAGGGGGTGAGTATGTTTTTCGTTGAACAACCGGGCCATGTGGAGACGGTCTGCCTGTTGTCGAAGAAACCTTGAGTTTACGCGGGTTAACGGGCTTTTTGAGAGAATATATACCTGTGTTTTGACAGGAAAAATGCATATAAAATAAAGAAAGTTTTGATATCTATCAATATATTCTGTAAGATTTCTAAGAAACATCGGGATTTCGCGTAAGCGCCTTGGCAGCGTACCGGAATATCGTTTTTGCCCTGTTCGTTAAGCTCGCTCGTCTGGCGCTGCCGGTATTGCGGACACATGATTTGTCCTGTTTTCCGATGGCGGCGTTATGTTCCTCGTAATTCGCAATGTCATCCGTGCGCTGCGCGTGCACAATCGGCAGGATTGCTGTATAATAAGCATTGACAACTCTCGCTCATAGGAGAATAATAGTACACGAGTATAAGAGCAAAACTGTCTACGGCATGAAGCCGCGAGGAGATATAGATATGACATTGGATAAACTGAAACCGCATGAAAGTGCGAAGATCACCGCAGTAGGCGGAAGCGGAGCCTTACGCCATCACCTGCTCGATATGGGACTGACGCCGCAGACCGAGGTTACGCTGCAGAAGGTCGCTCCGATGGGTGATCCGGTGCAGTTTGAGCTGCGCGGCTATGAATTGACCCTGCGCCTGGATGAAGCGCGGAAGATCGAAGTCGGCACGCCGTATCAGCGAACCCAAAAGCCTTCCGCCGGACAGGTACGCCACCGTCCTGCGGCGCACCCCGGCATGGGTGAGCTCAGGAAATCCAAGGATTACCACATTTATGAGCACGCCAAAGCCGCGGCTGCCGATAAAAAACTGACATTTGCGCTTGCCGGCAATCAGAACTGCGGCAAAACGACGCTGTTCAATCAGCTGACCGGTGCCAACCAGCATGTCGGCAATTTTCCCGGTGTTACGGTGGACCGCAAGGACGGCACGATCCGCAGCCATCCGGAGGCAACCGTTACCGACCTGCCCGGCATCTATTCGCTGTCACCGTATTCCAGCGAGGAGATCGTAACCCGCAGCTTTCTGCTGGACAACAAGCCGGACGGCATCATCAATATTGTAGACGCGACCAACATTGAGCGAAACCTCTACCTGACCATGCAGATGATGGAGCTGGGCATTCCGATGGTGCTGGCGCTGAATATGATGGACGAGGTCCGTGCGAACGGCGGCACCGTCCATGTAAATGAGCTTGAGCAGGCGCTCGGCATTCCGGTAGTGCCGATCTCAGCCGCAAAGAACGAAGGCATTGATGAGCTGATCGACCACGCGATCCACATCGCCCGCTATCAGGAAACACCCGGAGGCATCGACTTCTGTCAGGACAGCAGTGATAAGAACGATCCGGTAGCCGCTGTGCACCGGTGCATCCATGCAACCGCTCTGATGATCGAGCCGAATGCCAAACGAGCCGGTCTGCCGGTGCGATTTGCCGCCACCAAGCTGATCGAAAAGGACCCGCTCATTGAAAAGGCGCTCGCGCTGTCCGATGACAATCGCTCCGCTTTTGACCAGATCGTATCCGTCATGGAGAAGGATTCCGGTCTGGACCGCGAAGCAGCGCTGGCAAACATGCGGTTCAGCTTTCTGGAAAACCTGTGCAGCACAACAGTCGTCCGCCCGCACGAGAGCAAAGAGCATAAACGCAGTATGGCGATCGACCGCTTTTTGACCGGCAAATACACCGCTATCCCTTGCTTTGCCGGTATCATGGGTTTGATCTTCATCATGACCTTCAGCTGGATCGGCGCATGGCTGTCCGACGGCATGACCGTTCTGGTCGATGCCTGCATTTCGTGGCTGGATGCCGGGTTATCCGCCCTGCAGATCAACCCCGTTGTTCACTCGCTCGTTGTAGACGGTATCGCAAACGGCGTTGGCAGCGTACTCAGCTTCCTGCCGACCATTGTAACGCTGTTCTTCTTCCTCTCGATTCTGGAGGACACCGGCTATATGGCGCGTGTGGCCTTTATCATGGACCGGCCGCTTCGCAAGCTGGGACTGTCCGGCCGCAGCTTTGTGCCGATGCTGGTCGGCTTCGGCTGCTCGGTTCCGGCCATCATGGCTACCCGCACACTGTCCAGTGAGCGTGACCGCCGCATGACGATTTTACTTACCCCGTTTATGAGCTGCTCGGCCAAGCTGCCCATCTACACCATGATGATCAGCGCCTTTTTCCCCAGGCGGTATCGTGCGCTTGCTATGATAGGCCTGTATCTGTTCGGCATTCTCTGCGGCATCCTGTATGCGGTTATTTTGAAGGTCTCCCGCTTCAAGGGCGAACCGGTTCCGTTCGTTATGGAGCTGCCGAATTACCGTCTGCCCAGTGCCAAAAGTGTTGTGCACCTTATCTGGGAAAAGGCAAAGGGCTTTATCCAGAAGGCATTTACCATCATCTTTGCTGCTTCTATCGTAATCTGGTTCCTGCAGACCTTCGATGCACGCTTTAATGTGGTGTCTATGCCGGAAAGCAGCCTGCTGGCTGCGCTGGGCAGCATTTTTGCACCGCTGTTCGCACCGCTCGGCTTTGCGGACTGGCGTGTGTCCACCGCCCTGATTACCGGCTTTACCGCAAAGGAAAGCGTTGTATCCACGCTGACCCTGCTGCTCGGCGGTGAGGTCTCCAGCATCGGCACCCTGTTTACGCCGTTTACCGCGGTCGTATTTCTGGTATTCGTGCTGCTCTACACCCCCTGTGTTGCGGCAATTGCCACTGTAAAGCGCGAGATGGGCAGCACGCGGGCTGCCATCACGACTGCGCTGACCCAATGCGTGATCGCATGGCTCATTGCCTTTGCCGTCCGCTGTGTCGGTCTGGCATTTGGCCTGGCATAAGGAGGCACGGTATATGAATCTTCCCACCGTTTTGATTCTGGCATTGATCGGCATCGCGCTGTTTGCCGCGCTCCGTTCGATGAAAAAGCATCCGTCTGGCTGTTCCGGACACTGCTCCGGCTGTCCCGTGCAGTGCAAAAGTGAAAAACACAGATAAAACAGCAGCCTGTCCGCTCTTGGAGCGGACAGGCTGCTGTTTATCGGTTTCTAAAAAAAGAGGGCAGGCATTCTGCCCACCCTCTGAATAATCTCAATTACTTGTTGAAGTAACGCTTCAGCAGACCCTCGAAAGCCTTGCCGTGACGAGCCTCGTCGCGGGCCATCTCATGTACGGTGTCGTGGATCGCATCGAGGTTGAGAGCCTTAGCGCGCTTTGCCAGATCAAACTTGCCGGCGGTTGCGCCGTTCTCAGCGTCTACACGCATCTGCAGGTTCTTCTCGGTGGAGTCGGTTACAACCTCGCCGAGCAGCTCTGCAAACTTAGCAGCGTGCTCTGCTTCCTCGAAGGCAGCCTTCTCCCAGTACAGGCCGATTTCCGGATAGCCCTCGCGGTGTGCAACGCGAGCCATTGCCAGATACATACCAACCTCGGAGCACTCGCCCTCAAAGTTAGCACGCAGGTCAGCCATGATGTCCTCCGGAGCGCCCTGTGCAACGCCTACAACGTGCTCAGCAGCCCAGGTCTTTTCGCCAGCCTGCTCCTTGAACTTCTCTGCCGGTGCGTGGCAGATCGGGCACTCTGCCGGAGCTGCTTCGCCTTCATATACATAACCACATACGGAACAAACAAACTTTTTCATGATTTTTTCCTCCTGTATCGTTGAACAAATTTATTTTTGAGGGGGCAGGAAACGATCCATTGTTATCGAACAAAGCTGATCGCGCAGAGACCGGTTGATCTCCGAGAACACGCGATGAAAATCACATTCCTTCTGGGTGCCCATGTGTGTGCACTGGAACTCATTTGCAAGGCAGTGATTGATCGCGATCGGACCATCAATACATTCGATGATCGCGCCGAGACTGATCTCCGATGGGGAGTGGTTCAGCTCATAGCCGCCGGCAACACCCTTGTAGGATTTTGTAATACCGGACTGCGTCAGCTTGCGGAGAATTTTAAGTGCAAACCGGAGTGTTACGCCGGTTACCTCGGAAATATCCTTCGCGCACTGCTTTTCACCTGCAAGTGCCAGACAATAGGTCACACGAATTGCATAATCCGCTTCATGTGTGATTCTCAAATCGTTCCTTCCTTTCTCTCCTTGGAACAACTTTAGTATAACCGTGTTGTGCCAAAATGTCAATAGGTTTTCTTAAAAATAAATAATATTTTTTATTTGATAATAGTTATCAATAAGTAACTTGCTTTTGGATCGGATTAACTATACCAGATAAGGACAGTATACCATGGCGGGAGACTTTTGTCTATCGGTTCAGGAATGGAGGATGGAAAATGAACGTGGAGATTCAGCATTCTTCATTTATTCATTTGTATTGTGCGATACGATGGGGAAATGCGCTTTGAATCTTTGCACTGATTTCATTCTGTGCGCTTGTACTGTATAATAGATAATGCAAAATGCAAGTACGAAAAATTTTCCCTTTCACAAAACCATTTGCTGCACCGAACCGTCTAATAGATGAAAGCCGCAGACAGGAAGCGCTTTTGACGAAACCTGTCTGCGCTGTCCGGACGCTTTCGGAAAGGAGAATTCGCTTATGATGGATAGAGAGCAATTTACCTCCGCGGTGCTGGCAGCCGAGCCTACGCTGTACCGCGTAGCGAAAACCATGCTCCGCAGCGAGCATGACTGTGCTGACGCGGCGCAGCAGGCAATCCTGCGGGCGTGGGAGCAGCTGGATTCGCTGCGCAGCACGCGGTATTTCAAAACGTGGCTGGTCCGTATACTTATCAACGAGTGCAGCACGATATTGCGCCGTCAGCAGCGGCTTGCGCCGTATGATGCGGCTGCTGCAGAGGCGATACCGGCGCCTGCGGCTGATGATCACAGCGACCTGTATGACGCCATCACCGCACTGGAGGAAAAGCTGCGCCTGCCGGTGGAGCTGTACTACTTAGAGGGCTTCAAGACCCGTGAGATTGCCGGAATGCTCGGCATACCGGAAAACACGGTCAAGACCCGTCTCCGAGCGGCAAGAGAGCATTTGCGCAAGGACTTGAAAGGAGCGTGCTTCGCATGATGAACCATAATGATTTTCCGAAAATGACCGAAGAATTTGACCGCAGTGTCCGCAGAGCGCTGGACAGCCTGCCCGAGCGAGAAAGCAAGCCGGTACGCCGTTTCTCAGCAAAGAAAATCGTCTGCGCCGGACTGGCTGCCGCGCTGTGCATCGGCGGAACCGCATTTGCCGCGAATGCACAGAGCTGGTTTCCGCTGCTGTTTCCGAATGGCGGAGACGCGAATCTCGAAGGGTATGTACAGACGGCGGACAACGCCAAGTTGACCGACGAGAACGAGCATTACCGTCTGTCGGTGGAGTCCGTGCTGTTTGACGAAAGCGCGGGCACGGGTGTGATCAGTCTGCATCTGGAGAATAAAAAGCAGGACGGCGTAAAGCCGTTCACGCTGGCGCACCTGATCGACAGCTACCGGAACAAGCCAGACATCACATGGTCCACGCTGTCCTCGTGCTATGCTGAGGAGGGACAGCTTGATTTCGAGGTCATGTACGGCGACAGCGGCTTCTGCGGCAGTGAATTTTACCTCGATACCGCACGTTCGACCGACAACGACTATTATTTAGAAGGTGCGTTTGCGATTTCGGGCGATTACCAAAAGGGGGAGCCGCTCCGTCTGGAGGCGCTCGAGCCGGGTAAAACGACCGTGCGTGCGGACGGAGCGGGTACCGCAAAGACGGTTCTGGCGGTCGATCTGCCGGAATTTCAGCAGATGCCGTACCTGACGAGCGAAAACGGCGATGTAACGCTGTCGCAGATCGGCATCCGCATCCGCAATGCGGATATGCACTGCACGGTGGACGAGGTCGATACGCTGAGCGTGCAGCTGAGGGACGGCTCGGAGTACGTCATTCTGGACGAAAATGCGGATATTGACCGTACTCTGTATACCTACGGTTTCAATTCCACCGAGGATACCGACCGTATCGACACTGAGATTGCCGTGCTCGCGCGTGCGTTTGATCTGGATAATGTGCAGTCCGTTACCATCAACGGCGAGGTGTATCCGCTCTCGTGATAAACGGCAGGATAGAGCAAAACAGACCGCAAATGCGGTCTGTTTCAGCTTGTCAAAAAAGTCAGTATTGAACCAATCTTATCATATTGCGCGGCAGCGCGCGTTAAATAGAATTTGCTTTGCAAATTCATAAAAACCGGGAGCGTGTATCTCGGTTTTTATACC
>OODU01004258.1_pt1 | contig 9893 bp, 8 predicted proteins | sample 1671171 | NCBI WGS metagenome assembly OODU01 (sample SAMN06348129, study PRJEB24527) | human gut metagenome | biome: human gut; feature: ankylosing spondylitis patient; material: feces | host: Homo sapiens | place: China | collected 2015-10
TAGTAATAGAATCGTTCGTAATTCTATTGATGTATCAGTATAAACTTCAAAAGAGGCGGCAAATCATTACTAATCTGCCGCCCTGACTTTTTAAATTATTTTATTCTGATATTTATGCCATTGCAGGCTCATTTTTCTTAATAATCGTCTCAACTTCATCAAAGCTCACATCAGCTATAGTTTAAAGCGGTATCCGACACCCCAAATAGTCTCTATATACTGGGGTTTATTGGTATTCATCTCAATCTTTTCCCTGATCTTTTTGATATGCACAGTCACGGTTGCGATATCTCCGATCGACTCCATATCCCAGATCTCACGGAAAAGTTCTTCCTTTGTGAACACATGGTTCGGATGCTCTGCTAAGAATGTTAAAAGATCGAACTCCTTGGTCGTAAACTGCTTTTCTTCTCCATTCACCCAGACACGTCTCGCTGTTTTATCAATACGGATGCCACGGATCTCAATGACGTCATTCTCCACGATATTGCTTCCGATCAGCCGTTCATAGCGGGCAAGATGTGCTTTGACCCGTGCGACAAGCTCACTCGGTGAAAACGGCTTTGTAATGTAATCATCTGCACCGAGTCCGAGTCCCCTGATCTTGTCAATATCATCTTTTTTGGCAGATACCATAAGTATCGGTGTATTCTTTTCTTCTCTGATCTGTTTACAGATCTCAAATCCGTCAATCCCCGGCAGCATCAGATCTAAGATATACATATCAAAATCTTCCGAGAGTGCACGTTTTAACCCGACCACCCCGTCATTCTCGATCTCAACCTCAAAACCACTTAATTCCAAATAATCTTTCTCTAAATCTGCGATTGCTACCTCGTCTTCAATAATCAAAACCTTACTCATTTGGTACCTCCTGATATTTACGAATTACAAAATACATAACTGTTCCGATGGCTTCCTTACTGGTTGCCCAGATCTTTCCACCGTGGTCTTCTATGATCTTCTTTACAATAGACAAACCGATACCGCTGCCACCGGTTGCAGAATTACGCGACGCATCCGCACGATAAAAGCGGTCAAAAATATATGGCAGATCTCTTGCAGAGATACCTCTGCCGTTGTCCTCGATCTCCACCTGGATAAAGTCACCGACATCTTTGATACGGATATTGATAAATCCCTGCTGTTTATCCAGATACTTGATGGAATTACCTATAATATTATGGATCACACGGCGGAGCTGCTCCGGATCTGCAATGATCAGAACATTTTCATCCACATAATTAAAATAAGCAAGCCTGATATTTCTTGTCTCGAGGTCAAGCCCGATCTCCTCTACGCAGTCATTAAAATATTCTGATACGTTAATTTTTGCAACATTATATGGAATACGATTTGTATCAATTTTAGCATACAATGTCAACTCATTTAAAAGTGTATCCATTTCGTTTGCCTTATTATAGATCGTGCGGATATATTTATCCCGTTTCTCCGGTGTATCAGCTACACCATCCATAAGTCCTTCCGCATATCCCTTTACTGCTGTGATCGGTGTCTTTAAATCATGCGCAATATTACTGATCAGTGTCTTATTTTCTTTTTCTGACGGATTCTGTTTCACGTACTTATCAATTACTTTCATCAGCTCCTGCACCTCGTATCTGTACTCAAACTGAATTTTATCCATATCTTTTTTCATGCCTTTGACCTCTCTTTCTTCGGTGCTACCACCGTCATATTATGAGCCTTCCGGCTCGTTTAAAAGGGGGATTGAAGGGGGGCTTGCCACCCTCACAAGTTCTAAAGTGGTAACACTTTAGGGAACTTGCAATATATCCGCTACACATATTATAGCATGATAGACACCCTATATCAAGCGGATATATTCGTGCGTATATTCTGCCAAGAATATAGTGGAGCTTACTTCCTCTTGGGCGACTTTGGAAGTGTAGGTGGAAGAAAGTCAAGGGCTTGTTTTTTATCTGCAGTATGAGCTTCGGCTTGCCGATCAGCGAGTACAGCAGATAAAAAATGGTCGCAGACCACCCTTTACTTTCTTCCGCCGGAACGGACAATGAAGCACAGGGGGAAGTAACGGAACGGACGGACAGCCGTTTTCCCCTCCGGCATTATAGCCAACAAAAAAGAGTATCAAGGGTAAACGCTGCGGTCTATGACCGCCCTTGACACTCTTTTCCTTATGGCTTTGATAATAAACAAGGGGAAATGGCTTCTTGTGGCATTTCTGCCACTATGGTATAATGAGCGACGCTACCACCCCTATACAGGTACAGAAAGGGGGTGTGCCACCATGAGTATATTTTCGTCTTTCTTACTCTCTGTCTTGGCAAGTGTAGTCGCCTACTACATCTGCAAATGGCTGGACGGAGATAAATAGGCGGTAGCCAGCCTAAGGCATAAGCCACCTTGCCACAACGGAATAGAAAAGCCCCGGAGGTCGCAACTCCGGGGCTTTTTGCGTGCCACAATGAGCACTTTCGTCTTTCTTGCCTACTGGCATTATAGCATATGCCTTTCAGCATTTCAAGTATGCCCTACTTCCACCACTTATAAACCGTATGCTTTGCAAGTCCTGTCTCTCGGATGCAGTCCGCTTTTGTTCCCAGAGGGTTGCTTTCTCTCCATTCTTCGACAATCTTCGCCTTGTCTGGTCTCCCTTGTAGAGCTTTGCCCCTGTCCTCATTCATTGTTTCAAGGGTAAAACGTGCGATTTTTAAGTGCGTGGCTTGCTTTCTGCCGTTCCTCTTATTTGGCGGTATGACAACTTTCGTCTGCTTCTCTATCCATTCTCGGCTTGCCATAGTCGAAAGTAGCTTGTTATCAGCTTTGAGGGCTTTCAATGCGTCCTTTACATCTTCCCTTGTAAAATGGTTGTCCTCATCATCTGTAAGGCTCTCCAGATGCTCCAAAAATGAATAGGCATCTTGCCTTATTCGTCTTTCAGATATGCCACATTTCAAGCCATACGCACACAATGCCATGATTGAGAAGTACCTACCGCCTACCTTTACTTCGGTAAAAATCTTGTTCTTCCACCACTCATAAAGGGCTTCATTACACACCCATGTGCCTTTTTTCTTCGGTCTGCCCTCTACAACTCGCTCTTGATACCACTCTGGGTACAGCTTCTTTGCTTCGTCCAGTGACAGCTTACTCTTTTCTTTCTTCGGCTTCTCTGTAAGTACCGATAAATCAACCTTACAGTTCGGTATGCTGTCCTTTATATCTTCCAGAGTATAGCGGTTATCCGACATCTTATAGGCTTTCACTGGGAAGTCTGCCCCCAGCTTGCTCTGGCTCCCAACACACCTAAAGCCTTGATAGATACCTGTTATATCTGGGCTGTCTGGTCTGATACTGCTCGTATCGTTCCATAGTCTGCGGATAAATGCTTCTTTCAGCTCCGCAAGGGTATCTTCCAGATTATGATACAACTGTACTGGCTCTTTCAAAAAGTAATAGGCATGGACACCCTTTCCAGAACTCACAAGGTAGGTCGGTCGGAGCTGTACTCCGTTCCCGAATTGCTTCAAGAGGTTCTTCAACTGCTGTTTTCCGACATAATCAATATCTATTGCAACCGCATACAGTTCATGTGCGTTCTGCTTCGTGTGTGTCTTGCCATAGAACGTGATAGGCGGTATCAGTCCGAACTCGTCCCCTATGACCTTATCAAGCATATTCAGACTATCATCTATAACCCACTGCTTCGTTCTTCCCTTTCCAGATGGTCTTATCTGGGTTGCAATCACATTTCCTTTTCCGTCATGCTCTGCACTCTGTAAGCTCCCCTCTGGGAACAAGTCACGATAGAACTCATGGGGGCTGACCTCTGGAAAACCTCTCTCCAACATCAGCTCCTCTTTATCCCTATATACCTTTCTCCACTCATACATTGTTTTTGTATTTCTACGCATATTTTTCTCCTACTTAGATATATTATATAATATACTGCCCTTACTCCGCCTGACCGCTAATCTTATCAATAGATTTTTGCACCTTTTTCTCTCAAGTATAAGGGAGTGCCTTTTTGGTGTCAATATCTACACCTCACTCCCTCTCGCCTTCACCGCTTATCTTATCAATGAAGTATTTTACCTTTTTCCATCAAGTATAAGGGAGTGCCTTTTTGGTGTCAATATCTACACCTCACTCCCTCTCGCCCTTATCGCTTATCTTATCAATGAATTTATTGCACCTTTTTGACCTCTAAAAAAAGGGAGTGAATTAAGAATATCTCATCCTCACTTCACTCCCTCTTATTTTCATCACTACTCTTACCAATATTTCAGTATTTTCTACTTAGCATCACGAAGAGTTCCTTTCCATACTGCGTATTCGTCACCTTTCTCATCAGTTGCGGTTAATATTGCTTCACAATATGGATTTGATGGTGGATTCGGAGTCGTATATACATAGCTTCGAGAATTAGTTCCTGTATACCCATTATGATCTTCTTCATTTGTATGCCAACTATTTACTCCTTCAGCTCTTGTTACAAGTTTACTGGATTTTAATTTTAATGGATTAGACGTCATAGATGCCTTAACTGTGTACTGCGGTCTTCCAGATGAATCTAAACCATCATAAAAATACTCCATACTTCCTAAAATTCTATTTTCAATATCTAAAGCTGTAGCAGGAATAGGTTCTCGAGAAGAAATTGTGTTTTTTCCATCACACGCAAAATATACTTTATCCAGCAAAACAGATTCTCCATTAGTTGAACGAGTCACCGATTCTACCGCCTCGGTTTCAGCAGGAGCTGTATCTGCTGCAAAACTAACCATATTCATAGCCATCATCATTATTGCTGCCAAAGCTAACGCTACAGATCTGCGAATATTTCTCATTAATTTTCCTCCTATGTCAATGTATTTTTATAGCATCTAAAGCAACAAGTACATTGGCATCCCCTCCTTTTTGTTTTACTATACTATATTTTCAACAAAAAAACATTAATTATATATAACATTTTTATAAAACTTTACTTGACAAATAAATAATATAACACTATCAAAAACGTCCCAATATTACAGACCATACCGCCCCAAAACAGGTATATCTTCAAGCCCTCATATCTGAAAAAGCTGTTTTTGCTTTCCTCCAGCTCCCGGACTTTCTGCTTCATTACGCTTGTAAGCGTATCAGACTGCTTTTCAAGAGCTTTTGTTGCCTTCTGTACCGCCTCTATATTCGCCTGTAACGCCTTTTTTACCTCTTGGACGGTACTTTCTCTGACCTCATCTCTCAGGCTCCCAATTCCGGCTGATATGGCGTTCTGAAGTAGTTCGTTGCTGTTCTCTAACTGCTCGACTTGCTTCTTCAGCTCGCTGATGAGCTGCCTGCTCAGCTCGGCGTCTCTCTGCCTGTTCTGCTCTGCCCTTGCTTGTCCTTGATTTGACTGCTTCATCAATTCCTCGCAGCTCTCGCTCGACAAAGCTAAGGCTTCCTTCAGCAGGCTGTTCTCCAGCTCTGTCCGGCTCTGACGGTTCAGTTCTTGGATCCGTTCTCTCGGACTTGCCTGCTCTGACTTCTGCTGTTCGTGCATTTCTCTCAAACTCATGCTCCAGTTCCTCCTTTCCAAAACCCATGTTGTAGTATTTTTCCAGCTTATTATTACGAATTTTGCAAGCCTTTTCTCCTGCCTGCTTCCTTGCTAAGTCGGTATATGTGATGTATTTGTGGCTGTCCTGCCAGTCCACTCCGTACCCTCTTTCATTCATCAGCCGAATAAAGCTTTCCCGGCTGGTCGCTGTTTCCTTACAGTCCAGGACTGCCAGGGCAATGTCCTGGACATAGCTTTTCACTTTCCCCTGCTCCGCCTGCTTCAGAAGCTGGTACGTCTCTTTTTTCCATGCCACTGTTTCCTCACGTTCCGCTCCTTCAAAGGTCTTTCCCTTTTCTGAGACGTGTAGCCCCTGCTCCCTGCTCTGTGCGTTGCACCGCTCCTTCAGCTCCTGCAGGTCGGCGCTGCTCCACTGCAGCTTGTGCCCGTCCTCAAAATTGACGGAATTGACGATAAAGTGCGTATGGATATGTTTTTTGTCCTTATGGGTAGCCACAAGCACCTCAAACCCTTTCCATGCCGACGTATTCTCTGCAAGCTGTAAGGCGTTCCTGTGTGCCTGCTCCGGCGTGATTTTCTCGTCCTTATGGTAGCTCTGGACAAAGTGCTTGTATGTCCTTCCCCCGGTTTTCTCCCATAGTTCCTTGGTGGCTTGCATTTCGTCCTTTACTGTATCTGGTTCACAGTGCAGACCGCTGACAAGCTTATCCTCTGTCTTTTCCTCTTTTGTCACATAGTCCAGTGCTTGCCCTATGCCTGCTTTTGAAGATACTGCTTTAATAACTGCCATACTTCTCTCACCTCTTTCATGGTGTTAGGAAGCTCTTGCTTATAGTCCACATATCCATTTTCATTCAGCTTCTTGGCTATCTGGTTCAGATTGTTGCCTTGCCTTTTCAGCTCTGGATATATCTCTTTCAGTCCGTCCAGATTGACAATGTTCGACTGTGTGAGGGCTTCAATGATATATTGCTGTTGGCTCTTTCCAGACTGCTCTACTTTTTCTTTTATCTGTGCAAGTTCTTCCTCTGACACTCTTATAACTATCTGCTTCGGTCTTGTCCTATTCATTGATGAAGTCCTCTCTTTCCTTTACCCACTTCTTAATGAGTTCGATTTCCTCGTTCATGTTCGGCTCTTTCTCTGGCTTCCAGTCCGCTCTCATGTCTTTCAGTTCTTCCAGTGCTTCTTCTAAGTCTGCCTTATAGCTTTCTAAATCTTCTTTTTCGCTTGCTATATATTCATCAACACTATTGTAACAAGGCACACACTCATAGCTTGTAAAATCATCATTATACTTGTGGTACACAATGTCTTTCCATTCATCACTTGGCTCTGCTATGTTCTGTTTAGTAATTTCAATGTCGGATTTTATTGTCTCTACGTTCTCCAACATATCCAGATAATGCTCTGGTTCATAACCCAAATTCAATAAGTGATTCAGCAGTGTAGGCTCTGGGAACATTCCGAACCAACAACGCTCGAACCACTGGTCAGCATAATCTCTTTCATCACTTCCATTGGAGTAAGTACCGCCCACCAAATCTCCGACAAAATTCTCTATCAGCTCTCCGATTGTCAGACCATGCTTCCCACACTTTCTCGCCAGTCGGTCACAATCTGCGTCCGACAATTTCACTGTGATTTTTCTCTCTCTGATTGTCTCAATTTCTTTCTGCTGTTCCTCGCCCCAACTCATGCTTTTACCTCTCTTTCTTCTTGGCTATCACTCAACAATTTACCGCATATCTGCGGTCACTCAAAGGGGGATTGAAGGGGGGCTTTGCCACCCTCACAAGTTCTAAAGTGTAGCCGTTAGGCTATCACTTTAGGGAACTTGCAATATATCCGCTACACATAATATAGCATAGTGATAGCCACTTGTCAAGCGGATATATTCGTGCGTGGATTTCGCCAGAAATACAGTGGAGCTTACTTCCTCTTGGGCGACTTTGGAAGTGTAGGAGGGAGACAGTCAAGGGCTTGTTTTTTATCTGCAGTATGAGCTTCGGCTTGCCGATCAGCGAATGCAGCAGATAAAAAATGGTCGCAGACCACCCTTTACTTTCTTCCGCCGGAACAGACAATGAAGCACAAGGGGAAGTGACGGAACGGACGGACAGCCGTTTCCCCCTCCGGCATGATAGCCAACAAAAAAGAGTATCAAGGGTAAACGCTGCGGTCTTTCGACCGCCCTTGACACTCTTTTCCTTATGGCTCTGATAATAAACAAGGGGAAATGGCTTCTTGTGGCATTTCTGCCACTATGGTATAATGGGCAACGCTACCACCCCTATACAGGTACAGAAAGGGGGTGTGCCACCATGAGTATATTTTCGTCTTTCTTACTCTCTGTCTTGGCAAGTGTAGTCGCCTACTACATCTGCAAATGGCTGGACGGAGATAAATAGGCGGTAGCCAGCCTAAGGAATAAGCCACCTTGCCACAACGGAATAGAAAAGCCCCGGAGTTGCGACCTCCGGGGCTTTTTGCGTGCCACAATGAGCACTTTCGTCTTTCTTGCCTACTGGCATTATAGCATATGCCTTTCGGCATTTCAAGTATGCCCTACTTCCACCACTTGTAAACGGTGGGCTTGCTCAATCCTGTCTCTCGAATGCAGTCCGCTTTCTTTCCTGCTGGGTGGCTCTCCTGCCATTCTCTGACTGTCTGCTCCGCTGTTCCACTCCCTTTTGGTCTACCCTCTTTTACTTCTTCTCCTAACTGCTTTTTTAAAGCTTTCATAGTATTCATAACCTTTACATGGTCTTTTTGCTTTCTGTAATTCCGCTTATTTGCTGGTATCGTAACCTTTGTGTTGTCCTCTATCCATTCCCGGCTTGCTATCGTTGACAGCCTTTTTCTGTCCCCTTTCAATGCCCGAAGAGCGTCTTTCACATCTGCCCGGCTGAAATGGTTGTCCTCGTCCTCGGTAAGGCTCTCTAAATGGTCCAGGAACGCATAGGCGTCTCTCCGTATCTTCTGCTCGGATATGCCACACTTCAAGCCATAAGAGCACAACGCCATAATAGAAAAGTAACGCCCTCCGGCTTTCACTTCCTCGGTTATTTTCCGTTTCCACCACTCATATAAAGCTTCGTTACATACCCACGTACCGCCCTGCTTCTTACTTTTCTGCTTCGGCTCTCCCTGCACGATCCGCTTCTCATACCATTCCGGGTACAGCTCCTTTGCTTCTTCCAGCGTAACGGTACTTTTTCTTCTCGGCTTCTCGTACAACGGAGCAAGGTCTACCTTACAGCTCGGTATGCTGGCTTTTATGTCCTCCAGCGTGTAACGGTTCTCTGACAGCTTATAGGCTTTTACTGGGAAATCTGCACCCAGCTTCGACTGACTCCCCACACACCGGAAACCTTGATAAATTCCGGTTATATCCGGGCTGTCCGGACGGATAGAGCTGGTATCATTCCATAGCCGCCGGATAAAGGCTTCTTTCAGCTCCGCAAGCACTTCTTCCCGGTTTCGATACAACTGAACCGGCTCCTGCAAGAAATAGTAAAGATGTACCCCCTTGCCGGAGCTGACAAGATAAGTCGGACGAAGCTGCACACCATTCCCAAACTGCTTCAACAGGTTCTTTAACTGCTGTTTGCCTACATAATCCACGTCCACCACCACCGCAAACAGCTCATGAGCGTTCTCTTTCGTGTGTGACTTTCCGTAAAAACTAATAGGCGGTATCAGCCCAAACCTATCTCCTATGACCTTATCCAGCATTTTCAGACTATCATCAATTACCCACTGCCGGGTTCTTCCTTTGCCAGACGGTCTAATCTGTGTCGCTATAATATTACCTTTTCCGTCCTCCGGCTCTTGCTGGAGACTGCCAGCCGGAAACAACTCCCGATAGAAATCATGAGGACTTACTTCCGGGTATCCCCTCTCCAACATAAGGGCTTCTTTCTCCCGATAAGCAGACTTCCACTCATACCCTCTTTTATCTCTCCTTTTGGTGTATTTTGCCATAGTCTTTTGCACCTCACTCCCTCTCGCCTTGACCGCTAATCTTATCAATGAGTTTTTTTTACCTTTTTCCGTCAAGTATAAGGGAGTGCCTTTTGAGTGTCAATATCTACACCTCACTCCCTCTCGCCTTGACCGCTAATCTTATCAATGAGTTTTTTTTACCTTTTTCTCTCAAGTATAAGGGAGTGCCTTTTTGATGTCAATATCTACACCTCACTCCCTCTCGCCTTGACCGCTAATCTTATCAATACATTTTTGCACCTTTTTCTTCGTACCGACAAACTGCAATTTATCTTAGAAATTACAGCGATGTTATTTTGATAAACTTTCAAGAATTGAAATATCATGCTTATCT
>OODU01004259.1_pt1 | contig 9893 bp, 9 predicted proteins | sample 1671171 | NCBI WGS metagenome assembly OODU01 (sample SAMN06348129, study PRJEB24527) | human gut metagenome | biome: human gut; feature: ankylosing spondylitis patient; material: feces | host: Homo sapiens | place: China | collected 2015-10
TTTTTTTTTTCAAGCAGAAGACGGCATACGAGGTTCAAGTGTGACTGGAGTTCAGACGTGTGCTCTTCCGATCTAGAAGGGAAGTAGGATAAATGTTTGGAATGTCCATGGATATTGGGATTGACCTTGGAACAGCGAATGTCCTTATTTATATAAAAGGTAAAGGTATTGTTATGCGTGAGCCTTCCGTTGTGGCTATAGATAATGATACTAATCGTATTTTAGCTATTGGTGAAGATGCTCGTCGTATGATTGGACGTACTCCTGGAAATATTGTAGCTATAAGACCACTTAGAGATGGTGTTATCGCTAATTATGAAATTACTGAACAAATGATTAGATATTTTATAGGTAAAGTATCTGGACGTCGTTTTATGTTTAGACCTCGTGTTATGATATGTGTACCTTCTCGTATAACTACAGTAGAAAAAAGAGCTGTTCAAGAAGCTGCAATGCAAGCTGGAGCAAGTCATGCTGAACTTATTGAAGAACCAATGGCAGCTGCTATGGGTGCAGGTCTTGATGTAGCTGAACCAAATGGTTGCATGGTAGTAGATATCGGTGGAGGAACAACTGATGTCGCTGTAATCAGCTTAGGTGGCGTAGTAGTAAGCGATTCACTTCGCATGGCTGGTGATAAATTTGATGATTGCATTATCACTTATATAAAAAATAAACATAATGTAATGATCGGTGAACGCACAGCTGAAACTATTAAAATTGAAGTAGGACAAGCTTTTGCAGGAGCTCGTGATGAAAAAATTGAAATTCGTGGTCGCGATTTGATTACAGGACTTCCAAAAACAATTGAAGTAAAATCTGATGAAGTAAGTGAAGCTTTAGCTGAACCAGTATCTTCTATTGTACAATGTGTAAAACGTGTATTAGAAGATACTCCACCAGAATTATCTTCTGATATTATGGATAGAGGTATTATCATGACTGGTGGCGGTGCTATGCTTTATGGATTAGATAGCTTAATTCAAAAAGAAACTGGCATTACTACTTATTTAGCAGATGATCCATTGACTTGCGTAGCTATTGGTACTGGTAAAGCTCTTGAATATATGGATAAAATTACTAGAATTAGTAAAAAATCAAATGGACATGAACGTAAAATAGAAGAATAAAAAAAGGCTGCTTTAGCAGTCTTTTTTTCTTAGTAAAATAAATTTAATTGATAAAATATATGAGATACAAAAGGAATAAAAAGATGAATTTAAAAAAAATATTTATATTTATGATGGTGGGAATATGTTTATTCCAATTACCTGTCGCAAATGCAAAGAATAATTCAGCCAAGAATATACAAACTAAAATAACTACAGAAAAAATAGAAAAATCTATGATAAATTCTATTCGTTTTAGTAAAGCATCAGATAAAGTTAGAGTTGTTTTTGATATAAATCCTGATACAAAATATGATGTAAAACAACAGCCAAATGGCGATATAATGGTAGATTTTTCTGAACCTATAAATAAACAATATTTAAGTGGTATCAATGTAAATGATGATACAGTTCCTTTTTTAGAAGTATATAGTGATGACAAAACAAGTTGTGTTGTTATAAAAGTAGCAGATAATAGCGCATTTGATATGGGAGAATTAAATAATCCTCGAAGATTGTATATAGATGTGCAAAAAGATTATGAGTATAGCATTACTAAAGAATTAGAGCCAGGATTAACACAGATTTCTTATTACAGCAAAAAATCAGGTGTAAAACAACATGCTCAGTTAGTAGAAGTTAGTCCTAAATATTTTAAATTTGTACCTGTTTTAGGTGGCGGAGATAAGATGGCAAAAAATACAGTTTCTGCTATGTCTGATTATGTAAATGCAGCAGTAGCTGAAAATGCTTCTTATTTTGGTTCTGGTAAGGAATTATATGGTGTAACTAAAATTGCAGGAGATTTAGTTTCTTCTATGTATTTGACACGCACTGGATTTGGTGTATTAGCAGATGGAACACCTTATATTGGTGATGTAAGTTATAGTGGTATTGTGCAAAGTAAAAATGGAGATGTATACGTTTCTGGTTTAAACGGCACAAGAACAAGTGATAGTGTAATGTTATATAATCAATATTATGGAAAATCCACAGGTACAGATAATAGTGGTATTGAATATGTAGTAAAAGATAATAAAATTGTAAAAGTAAACAGTGGCAATAGCCTTTTAAGACCTGGTGAAATTGTTGTATCCGCAACAGGTAATGGGAAAAATATACTATCAGGTTTAAATGTAGGCGATGATTTAGTAGTAAATCAGATTTTAAATACTCCATGGGATAGCGCTACAGATATTTTAGGCGTAGGGCCTCGTTTAGTAAAAAATGGTCAAGTTGATATAACTTCATCTATAGAACAGATTGGTCCAGATGTTACAGGGGCTAGAGCGCCTAGAACAGCAGTGGGTATCTTAAAAAATGGAAATGTATTATTTGCAGTTTTAGATGGTAGACAAGCTCATAGTAAAGGTATGATGCTTGATGAATTTGCTAGATTTTTAATCGGTATGGAAGTTGTTGATGCTGTTAATTTTGATGGTGGTGGTTCATCTGAATTGGTTATCGGTGGGAAAATAGTAAATTCTCCATCAGATGGAATGGAAAGACCTGTAGCAACAGCACTTACAGCTGTACGCCGTTAGCTTGTTAAGAATACAAGGATATGGTATTATCAAATTAGAATAATTTTATTTTAAAACGAATTTAATGGGAAAAATAAAAGACTTATCAAAGGAAGTGATTGAGATGAAAAGAAAATATTTAATCTTATCGACGATTATAGCTTTAATATTGTTGACTACAGTAGGATTAGCTATGGGAAATAAACAAGTGGAACAAAAAGCAGTAATTGCAGGGACAGTAAGTTCAACAGTGGCAGAAGGTACTACTGTGAAAATGGGAGATTCTCTAGTGGAAATATCTACACTTACAGGTACTTCAGCAGCTGCTAGAGCAACTGTTAATGGTGTAGTAAAACAGGTTTTAGTAAAAGTTGGTGATAATATAACACCAAATCAGGTAGTAGTATATGTTGAACAGCTAGAATAATAAGAGAAAGAGAATTGGTGTAGTATTAATGATAAAATATTTAGTAACGATATGTTTAATGTTGTTATTGTATACAAATTCTGCATTAGCTATGCCTCCAATAATGACAACGTCAGAATTAAAACCAGGGATGCAAGGTTATGCAGAAACTGTAGTTCAAGGAGCACAGCAGGTTAGTTTCAATGTAGAAATAATAGGTGTAGTCAATAATGGAAAAGGCTCATCAAAACAGATATTAGCGCGTGCATATGGACCGATTATTGAGGAAACAAACGGCGTTATTCATGGTATGAGCGGTAGTCCTGTATACGTTGATGGCAAATTAATTGGTGCAGTTGCTAGAGCTGTCGGTCAAGATGTATTACCATATAAATTTTATATAACACCTATTGAAGAAATGTTAAAGATTTGGACTTTGCCAGACCCTTTAGCTGTGATAAATAAATCTAATATAGAAAAAGTAAAAATACCTTCACTAGAAGAATATGAAAAAAATCAAGATAATTACGATGAAAATATTGATAAAGAAGTAGAAAAATATAAATCAAAACATTTAGCGACACCAGAAGGGCAAGAAGCTGTAAAAGGTAAGGCACAAAAACGCTTAGAAGAAATATTAAGTGGTCTTGATATAGAAACGCAAGAAGATAAAACAGATGTTGATGCTGACATTGTGCAAACAGATAAAATCATAAAAGATTTAGAAGATAATTCTAAAACAGATGTTAATGCTGATAAATTAGAAGAACATATATCTTTGACTGATTTTATTTTGAAAAGCTTAGAAAAACAAAATAAAGCTCAAGCAAATAGTTTTAATAATACTTCGATGATGCCGATTTATGTTTCAGGCTTTAATGATAATGCCTTAAATTTCTTAGCTAATAATTTAAAATATAAAAATATGACACCGTATAATACAGGGGAATTTATCAGCGCTCCTATAGGAAATAAAGATAGTGATATCAAGCAAAATGCAACTTTGAAAGCTGGCGATCCTGTAGGCGTAGTTATGGCTTATGGTGATTTTTCTGCTGGGGGAACAGGTACAGTAACAGCTGTTGAAGGCAATAAAATATTGGGATTTGGTCATGCAATGACTTACAAGGGAAATGTAAATTATTTTATGACTGAAGCTGATATTATAGGCTCAGCAGGTGGTATCTTAAATGGCGTGAAGGTAAGTTCTTTTGGAAAAATTATCGGTAGAGTTAATCAAGACCGTTTCAGTGGTGTAGGTGGAATTTTAAATGAATATCCATCTTCTATTCCTGTAAGGGTTAAAGTAAAAGATAGAAATTTAGGCAAAGAAGAAACCTTTGTATCCAAAATTGCATATGATGAAGATATTTTGCCAACTTTAGCATCAAGTATTGTATATGCTTCTATGGATAGAACGGCAGATAGAGCAAGTTATGGTACATCAAAAATAAAATTTACCATAATGACAGATGAAGTTCCTGAAGGAAAATTTGAGCGAGAAAATATGTTTTATGATCCTAAAGATGTCGGTCAATTTACTGTGGGAGAATTGACACAAGCATTGTATTTCTTATGCACAAATATGGATAAACCTTCTAATATCTTAGATGTAAAAGTAGATGTAGATTTTACTTCTAGTAGAAAAACAGCTTCTATTGTCAGTGCTATTCCAGATAAAGAGGAAGCTAAACCAGGTGAATTAGTTAATTTTAATGTGACATTAAAACCATATCGTCGAGAAAATGTGACAGTAACTATACCATACACCATTCCTAAAACTCAAAAAGAAGGTCAAATGTTTTTAGAAGTAAAAGGTGGTGGCTTTGTACAATTAGGACAAGTTTTACAAAGTGGATTAGTTGTAACACCGCAAGATATAGCTCAATTATCTACAGTTGACCGTTTGAATGAAATAAAAAATTTGAATAAAAATAATGAGATAGTTATTTCACCAACAATTGATGTAGAAAGCGAAAAAGATCAAGATAAAGCGATAAAAGAAGCTATAAAATTATCTGAAGAAATTGGTAAAATGAGTAAAAAAGAACGAGAAGAGTTTAATAAAAATCGTGAAAGTAAAATATCTACAGATTATGTAATCGATAATTTTATCCAAACGAGTATAAATATTAAAAAATGATTAAAAGCTTAAAAAAAAGTAAATAACTATTTACTATTTTTAAATTCATTGCTAAAATCGAATAGTGAGAAAATATCCGTGAGTCTTTCTCACGGATATTTTTTTCGATAAAGTTAATAGCTATAAAGTTGAGGATTTATAAAATGATAATAAGATTTTTTGAAAAAATAGGGAGATTTGTTATTGGTCATTTAGAAACTTTAGGGCAATTTACTATTTTAATAGGTAATACGATTGCACAATTAAGATATCCTCCGAGAATGCGACATGTTTTTCAGCAAATGTCACATTTAGGTGTAGATACATTGCCGATCATAACGCTTACGATGTTATTTACAGGTATGGTAATAACATTGCAGACTGCTACAGAATTTATTCGTTTAGGGGCACAATCTACAGTAGGTGGTATAGTAACTATTGCTGTAGGACGTGAACTTGGGCCAGTTTTAGCAGGTGTTGTAACAGCCGGTAGAGTTGGTGCAGCTATAACAGCTGAAATCAGTACAATGAAGGTAACGGAACAAATTGATGCTTTAAAAGTTATGGCTACTAATCCAATTGGTTATTTAGTAGTACCTCGATTGATAGCTTGTATGTTTATGTTGCCTATTTTAGTAGTTTTTGGTGATGTCATTGGCTCTATTGGTGGTTGGATGGTAGCAGAATATTATGATATTAATATTTATATGTATTTACATTCAATAGACACTTTTGTAGATGTTCATGATATAACAGGTGGTTTATTAAAATCCATTGTATTTGGTGCAATTATCGCTATTGTAGGTTGTTATTATGGTTTAAATGCTCAAAATGGTGCAGAAGGTGTAGGTAAAGCAACGACTCGTTCTGTCGTAATTTCAATTATTGTTATATTCTTTAGTAATTGTTTATTATCTATGTTGCTTTATCGTTGAGGTGGTATAATGATAAAAGTAGTCAACATATATAAATCTTTTAAGGATAGATTGATTTTAAACAATATTAATTTTGAAGTTAATAAAGGTGAAACCTTAGTTATAATTGGCGGTAGCGGTTCAGGTAAATCGACTTTGTTGAAATTATTAATAGGGCTGTTACGACCTGAGCAAGGACAGATTTTCATTGATGGCAAAGAAATATCAAAATTAAAAGAAGAAGAACTAGATAAAGTACGTTTAAATATGGGAATGGTTTTTCAATATTCTGCGTTATTTGATTCAATGAGTGTAGGCGATAATGTAGGCTTTGGTTTACAAGAGCATAGCAAATTATCTGCCAAGGAAATCAAAGAAATTGTAGAAGAAAAATTAAATTTAGTAGGTTTATCTGGTTTTGCAAATTACATGCCGAATGAATTATCTGGTGGTATGAAAAAACGTGTTAGTTTAGCTAGGGCAATTGCTTTTGAGCCAAAAATTTTATTGTATGATGAGCCAAGTTCGGGTTTAGACCCTGTAACTTCTGCTAAGATTGACGAGCTTATTGTACAGATGCAAAAATTATTAGGTGTTACTTCTATAGTGGTAACACATGATATGAAAAGTGCTTTTTATATTGCAGATAGAATTGCTATGTTGTATCAAGGTGAGATGATAGCAATTGGCACTCCAGATGAAATAAGAAATTCCACAGATAGTAGAGTTTTAGAATTTATAAATGTTAGCCAAATTAGAAAGAGGTGAAAAAATGTCCAATGAAGCAAAAGTAGGGATTTTTACGACAATCGGCTTAGCCTTATTAATTGGTATTATAGTTTATTTAAGTGGCTTTAGTTTTGGCAAAGAAAAAGACTATACTTTTGATATCACTTTTAATCAAGTTACAGGATTAAAGATAGGTGCTGGTGTTAGTTATGCCGGTATTGATGCTGGGCGAGTATCAGCGATTGAAGCTTATAAAGATAAGGCAAGAGTTACTGTTGTCATAAAAGGTAATATGCAGATTGCAAAAGACTCATTATTTACCATTAGTAGTGATGGTTTAATGGGTGAAAAATTTATCAGCATCATGCCACCACAACATCCATCTGGTGAGTATCTAGTAGGTGGAGAAGAAGTACATGGTGTTGATGAAAAGGGATTAGATTATTTATTGGTTCAAGCTAGTGTGACTTTAGATGATGTAAGAGGTTTGATAAAAAGTATGAATGACATTTTAGGTAATCAAGATGTACAGAAATCTTTAATTCAAACAGCAGTAAATCTTAAAGATTTAACTGGAAATATGAATCAATTAATGCAAGTGATGTCTACATTAGCAGTTAATAATCAGCAAGACATTGATAATATGATTAAAAATTTATCTGCAATGACAGCTAGTATGGCTAAGGCTGCAGATGAAATTGAAATCATGATAAATGATTTTGCTGGTGATGGCGAAACTGCTAATAATATGAAAGTTGCTATTGCTAATTTATCAGCAACTAGTGAAAGTGTAAAAAAAATGGCAACTAATATGGAAACTGTAGTTGCAGACCCACAGACAGCACAAAGCTTGAAAAACATAATCAGCAACGCAGATAATATATCACAGCGTGCAGATAATATGATGAGTAAAGTGTCTTCTATTGAAGTTAAGCCAGGTGTAGAAGCATTGTATAGTGGTGGGCAATCTGAATGGATGGTAAATGCTGATGTAAAAGTTTATACAGATCCAAATTCTTTTTTGCTAATAGGCGCCGATGATATTGGCGGTGATGATAGTGGTACTAATTTACAGATAGGAACAGGTAATGGCATTTTTACAGGTAGAGGTGGATTAGTTGATGATAAAGTCGGCGTAGGTGTTGACTTAAAAGCAGGAGAAAAAGGAAAAATTTCTGTAGATGCTTATGATCCTAATGATTTAAGAGTTAAATTAAAAGGTCAATATGAAGTGGCGCAAGACACATATTTAATAGGTCAGATAAAAGATATTAATGATTCAGATGAAAGAGCCGCTTATGTAGGCTTAAGACATGAATTTTAATTTGGGAGGATTTGAAAATGAATAAAAAGTCTTTAAATAAAACAATAACAGCTGTGTTATTAAGTGGCTCATTATTTTTAGGTGGTAGTAATTTAGCTTTTGCACAAGATACTGTAGATTTAACTTTAGATAATACAGTAGAATTAGCATTAGAAAATAATAGAACTATAAAACAGTCTGTATATGATACAGATTCAGCTCGTTGGGCATTGAGTGAAGCAAAAGGTCAAAAAGGCTTTTCTATCAATTGGCAAACAGTAGCAGCTGCTGCTAGTGGCGAAACATATGATTTACAAAATAGAGATTCTACTTATCAAAATGTGGTAGAAGCTTCTATTCCATTATATACAGGCGGACAATTAGAAAATAATATTAAAAGTAAAGAAATCGGTGTAGATATCAGCGATTTAACTTTGGAAAATACAAAACAACAGATTAAATATGATACAACAAAAGGCTATTATAATATTTTACAGTGCCGTAATTTAGTAGGTGTAAATCAGGAAACTGTAGATCAATTGCAAGCACATTTAGATACAGTTAATGCTAAATATGCTGCAGGTACAGTAGCTAAATCTGATGTATTGCGTTCTCAAGTAGAATTAGCAGATGCTAAACAAAATCTTGTAAATGCAGAAAACAATTATGATTTATCTATTTCTTCTTTGAATAATTTAATTGGTTTACCTATAGATACTAAAATTAATATTCAAGATGAATTAAAATATACAAAATATGATTTAAGCTTAGCTGAATGTATGGATTTAGCAATGACAAATCGTCCAGATGGTGTTGCAGCAGCTAAATCTATTGAACAAGCTAAAGCAAGTGTAAAAGCAGCCCAAGCTGGTAATTTACCACAACTTTCTGCTTATGCAAGTTATACTATTGATGGCAATGATGCTTTTAACAATGATGCAGCAGAACAATCTGAAATTGGTGTTAAAGCTAGTTGGAACCTTTTTGATAACAATGTAACTAAAGCGCAGGTAAGACAAGCAGAAGCAGCTTTAGCTAAAGCTCAAGAAAATGCTCAATATGTAAATGAAGGCATTCAATTAGAAGTACATCAAGCATATTTGAATTTACTTTCTGCTGAAAAAAATATTCAAACAACAAGTGTAGCAGTAAATCAAGCAAGTGAAGATTATACTATCGCACAAGTTCGTTATACTGCAGGTGTAGGTACTAATATCGATGTTATGGATGCAGCAGTTGCTTTGACTACAGCAAAAACAAATTATGTACAAGCTCTTTATGATTATAATGTAAGTAAAGCTCAGTTAGATAAAGCAATGGGTCTTCCTGTTGATTTAGATGTTCAAGCAGTAGCAGCAAAAACATATTAAGATATTTTCTCTATAATAAATTCATGCTATACTAAAAACAGAATAAACTATTTAAACGGGAACTAAAATAGTTCCCGTTTCTTAGTATAGAGATTATTTAACTATTTAATATAGAGGTGAGTTAGATGCAAAAAAAGTCTAAAATTATTGTAGGAGCTAGTATATTTATAATATTTTGTATAAGTTTAATGACTTTTTTATGGATAAACTCTCAATCTTTCAAACAAGAAACGGCTAATTTAATATCTAAACAAGTAGAAAATATCTTAGGTACGAAAATAAATATAAATTCGTTATATATTGTATCTACAAATTCAGCAGCTATAGATGATGTAGAAATTTATGATAGATCGGAAGAGCGTCGTGTAGGGAAAGAGTGTAGATCTCGGTGGTCGCCGTATCATTAAAAAAAAAAAA
>OODU01004262.1_pt1 | contig 9890 bp, 8 predicted proteins | sample 1671171 | NCBI WGS metagenome assembly OODU01 (sample SAMN06348129, study PRJEB24527) | human gut metagenome | biome: human gut; feature: ankylosing spondylitis patient; material: feces | host: Homo sapiens | place: China | collected 2015-10
TTTTTTTTTTTTTAATGATACGGCGACCACCGAGATCTACACTCTTTCCCTACACGACGCTCTTCCGATCTCTGCATTTACCGATTGCTTCTAATGTTCCATGACTGCTTGCTGTTCCTATTACACTTATGCCAAGAACCTCCGCAGCCGATGCTACAACCTTGCTTACACGACCATTCTGTGCAAGATTATGCAGTGATTTTAATGAACAGAACAATCTTGTTTTCTGCATATATGCATCTATTGCTCCGTCTATCTCTTCAAATTTCTTTCCCTCTTTAATCATTTGCTGCAATCGTTCCAGTATAATACGCATCTGTGGACCAGTGCTTTTAGAATCTATTACTCTGACCTTAGCCTGTGGATGTTCCTCCAGATACACTGCTCTCGCTGCCATTGCAGAATTATATGTTCCTGACATTCCTGCAGTTATTGTTACAACAAATATCTCGTTATCATCGTCAAAAGCTTCAAGCCACGCATCTATTCCAGGACACGCAGTGTATGAACGTCCCTTATGTTTTTCAAGAACATCAAGCATTCTATGAATATCAAGCTGTTCATCATCACAAAACTCCTCGTTATCTGTAGATATTGTAAGTGGAACTGCCTTAAAGACCATTCCCTCAAGTTCTTTTATATCACATGCTGAATCTGCTACTAATCTCATTATTAATCCTCCTGTTTGCCGGATATACACCGTTTTAATGTAGTTTTAAATACTATGTCATATTGTATTTTATAACTTATAGTGTTACAATATACAAAAATAGCGTTTTTGTATATTTCAGGAGTACATTATGAATATAGTTAACAAAGATTCTAAGAATACATTTACACGAATGTGCATAGGCGAAGCAGTAATCAGGCTTCTTAAAGACACTGATTTTGATAAGATACGCATTACCAGTGTAGCGAAATGTGCCGGTGTATCACGCATAACTTTTTACAAATATTATCAATCAATCCATGATGCACTATGCGACTATCTTAATATTATTATAATTGAATATCTGGAAGAATGTGCCAGCAACCCTGAAAGCGGGAGCTTTCTTGATTATTCACACATCCTTTTTGCACTTGAATTCTTTAACCGGTATAAGGATTATTTTCTTACTCTTTCGAGATGTGGACTTTATTCTATTCTGATTAACAGCATTAATAATTTTATGTCTGAACATTTTACGAATCCTAAGAATTACTCTGAGTACAGACTATACTGTTACTCTGGCGGATTGCTTAATGCATTTTTAAAATGGGAAGAAAACGGATGTGACTGTGATGCTGGCGAGATAGCCAGAACTCTTGAAGAACTTTATAGTTAATAAGCCACTCCTTCCGGAATGGCTTAAATATTTTATAATCATTTATTAATCTGTGAATGCACTTTTCGACGTACTACAAGGAAACATATAACCTGCATAATTATCGTTGCCGTCCATGATGCCGGATATGATATGAACAGGTCATAAAGTGTTCTGTGATTTGGGAATATGACAAATATCCAGAATATTCTCATTCCTACAGTACCAATAACCGATAATATCATAGGTACTAGCGAATACCCCATTCCACGAAGCGCGCCCGGAAACAGATCCATTATTCCACATAAGAAATATGGTACTGTAGTAATTGATAATATCTCAACACCACATTTGATAACATCTTCACTGTTAGTGTATATCATAAGCACTTTATCACCAAATATATATGCACCGCAGCCAAATACAAGTGATGCTCCTACCGAAAGTATTGCACAATCTATAAGCACCTTGTCCATTCTCTTGAACTTTCTTACACCATAATTCTGACTTGTAAAACTCATGCAGGCCTGTGTTACTGAATTAATTGATGCATATAGAAAGCCAAGAATATTGTTGGCTGCTGTATATCCTGCCATTGCTGTTGAACCGAATGAATTAACCGACGACTGCAGCAAAGCATTTGAGAAATTAATAACTGTACTCTGTATTCCTGCCGGAATCCCAACCTGAAATATCTGTTTAAGATAGTATCCCTTTATCTTTAACTTTGAGAATCTCAACTGGTAACTTGCATCTGTCTTATTCAGACATCTTAATACAAGCACACACGATATAAACTGTGAAAATATTGTTGCGATTGCCACTCCTGCAACCCCTAAGTTAAACACAATAACAAGTACCATATTAAGGCATGCATTTATAATTCCCGCTGCTATAAGAAACATCAGCGGTCTCTTGGTATCACCAACTGCTCTAAGAACAGCCGCACCATAGTTATAAAGCATAAAAAATGGCATACCAAGAAAATATATCCTCATATACAGTGTTGAAAGGTTAATTACATCATCTGGCGTTCCCATAAGCTCAAGTGCCGGCTTAGCCATCAGCAGGCCTATCAGCGCCATCACAACTCCGCTTATTGCCGCAAATGTTATCGCAGTATGCACTGTTTCTGACATCTCTTTATGTTTTCCTGACGCATAGAATCTGGCTGCCAGTACATTTGCTCCCAACGAAACTCCTATGAAAAGATTAACAAACATATTAATAAGCGCTGTCGTTGAACCTACTGCTGCTAACGACTGGCTTCCTGCAAATCTTCCAACAACAATTATGTCTACAGCATTAAACATTAGCTGTAATATTCCTGAAAGCATCAATGGCACTGAGAACGATATTAACTTATCCATTATTGTGCCATTGCACATATCTATTTCGTATTTATTCTTACTCATTGTAAATTTCCTTTATAAAGAATTGGACAGACTATTCCCAATATCCAAGTTCAACACCTTTTTTATAGATTCCTACGCCCTTAGAATAATATCCATACGCATTAAAATGTGTCCAGTCTGAACGGAGTTTCACAGATATATACCCAAACGCTCCATATAACTCATCTATCTTTTCCTTTTTCAAACCACAATCATCCAGCCCGTTCTGAATCATGTAGACTCTTGTATTAAAGAAATGTTCTCCAAATGCTTCTCTTAAGGCTGCTTCCCATGTAGTGTCATCAACTCCTACATAGTCATCTCCATCCTCCAGATATGACTGGCTGTTGTCTGCAAGAGATGTACCTGGATCATCCGTGTCCCCAACTATGATATAATTCTCACAGCCTGTATAATCAATCACTGCCTGATACTGGGAAATAAGCTCATCATAGTCATCCCATCCACCGTTACTTCCCATCTCAAGCACAAGAATATCATCCTTATGATCATATGCTGCTTTAGTTGTAACAGCAGTACCTTGTGGAATAAACATATAATCAGGCTGTTCAAGACCTGTATCATCACATATTCTGATGCTGACCATATAATCCTCTATATTATAGTCATCATCCTCCATATCTTCCCAGTAATCTTCAATATCTCGTTTCTTATCAATCTGACATAATACGCCATCTATATATACAGTATCAGGATAATCATTATATTCAATACCATATCCGCTGAAATCATACATATAAACAGGATTCCCCTTATCATCCATAAGGCATACATCTTCATATGTATTCTTGTTAAGATTAAGATTACGGTCAGTATGCATCTTAAGGCCACCAGCTCTTCTTGCTATCTCCGCTGATGTCTCCCCTGATACACCAAAATTAAATGTATTAAGACCAGTAAGCTTTCCTAAAGTATATGGTGCAGTGTAATAACTTATATCAACTCTTCCTACTTTAGTAAGTATATAAGCATCATCTGAGCCAAAGCCTTCCATCATGCTGTCGCCCCAGCAGGCAATTGATACAGTATCATTTGAATAATCCTTATCATCTTCATAAGGTTCTGTATAATCTTCTGTACCGATATTCTGTGAGACCTTCACAATTACATGTGTTTTATCTCCCCGTGGTTTTATGATCTTAGCCATATTAATAAGATTATCTTTAGTTTCCGGTCTGCCATTCAATACCACAGCCCCTGCGGCAATACCTCCTGCAAGCAAAACCACTGCAATCCCCCATATCGCTGCTTTCTTTAATTTCATAAACTCACCTTTTCTGCCCCTTATATATCTGGCACTTCTGTTATAACACTTATTTACCCGACCTGCAAATATAATGAAGCAATCAAAGCAAAGATTCAGTAAGGGTTCGATTCTCATCACCTTAAAATGGTTCACTTAGACAAAAAAATAGAGCGGGTGATGGGGTGCCAGGTGCCTGTGGCACCTGCTTGGCACCGACCGGAGCGAAGCGGAGACCGAACCCGTGGGTTCGATTCACATCACCCTGAAATAATTCACTTGAACAAAAAAATAGAGCGGGTGATGGGAATCGAACCCACGTATCTAGCTTGGAAGGCTAGTGTTCTACCATTGAACTACACCCGCATAACCACTGATATTTCAGTGCTTTGTTAAGATATCATAATTATATTATAAAGTCAAGTATTTTATGCCAATATGTTCTTTGTGACATGTTTTATCAACATATATACTTGACATTATCTGTTCTTAGGAATAAATTATGTTAGTTGCATTTTAGTTTGTAAAATATTATGGAGTAATTTCAATGACTAACAATCCAGACCACATTTTTTCTAATATAGATATAAGGAAGCTTCTAATTCCTATCATGCTGGAAAATCTCTTAGCTTCACTTATGGGAACTGTTGATACTATGATGGTAAGTAATGTCGGTGCATCTGCTGTTTCGGCCGTCTCGCTTGTTGATTCCATCAATATTCTTGTAATACAGGCTTTGTCAGCACTTGCTGCAGGAGGTGCAATTCTGTGTTCCCAGTACATAGGAAGCAGCAACCCTAAAGGTGCCAACCGCGCTGCAAGACAGGTATTTCTTGTCATGACAGTGCTGTCGTTTTTCATATCAGCAATATGTCTCGTTCTTCGTGTACCAATGCTTAAGTTCATCTTTGGTTCTGTAGAAGCTGAGGTTATGGCTGATTCACAGGCGTACTTCCTGTTTACCCTGTTGTCATTTCCATTCATTGGCCTGTATGACGCTGGTGCGTCCATTATGAGAGCCCAGAAGGACAGCAAAAGCCCTATGACAATATCAATAATATCCAACTTTCTTAATATAGGTGGTAATGCTATTCTTATATTCGGACTTGGCATGGGTGTTGCAGGGGCTGCACTATCAACACTTGCATCAAGAGTTTTCTGTGCAGTTGTTGTAATTATCAAATTAAGAAACCCTTCACAGACCATATGCGTTAACAGATATTACACAATCCGTCCCGACTGGGATTTAATTAAGAGAGTTTTATATATTGGCGTTCCTTCAGGTATTGAAAACAGCATGTTCCAGTTTGGAAAGCTGGCAATCCAGTCAACAGTTTCAACGCTTGGAACTGCGGCCATCGCTGCAAATGCTGTGACCAATATTCTTGAAAACCTTAACGGAGTTGCTGCACAGGGTGTAGGAATCGGACTTATGACTATAGTTGGCCACTGCATTGGAGCCGGAAGAAAAGATGAAGCCATATACTATATAAAGAAGCTCAGTAAAATGGCTGAAGCTGCCATTATTATAAGCTGTCTTGTTGTATTTGCATTGTGCAGGCCGATTACCATACTGGGTGGAATGGAAGCAGAAAGTGCAAGAATGTGTTTTGAGATGACTCTTTTCATAACAATAACCAAGCCAATATCATGGGTATTGTCGTTCATTCCGGCTTATGGAATGCGTGCTGCCGGAGATGTGAAATTTTCAATGATAACATCATGTGCAAGCATGTGGTTATGTCGTGTAAGCTTTACTATATTCTTATGCCGTGTATATGGTTTTGGTCCTATTGCTGTATGGATTGGAATGTTTGCCGACTGGACTGTACGCGGTATAATATTCACAATTCGCTTTCATTCACGCAGATGGCTTAACCACCATATAATTGATTAATATTAACACATTGGATTAACGATAAAAAACGCATGCCAGATTGAAATAATCGGACATGCGTTTTATTATTTTGTTATAAATTATAATATTGTATTGTAAACCATATTATTACAATCAGCCATTAACCTAGAATCCCTTACAGTTACCCTTAAGAGTTGCTCCTGTAATATTAACTTTTCCATTAATATTAGTACAATCCTCAATAATAGCCTTGCCAAATGTTACTTTATAACCAAGTGCAGATGGTTTTCCTGTAAGTGGCCAGTGATAATTATTACCCTTATTAGAATCTGAAATACAATTCTTCATTGTTACAACACCACTCTGGTTGTTTCTATCGAAACCATTAGCATAGTTTCCCTTAGCTGTACATCCAATAAGCTTATGGTTAAGAGGATCAAGGTGAGCTGCCTTTCCTGGTGTTTTGTTATCTACTCCACCCATCTTAAATCCGTTACCATCACCATAAATTCCATCACAGTATCCATTGTAGTTAGCCTGGCAGTTTACAAGTGTTACTGCTCCATGAGCTGCATAACAATCCCAGCCATCATCACTATTGTATTCAGCTACACAGTTTTCAAAATAATTGCCTTCACCTGAATGAAGTTTCACTGCAAAACCATCAGCATTCTCACCCTTGGCATCTGCATTATGATGAGACTTGCAATTATAAAACTTGTTATTAGCTCCTCCGTTGCTTACCTGAAAACCTGCATCTTCATTATAGCAGCATGTTACATACTTTAATGTATTATTAGAACCTGAAATAAAGATTCCATTATCAGAAGCATTCTTAACTGTAATGTTAGAAAGTGTACTTCCATTACCTGATAATGTAATTCCTCTTCCTGAACTTCCGCTTGTCTGTGAGAAATCTATTGTCGCATTATTCTTTCCTGCAAGATTAACACCTGCTGGAAGTGAAACAGCTCCAGACTTAACTGTTCCATCAATAACTACTGTCTGTCCTGACTTAGCCTTCTTAAGTGCATCTGCTAAAGACATACCACCTGCCTTAACCACATAATCACCTGATATAGATGAACCTGAAGATGAACTGCTTCCTGATGAAGAACTGCCTGAACCTGATGAACTTCCTGATGAAGAACCAGATGATGAGCTGCCATTAGAATCAACCTGTACTTTGTAAATGTTGATTCCGCTGTTCTCTGAATACAGATATATGTATCCCTTAGAACCTGAATATGAATATGTTCCTAAAGAAGCTGTCTTATTAGCTGCAATAGTTCCAAGCTTCTTTCCATTAGAATCAGCTACGATTAAATTACGGGTAGAGCTTCCACTGCTTCTTAACACTACCTTTATTGTATCAGAACCTGACACCGGTACCTTAACTGAACGGTATGATGGAGTGCCTGTACCAGAAAGAGCCAGACAATATGTATATGCTGTGCCATCTACTGTTACAGATTCCGCCTTAACCTTCATATTCTTACTGCTTGTTGCCATAAGACCAAGTCCGTCTACTGTAGTACTTGCTTTAATAGTTCCTAACTTCTTAAAATTAGAATTCTTGAAATTCCATGAATTCTGTGTTGCCGCATTAGCTGACAACACTGGTGCTGCTGTAAAACATACTAATAATACCGCAACAACAGCTGCAAAAACCCTTCTTGCCTTCTTAATCATGATTAACCTCCCAAACATTATAGATTAAATAGCAAAAGAGGCGTTATTTTGCTGGCAGTGTCCTATATCATGCAAAATAAATCGCCTCTGTTGCTAAAAATACCACAATATGGATAAAAATGAAATGGCTTAAAATTACAAAGATTTACGCAAGCATTTGTGCATTTTGTATAGTTAGTTCTGAAATATACCGTTTTCTTAATACATTTTTACTTAAAAACTGATTTATTGTCACTTACCTTGATGTGAAAGTGGTTATCCTATGTATAATATTTGATTCCTTTAAGAGGATATGGTCAACATTTTTATGGACGTAAAAATGTATTTTGTCACACTTTTATGTACGAATTTTTGTGTTGCATTACATTTTTCCGCACGAACTTTTATATTATATCACATTTTTCTGCATGAACTTTTCTGAATCCACTCATCTGGCATCTCAAAATGCTGGTAATCTTTTGCATGTTCCCAGTCGCCGCCCCACTCAAATCCATGTTCTGCAAACACCTTATAGCACAAATCGTCATGGTCGATTTTATGTGGAAATTCAATGCTTCTGTCTGTATACTTTTCAGCATTGGCAGGCTCTACATTTCTTCTGCCATCAACATATTTCACATAAGGATTATAAAGCGTGTTGATGTCAACCGCCAGCCCTAACGCATGCTTTGACAGCTTCGTTGAATAGGAAATGTATCTGAAATTAAACGCTGAAGAATTATTATCACTCATCGACTTCTCGTCATCAGCATCATATTCATCAATAAGTCTGATTTTTTCAATCTCATAGCCAGCCTCGTAAAGCTGCTTAAATATATCAAGCACATCATCAGCAATCAGTCTGCTCACAACCAGCTCACCTGTGTGCGTTTCCCCATCAAATCCTACATGCAAAACTTTAAGATATCTCAAATCTTCTCTTGGCACGGTGCAGTTGTCCTTAAATGATTTCCCCTGCATCTTTGCAAATATGTCGTCTGGAATTGGTGATATGGTGAATTGTTGGGTGTTCATGTGTGTGCTCCTCTGTTTTTTAATCTAATATTCAAATTGTACTATCCTGCAATTCTCACATATGCAGGCTTCCACTTTCGTTCTATGGCTCGCCTTTAGCGGTGTGATTTCAACAAATCCTTTGACTGTTTTCGCATTTGTGAATACTCCAGGCACTTCATCGGCAAAGCTGAATGCGCCGTCTTTACTGCTGAAAAGGTACCCTTTTCTCATCTCCTGATTACATTTTGGACAAATCATACATAACACCTCATCCCTTGATATCTTTGCTAAGAACTGACATTGCCATGCTAAGTTTTTCTTCAAACTGCTCCGCTTTAACAAGAGCTATGCCTTCATTGTCATCGCCAAGCACAACCAGCCTGCTGCCATTCACCAGTCCAAAAGTCTCTCTTGCTTCTTTAGGAATAACTATCTGCCCGCGGTCATTCACTGTGACAACACCCCACATGTGTTTGCCTTTGGGTGCCGGCGCCATCTTCTGCCCTTCAAGCTGCACATCGTCCTTAATTAGGGAATCCATCGTCACGCCATAAAATTCTGCAAGTCTGCCGCATTTTTCAATATCAGGAATTGTTTCACCACGCTCCCATTTGGCATATGCCTGCCTCGATATTCCAATAACCTCTGCGATATCCTCCTGAGTCTTCCCCGCAATCGACCTCAGCATTATAAGATTTTCCTGTAGCATAATGTCAGTCCTTTCTGTTGTTATGTATGTATTATAGTCCATGTAAAATGTGAATTCCACCAATTGTAGTTGTCAGAAAAGTGGGAATTGTGGTGGAATTGGTTGCGAAAAAACATATATTCAATATTTTTTCTTAAAACTATCCACACCATAAGTTATTGAATTATTTTCTTTTGAAAACTGATTTTTAAAACTCAATTCATTGTTTTGTTGTTTTATTGTTATCACTATAATATACTGACCTTCTTGTATATCGTCCATAATACTTTGTTCTATATATTTCCAATGCAACACTTCATCTTGCATAATTAATGCTTGTGAAAATATTTTTCCATCACTATCGGTATTTGTAATATTTTTATTCTCTTTTGCATAGAATAATTTTTCTTTATCGATATTTTTTTGTTTAATTAAATTGTTATCACTATAAATTTCTATACTTAAATCACCAAATGCTGTATTTGACTCATTGCATATCTTTATAGTTCCATCATTATCATATGAAATTTCAGTATTACCATGAACTTTTACCTGAACTGATAAAATAACCACAAACACAATTGAACTTATTACAATTAAAGTGAATATTTTTTTATATAATTCAGATCGGAAGAGCGTCGTGTAGGGAAAGAGTGTAGATCTCGGTGGTCGCCGTATCATTAAAAAAAAAAAA